>ENA-ORRI01000243-ORRI01000243.1-human-gut-metagenome-genome-assembly--contig:-NODE-243-length-31973-cov-4.30487_pt1 | contig 31973 bp, 33 predicted proteins | sample MGYA00242172_ERZ509128 | MGnify/ENA primary metagenome ERZ509128 (study PRJEB26280, sample SAMEA2338623) | human gut metagenome | biome: human gut; feature: human-associated habitat; material: faeces... | reverse complement strand
ATGAATGCCTGAGGCCACACTTACGGTGTGGACCTCACCGGAAAGCCGCGAGATTAGGCTTTAGCCTATTATCAGTATAAAGTGAACTTGCAGAGGTGTCAAGATAGAAAAATTTTAGAGAATGACAAAGGAGAAAGGTGCTGAGCTTCCTGAATATGCAAAGGTATAAAAAGCGCCAGCGTTTTTGCGCTACTATGGGGTTAGGTGCAGTATAGCGTAGTCGTGGTACGACAATGTAAAATACGTGACCTGTTGGGTATCCAAAAGAAAAAACTATCGGCCGGATCGTTTAAATTGATTTGTAGTCATTCCTGTAACCTTTTTAAAGACTCGGCTGAAATACTTCTCATCTTCGTAGCCTACAATAGGTGCGATCTGGTTAACGTGGAGAGTTGTAGTGAGAAGAAGATCCATCGCGTGGCGGATGCGAACATTCTGAATATAGCGAATCAGGCCAACTCCTTCATAGGCGGTGAAGAGACCGCTGAGATATGAAGGCGAAATATCGGCAAAATCAGCAAGGCCTTCCAAAGTCAATGGGTCAGCGTAGTGACTGTCAATATGAGACTTGATTTTTTCAACAGTTGGATGCCCATTTCCATTCGCGTGCAGGGCGGAATAGGCGGTAAAGAGCAGCGAAGGGAGGACCTCCTGCAGTATGAGCTCTGGTGCGGCGGAGGATACTTCCAATTTGCTCAGCGCAGGAGAAGGCTGACAGTCAGTATTCTCAATAAGAGTCAAAAGTGTCTGCCCGAGAACGAGAGAACAGTACAAAACAGCGGATTCATCTTGAACGCCAGACTGCATGATGTTGGCGAGAAGCTGATAAATACGACTGCAAGCGTCATAGTTTCTGCAGGCGAGCGCTGACAGAAGCTCGCGTTCCAGCTCAAACGGATAGTCGGTTTGCGGAAGGCAAAGCGGATCAACAGTACTTAATACGCTGGTGAACTGTTCCTGCGCGAGAAATGACTGGCTCAGCGGCTTGATATGCAGAAGTGACTTATACAGCGCTGCGTAAATGTCCTGGGGACGAAAGGGCTTGAGAAGGTATTCGTCCACTCCCAATGACATAGCTTTCTTTGCGAAGGAAAAGTCATCATAACCGCTGAGAATAACAAAATATGGTGTGCGAGCATCAAGCCTCTGAATAGCTTGAATCACATCCAGACCATTCATAGCTGGCATTTGAATATCCAGAAATACAAGGTCTGGCTTTTTTTCTGCAATTTGGTCAAGAGCATCCTGTCCGTCACAGGCACATCCGATAACTTCGACACCATATCGCTTCCATTCAATATATTCCAAAAGGCCTTCCCGAATGGGCTTTTCATCATCTGCGAGAATAATTCTCAACATATCATTCTTCTCCTTTGTACGGACTTAAGGGAAAACTGATTTCAATTTTGGTTCCTGAACCAAGGGCACTCGAGATGTCAAACCGGTAATCATCGCCAAACAAGAAACGAAGGCGCTCATTGATATTTCTCATAGCGAAATGCGAAGTGGGGGCAGTATCTTCCCCAACAAGACCAGCCGGCAGCTTTTCAAGGACCTCTGGAGGGATCCCTTTTCCTGTATCATTAACATAGATGTGGATGTGGCCGTCCATAGATTTAATTCCTGCGTCGATATGCATTTTGGACTTGGACGAGTCAATCCCGTGCACGACGCAGTTTTCAACCAAAGGCTGCATCAGAAGCTTTGGGATACGCAGATCCATGACCTCTTCCGGAAAATCAAGGGTGTAGTCAAAGACCCCTTCAAACCGCACACTCTGAAGATTCAGATACACCTTGATTAATTCATATTCCTCTCGGACACGAATGATATTACTGCCGCGGTTGAGGCTGATCCGGAAAACCTGACCGAGAGAGTATGCCATTTCTGCAATTTCATTTTGCTTGTTCCGATAGGCGGTCCATTGGATAGCGCTGATCATATTGTAGAGAAAATGTGGATTGATCTGAGCTTGAAGTGCATTAAGCTCGGCTTCACGCTGGTGAATTTTGGAGATGTATGCCGTTTTGATAAGATGCTCGTTTTTCTGCACCATGTTATTAAATGTGCTGCCCAATTGACCAATCTCATCGTTGTAAAGGAAATGGGCGCGGGAAGAGTAATCACCCTTTGAGAACTGCTCCATGGATTGATTCAGCACGATAAGGGGCTTCGAAATATATTTTTTTAAAAAGTGATACAACGGGATGAAAGACAAAAGCAGAGTGCACAGAATGGCGGCGATCAAAAAGGGCGTGAGCTGGCGAAGCCAGACACCGACATTATCATCGACCATGCAATACAGAAGAATTCCCGTGTCGGAGATTGGACTGGAGACTGCACAGAACCGGCGTCCGCTGGAAACGGAAGGATATGATTTTTCGGAGGTGAGCTGAGAAGCAATATGGCTGATGTCAGATCTGGTGTATGTGCTGGCAACGACATTTCTTTGTTGATCCAATAGGACAAAATATCCGGTAGAAGCTGAGGTAGAGGTTGAGAGTAGCTGAGATGGGTCAATTGAGATAGAGATGACGCCAATTACGGAATCAGATTGAAAATCTTTGACGGGGTACCACAGATTAAGGTGAGGGGACCGCTCGTCCAGCATATAGAGACCGCTGCCAATCGGAAGGAATTCCCATGCATACACAGAGGTGCCCTCTATCAATGCTGCAAATGGGCGGGAAGTATCAGAGGAATTTTGAAGCAGGGGAGTATTTGAATTATCCAGACTGATATAGTCAATACATTGGCCGGCCCAATTATAAAGGGCAAGACTTGTGAAGTAGGGATGATTTTCTGCTAATTCCAGCATGTCGCTGGTGATAAATCCGCGGGATCCCTGGTTTCCGTCAGCAGTAATGCGCTTAATGTTAGGCATAGCGCTGTATGTTCTGGCGATGTTCATCAGATCTTCGCAAGAGCTTTCAAGCATAGCGTCCACAAGCGAAATCGAGTGAGAGGCAATGGAGATCTGCTCTGCTCTGGCAAAATAGCCGGACAGATAAAAGGCTACCGCGATCCAGAGAATGAGTGTAGTGCATGTTAGGACACTAATGGCCAAAAGAATCTTTTGATTGACCTTTAGTGATAAAAACTTCTTCTTTATCAGCTGAAATACCATGTTATATACCGCCTTATACTCCCAAATGACGAAATTGCAAAATCATAAAAATGTCCACTTTGTCGTGAACTTATGAGTTCAAATAGCGTGAACAGGTTGTTATGATTAATTCACAAAACAGCATTTCAGACAAATAATCAAACAAATCGACAAGAAAGATTATACAAATTAGGGGCTGCTTTGTAAAGTACTTTTAAAGGAGGAAAAAATGAGCGTTATCAAGGGCGGTACGCTGGTGACTGGTGATGGCAAGATGGTCATCAAGAATGCGTACGTAAGATTTGAAAATGATCTGATCGTAGACTTTGGAGAGGGCGAATGCCCGACGACTGACAATGATGTCATTGATGCGGCTGGATGTGTTGTGATGCCGGGCGTGATTGACCATCATATTCACGGTGTGACGATGGGCCCGCTGTTTCCCAGCGGCGCGAAGCCGCTCTCCAGAGAGAAGGTGAGTTCACACCACAAGAAGCTGCTGGAACAGGGAATCACCACGATCCTTAATGTGGACGGCTTTGCAACGATGAGAGAAGTCAACGAGGCCCGCGCAATGACACCTCTTCGCATACAGACCTGTACGTCCCACACGGCTACGAACTTTAAGGCGGCCCTTGCGGTGGATGGTTCCGGCCTGACGGAGGAGCATCTCAACACTACGGTTGAGCAGATGCTGAAAGAGGGCGCGATCATGGTCGGTGAGATCGGCGGCGGCCATACTCTCGGCGGCGGCGGCCAGGACTATTTGTATATCCCCAAGGCGATCAAGGAAAAGACCGGTGTGGAGCTGGAGCCCATGCAGGCGAGACGCCTTAAGGTTGCGGTCCTCGGACGCCACATCAACCTCGACAATTATGATTCTGAGGCGGTCAAGGCTGCTATGAAGGAATTTGGCCTGGACGGTCTGATGAGCGAAGAAGAGATGAAGCAGACGATTTGCGACTGCGTTCTGCCTTCGATGGATGTGGCGCTGGATGCGTTTACTGAGGCTGCACAGGCGGGAATGAGATACGGTGTGCCGTCCCTTTATCATAATTCCGCACCCTCTGCTGAGCGAATCATTGAGCTTTCTGAAAAGTATCCCAATATTATTGCCGCGCATTCTGCGCATCCTTCTTTTGAACTGCAGGAAGCACTGGAAGTGGCGCGCATCATAAAAGAGAATGGCGGCCTGATCGATCTTGCTACCATCGACTGTTATGGCGCAAAGAAGATCTGCGACTCTACAGAGAGCTTTACCGCTTTCTATAAGGAAGATCTGGTGGACATGATCTCCACGGACTATGCTGGCGGCAATTGGGATTCTCCGCTCTGCACGCTGGAGCAGGTCGTCCGCGAGGGCAGCACTACACTGGAAAAGGCGGTTGCCACCGCAACGGGAAATGTGGCGAAGATGATCCCTGGGATCGCGCCCAATGCTGGTGTGATCGCTTGCGGCAAGCTGGCGGATATCATTTTAGTTGATGAAAATGATCTGGCGAACGTGAAGCGGGTCATTATCGGCGGTAAGACCATCGTGCATGATGGTAAGTTAATTGACTGAAAGAGGGACATTATGGAGAAGAAGGCTATTATTATCGACCCCAAGGATCTCGTGGCGATCGTGGCGCAGCCTGTCGAAGCCGGAGACCAGGTGTGGATCGTTGAACAGCGCGCTTATCTGCAGGCAAAGGATTCCATGAAAACCGGACACAAGATCGCATTGTATCCTATCAAAAAGGGAGATCTGGTGATCAAGTACGGAATCCCCATTGGCAGAGCTTCGGCAGACATTACTCCGGGTGAATGGGTGCATGTGTATAATCTGGAGGACATCACATGTGAGCTTTGCGATGAGTATGCCAAGCAGTACAGAGAGGAGGCCATGAGCAATGGCTGAGATTATGATCAATGGTTACCGCAGGAAAAACGGTTTTGGCGTGCGCAATTATGTGCTGATCATTTCCACTGTTCAGTGCGTGAATACGGCAGCGGCTCAAATTGCGGCTGCAACTGGTGCAATCCCCATCACACATGACTTTGGCTGTGAAGAAGGGGCCGAAGGTAAAAAGTACACATTCCAGTCCCTCCTTGAAACGGCGAAGCATCCCAATGTTTATGGCGGTGTGATCATTGGCCTGGGCTGCGAACAGTGCAAGGGATATGAAATGGTTGAGCAGCTGAAAGACACCGGAAAGCCCTTTACTTATCTGGAAGTGCAGCAGGAGGGCGGCCCTGCCCCCACGGTTGCCCACGGCAAGGAAATCGCGGCGCAGCTGGTAAAGGAAGCGGCGGCTCAGCCGCGTGAGAAGTTCCCCATTTCCGAGCTGATCGTAGCCGTTCAGTGCGGCGGTTCTGACTGGACTACGGCGCTGACCGGCAATGTGGCGGTCGGCACAGCCGCTGAACACCTGACTGCTGCTGGTGCATCCGTCATCATCAGCGAGGTGGGCGGTCTCCCCGGCAGCGAACACCTGCTGGCGCGTCAGGCTGTCACCAAAGAGGTCGGCCTGAAGATCATTGATATGACCGATGCCCGCCGCGACTATTTCTTCAAGAAGAACGGCAAGACGCTGACGGAGGCCAACCCCACTCCTGGCAACAAGGATGGCGGCATTACCACCCTGGTTGAAAAATCGACAGGCAACATCAAGAAAATCGGCAAGTGCCCGATCAAGGGCGTCCTTGGCCTGTATGAAAAGCCGGTTGAAAAGGGTGCGGCATACTGCCTTGACCATCGCTGCCCGGGCGTTGACTCGTCCAATACGACGGCATTTGCACTTTCCGGCGCACAGGTCGAACTGTTCAGCACCGGCCGCGGGACTCCGCTTGGCAGCGCACTGATGCCGCTGATTAAGCTGACCGGCAACCCTGAAAGCTACCGTCAGCTGCCTTCTATGCTGGACTTTAACGCTGGTGTTGTTATCGAGGGCGAGAGCATGGAGAAGGTCGGCAAGGAGCTCTATGAACTGGTCATTGAAGTCGCCAACGGCAAGCAGACAAAGAATGAGGAAATCGGCAACCATGAGTATTTCATGCTGCATCCTGCTTATTAAAGCTGTTTGACAATCGAAATATCATGTGATGCGAATGCGCCCATGATGATTTTGCGTTATGGGCGCATTTTATAAATAAAAAAGTTAGCGGAAAGGCGGAAATAAAAATGATCGATCGCCATGAATGCAATGGCCGCTTGGCCAGAGTCGTGGAATATAACGGCGTGTTATATCTGTCGGGACGTACCTGCGGGGCGGCAGATGGGATCAGGGCGCAGACCGAGGGCGTACTGCGAGCTATCGAGGAAACATTGAATACATACGGCTCTGATAAGCGCCATATTTTAAAGGCTCAAATTTTCTTAAAAGATATTGCACGCGACTTCCAACCGATGAATGAGGTGTGGGAAAAGTGGGTCGAGCCGGGCTGCGAGCCTGCGCGGGCAGCGGTTCAGGCGGCGATGTCGCGTGAACAGACGCTGGTTGAGATCGTTGTAACTGCGGCAAAGACTTCTGTCAACTAAAAATAGAATGACCATCTGAGTGACTGAAAAATAAAGGAGATTAGTTTATGAAGAAAAGAATTATCAGTTTGGTACTGGCTGCGGTTCTGGTACTGTCGCTGACTGCTTGCGGAGAACAGACAGCCGATATGGGCACTTCAAATTCGGATCTGGTATATGCCATGGTTAGCACGACCGGCTCTGGCTATGTTGCTGCCGCCGCGCTGGCGGATGTCATCAACAATAATGTTGACGGCCTTACGGTTTCCTGTGAGGTTTGCGGCGGTCTGGAAACTCTGTGCCAGATGATCGAGGCCGGAGAGGTCGATATGGCAAACAGTGCCACGGGCATTGTGTATCAGTATACCAAAGGCGTTGGCTTTGCAGAGGCGATTGGCCCGAGCGAGCATATTCGAATCCTGCTTCCGCGTGAGGTCTGCGGAGCGCATTTTGTAACGACTGCGGATCGGAATGATATCAATACCTTCCGGGATTTTGAAGGGAAGAAGGTCGTTGTGGGTCCGTCCGGTTCGACGATCGATAACCTGGCGCGCGAGATCGTTCCTGCGCTGGGAATGAATATCAAGCTGGTCAATGCCACGTGGGGTGACTGCGCGAACGCCCTTCAGGACGGCGATGCGGATGGCTTCTGGGTCGTTACGACTCCCACGTACAGTACGATTACCGAAATGGAAAGCGCGATCGAGTTGAAGTATTTAACGATGGAAGAGAGTGATATGGAGCAGGTGGTCAACCAGTATCCTTGGGAATCTATTGGCATGCTGAACGGCTCTGTTTATAAATACTGCAATGAAGACTGGCTGACGCTGACCTCCTCGTTTATGACCATTGCTTCGGACCGTATTTCGCAGGAGGAGGGCTATCAGATTGTCAAGGCTACGGTCGAAAACCTCGATGACCTGAAGCTGGCGGCAGCGCCGTTTGAGACATTCCAGATTGAAGATGCGATTAGCTATGGCTGCGTGCTTCATGCCGGCCTTGTGCAGTATCTGGTGGAGCAGGGCTTTGACGTTCCAGAGGAGCTGATCCCCGCAGAGTATGTTCCGGTTGCCTGAATGGTAAACGGATAGTTCGCCGTTGAATGCTGGTTTTGTGTACGGGGCAGACGAAAGATATATCAGAAAGAAAGGAAATTGCTTATGGCAATGCGAAAAAGGTCATCCAAGCAAGAGATGATTGCTAAATGGGTGGGTATTATTTGGATCGCACTGGCGGTCTTGAATTTGGGGATCCTCCGCCTGGAGGCATTTCCGTGGAGAAGTATTTGCGTAATGTTTATGCTTTGTCTGGCACCATTTGTTTATAAAAGCGACAAGGCCAAAAGCGATAAGTTTAATATTATCGATTACGCGATGACCGTCGTTGGAATTGTGGCGGGCGTCTACGGATATGTCAACGCCATTGCCTTGGAGCGGCGCACGATTGCGTACCCGACGGTGTTTGATGCGGTGCTTTCCGCATGCCTTATTATCGGTATTTTAATCATCGTGAACAGAGCATATGGAAAGGCTCTGACTATCATCGCCTGTGCATTTCTGGTCTATGCCTATATCGGAAAGTATATTCCGGGCATTTTTCACCACAGAGGCTACAGCATTCAGCGTATTCTTGGATATGGATACAGTCTGGAAGGCTTCTTGGGCAGCGCGTTTGGCTCGGCAGTCAGTTTTGTGCTGCTGTATATCATGTTTGGCAACTTCCTGTCCACATTTGGCGCAGGCGACTTTCTTATGGAGCTTTCCTATAAGCTGATGGGCAGATACCGCGGCGGTGGTGCGAAAGTCGCTTGCCTTTCCAGTGGACTCTTTGGAATGATCTCCGGCAGTATTGTTGGCAACGTGGTTACCACAGGCTCTATGACGATCCCAATGATGAAGCGATCCGGCTATAAAAGCCATTTTGCGGCGGCTGTAGAAGCCTGTTCTTCCAGCGGCGGAGCCATTATGCCGCCGGTAATGGGGTCAACCGCCTTTATTATGGCCGAAATGACAGGCATTGCGTACAGCGATATTTGCCGTGCGGCAATCCTCCCAGCCGTGCTTTTCTACTTCACGCTTCTGGTTGTCATTGACCTAGAGGCGTTAAGACTTGGCTTGAATCCTATGGATGCTAAGGATATCCCTTCGCTCAAGCGGATTATCCAAAATATCTACTTCATTCTTCCAATCGTGGTGCTGGTTTTTGTGATGTCCGTTCTTAAAATGTCGGCGACCCGTGCTGCATTCTACTCAATCGGATCCCTGCTTGTGATCTTTTTGGCAGCAGAGCTCGTCAAGAACAAGAAGCTGAGCAAGGCATTTTTGATCGACTTTGGCAAAAAAACGCTGAAAGTCATGGAGGAGACCTCCTATAATATGCTGGCCATCTTAGCAGCCTGCGCCTGTGCCGGCATGGTGTGCGGTGTTCTGAATCTCAGCGGTATGGCACTGAAGCTGTCGACTATGGTCCTGCAGCTGGCTGGCAGTCATGTCTGGCTGGCGTGTGTTTTGGCGATGGTCATTGCATCCGTTCTGGGTATGGGCTTGCCCACTGCTGCCGCATATATGATCTGCGCTGCGGTCGTTGCACCGGCCCTGCAGAAAATGGGGGTATCGACACTGGCTGCCAACCTGTTTGTTATGAATTTTGCTGTTCTTTCCAACGTCACGCCGCCTGTTGCGCTGGGTGCGTATGCCGCAGCGGGCATTTCCAAAGATAATCCGATAAAGGTTGCCTGCACGGCATTTAAACTTGCACTGGTGAACTTCATCGTTCCGTTTATGTACGTTACGGAAAGTGCGCTGCTTCTGGATGGTACCCCCTTGCGGATACTTCAGTGCACCGCAACTTCTTTTGCCGGTGCTGTTATTATTGCCATTGCGGTGCAGGGCGTTACGTTCTGGAAATCCAAGCTTACGATAATTGAGAGAGTTTTGTTCATGGCGTGCGGCTTCTGTTTCTTGCAGCCTTCTACGCTGACAGATATTTTGGGTGTCACCGGAGCAGTGGTGCTTATTGTGGGCAACCTGTGGCTGACAAAAAAGAACCCCAAGCATGTTCTTGTGCAAAATGCGGAAGCGGAATAAAAAGAAAAGGAGAGAGTATCATGCCGCATATTGAGATAAAATGTTTTCCGGGACGGACCGAAGAGCAAAAAGCGCTCCTGGCCAATAAACTGGCAGAAGATGCCGCGGAGATTTTAGGTTCAAAAATTAAGAATATTTCTGTCGTAATTCAGGATGTGCCGAAGGAGCGGTGGCGCACGGATGTATACGAAGCACAGGTAAAACCCAACGAGAACTGCCTGTATAAGGAATCAGAATTTAAGGGATAAAAAGATGACCGGCGGTCAAAATGAAGTTGACCAATTAGCCGCGCTACGTTATAATATCGTTAAAAACGGGATGCATTTTCTGCCCCTATATCAAGTGGAGCGGGGTGGAGCACATAAGCTCCGCCCCGTTTTGCTTGGTAGGATCAATATTGGGAAAGGCCTGATGCATGATGAAAAGAGCGAGCAGATTGATTATGCTGTGCTGCTTAATTGCTGTTTTGGCAGCATGCAGTTTCTCCCCCGAAGAAGCGATAGACCCTGAACCCACGATCGGTTTGCAAGAGAACGCAACTGTTTCCCAAATGCTTCCTGCTGCAAAGATTACTCTGAAATTAGCGCATCAAAATGATGAAAACACACCGGAGGGAATCGCTATTCAGCACTTTGCAGATGAAGTGGAAAAGCAAACTTATGGTGCCGTACAAATATTGGTTTATCCAAATGAACAGCTTGGTGTGCCGACAAAGGTGTTTGAGGGAGCATCATTAGGCACATTGGATATTGCGGTCATCCCCTGCGGACAGCTGGGGCTATATAATAAATATTTTGATGTTGAATCAATATCGTTTCTCTTTGAAAATTATGATTCTTATCAGGCCATTCTGCAGGAAATCGGTATGGCGGATAGCGAGCAGAGAACGCTAAGAGATAATAACCTGTGCTTACTCAACACGGAACGTAATTTCTTTCGTGGGCCATACCGAGTCTTGGTTTCCCGGTCACCAGTGCGAGGAATAGAAGATATCAACGGCTTACGGCTTCGTGTTTATGAGAGCAGTGTCTATACGCAGTGCTGGAAGGCATTGGGAGCAGAAACGACCTTTGTTCCTTGGAATGAAACGTATATGGCTTTGATGCAGGGAAAGGTAGATGCGGTTACTGGGTGGATCACGGATATCCCGGCTATGCAGTTTTGTGATATTGCTAAATATGTGACGATTACAAATGAGTACCATAGTGAGGTCATTATGGTGATGAATCAAGATCGATTCTCTGATCTGCCGAAAGAATATCAAGATATTTTAGTGAATTGTGCAAATGAGGCGGGAGCCTTTTTAACGGAAACGATTGAAATGTCACTGGAACAGGAATTGAGCGATTTGCGGGCCAGTGGGGTGGAAATCCTTGAAATTGACACAGAACCCTTCAGAGAAAAGCTGACCGAGATTTACCGCGAGTTGGAAAGAAAATCAATTTTGCCAGAAGGAACGATCGACTTGCTTGAGAATTCTCAGTAGTATCAAAGACCATTCAAACAGTTGTTTTCAACAAATGGGGGAAAATACTATTTTCATAAGTGATGTGCATTTGAAATATGCAAAACCCTACGCCCTAAAAGCAATCGTAGACAGTCTATAACAAAAATAGCAGCAAGTCATCACACGATGGTTTGCTGCTATTTCGCTTGTTCCGCCTGATAGTGCCTTTGGGTGGGAGTTTGTTCCCCTATGAAGTGGAGTATCTGTGGTCGTACTCTTTGGTTACAGCGGTGCGTTTTTGGGATCAGAACCATGTCGGCGATGCCTTCAATTTGCTACTTCATTTTTCACAAAAACCGTGGTATACTGTTTATGAGGTGAGGGCTGTGCAGTTTCGACCGTTTGTTTACGATGCAATGAATCGACAAGTGCCGGTGGCTATTGAGCCGATGACACCGCAGGATGCTGCGTTGACAGACCGGGAACCCTTGTGGCAGACCTCCTGGACCAGCGAATATCTGGCCGACGAAAATTATGAAAAATACGCAGCCAGAGTCGGAGACGAGCTGATCGCTCTGGCGGCGTATGAGATCCTTCCGACCGCGCTGGTCGTGCATATCGTGTATATGGAGGCACAGCCGGAGTCAAACCCTACACTTGACGAAGGAACCCCGAAATACAAGGGAATAGGACGACTGTTGATCGCCTATGGCATTAAGCTGTCTATCGACAGCGGTTTGACCGGCGATGTGGTGCTTGAAGCGAAGACAACGAGCTTGGCGAAGCATTATGAGGAAAACTTTGGAGCCGTTTTACTTCCAACCTTTCAATCCTCTGCGCCAAGGTATTTGATTGCGGACGAGGCAGCCAAACGAATTTTCTTTACCTATCTTGTTTGATTTTCCGCGAGGAGGTGCTTTGCATGGATATGAATAAAATCAGACCGGCGTCTGATGCGGCGTGGTATTGCCGCAAAGATGCAGAGGAAGAACGTTTTTATGAGATATTCTTTCAACTGTGCCGCAAATACAGTGTGCGCTGGGCAAGCGCCACGCCGAAGGAGAAAAGCTTTATTGAAGAAGTGACCCGTGTCACCTATGAGCGGGACAGAGCGCAGCGGCTTGGCTTGCCGCTGTCGGAGGTGCGCCCCTCGTTCGCGTCCTGAAAGTTGTTTGACCCACACCGTGACCCACACGGGGAAATGAGCGGACGGAAACAATGGAACAAACAGGCTGCGACCTCATCCTTTTTGGACAAAAAACGCCGCAAAGCCTTATACAGCAAGGGCTGGAAGGCTCTACGGTGGTTGGTAAGGATGAGGTCGGCAGTTCGAATCTGCCCAGCAGCTCCAGAATGAATGAAGCCCGCTTTTCGAACATTTTTATCGAAAAGCGGGCTTCTACATGCCCGCAAAGCCTTGAGAAATCAAGGCTTTTTTCTTATGCCCTTCTTGTGAGTGAATGCGAAAACTTTCAAAACATGAAACAAATATTTTTACGCAAAGTCGTTATTTGAACACAGTTTTACGATAAACTCGCCCAGTACGCCTCCTCAAAAGCCTGTGGGGTCTTGTATTTCAAGGTCCGATGGGGACGCAGCTCATTATAGAATTGGACATATTGCGCCACGCTTTTGCGGTAGCTTTGCTCCGAGGTGTACTCCCTGCGGTACGCCTCCTCTTTTTTGAAGGAAGCAAAAAACGCTTCGGCGACCGCATTGTCATGGGGCCGTGCTGTAGCGGAAAAGGACTGTTTCGCACCGCATTTTTGCAGCAGTTCCGTAAGCGTGGCTGAGGTATACTGTGCGCCGCGATCGCTGTGAAAGGTCAGCCCAATGGGATTGCCTCGTGCTTGATAGGCGTCCCGGAAGGTGCTTGTGACCAGATGAGTGCTTGCGTTGCGGGACACCCGATAGCCGATGACCCTGCGGGAGAAAAGGTCGAGGATCATACAAAAGTAGAGCCAGTAGTCGTTGATTTTGAAGTATGTAATATCGCTGACCCAGATTTGGTTGGGACGCTCCGCAGTGAACTGCTGCTCCAGTAGATTCTGTTTTTTGTACTGCTGACGCTTCTTGAATTGCTTTTTTGCGTCTGGGCGGATGCTGTGCAGATCAAGCTCTTGCATGATCGCCGCGATGCGTTTGGTGCTGACCCGGATGCCGCTTTCGGTCAGAGCGATGCGAATTTTTTCGGCGCCGAATCGCTGGGCACTGTCATCAAAAACCTGCTGTACCAGCCGCATAAGCCGCGCCTGCTCTTGATCGCGCTTGCTGCGGTCGGCTCGGCGGAAGATGTGGTTGTAGAAGGTTCCGCGGGCAACATCCAACGCTTCACAGAGCTCGTAGACACTATACGGGTTGTCTGACTTTTGGTAGAGGCTTTCCAAGAAGACCAGCTTTTTCTGCAAGGGCACATTTGATATGTACCCAGTGAGCCGAATGATCTCCAGTTCATGCAGTGCCCTTGCGTGTGACGGTCTTCTTCCTAATCGTGCCCGCGCCCTGTGCGGCGCGAGAATTTGATTTGCGGGGCATAGCGTTTCCTCCTATTGCCTAATTGATGTCACATTGTAAAATAGAAAAGGGGGAGAGAAACTTGTCCCTCCCCCCAAAAAATTTTTATGAATTCAAGAATTCGAAAATCGCCTCACGCGGGATGCGGATAACTTTGCCGCAGCGGATACATCTTCAGCTGCATGTCAGCACCGGCGATGCACTGAGCAGCGATCAGACCGAGATCATCGGCGATATCGAACAGGGCATGGTGCTTGATGTGAGCCTGACGGCAAACGGAACGGAAATTCACAGCTTTAACGGCAAAGTGACCGTCTCCGTTCCGTTTACGTGGACGCAACAGGGTGTGCTGCAGGCTTGGTATCTTGCCGATGACGGCACAAAGGAGCCGGTCGAGGTGGCCTACCGCGACGGAAACGCCGTGCTGACGCTCAAGCACTTCTCGACCTATGCCATCGTGGTGAAGGCGAACGACCCTGACAGCGGCATCGTGAGCATGGGCGAGAACGAGGTCACAGTCCAAAAGCAGGCGGACGCGGTTTACTACGCTGCGGCGCTCTACGCCGAGGACGGCAGATTCCTGGCCTATGCCGCGAGCGAAGCTGCGGGGGATGAAGGAACCGTGACGCTCAAGTGGGCGAACGCCGACTGGTCGAAGGCGGCGAAGGTCAAGGTGTTCTTCCTTGACGCGGACCGCAAGCCCGTCGCCGAAGCGGTGACGGCGCTGATCAAGGGCAAAAGCCAGAAAAACTGAGCGGCTACAGCACAAGAATGAAAAAGGGAGCGCATCGGGCAAGGTCCGATGCGCTCCCTTTTAGCGCGTTTCTTACTTTTTCAGAAAATACATGTTGATCTCGGCGCGGGCGATCAGCGCGCCGGTGTCGTCGGTGATATTGACCTCGAAAAAGCCGATGTGACCGCCGACCCTGACCGGTCGGCCGACGGCGGTGAGCGCTTTGGACTGCACCGTCGAGCGCAGATAGTTGATCGAGCCGTTCAGCGTGACGTTGTGCTGGCTGTAGTTGATGCGCGCGAACGCGCCCGCGGCGGTGTCAGCCATCGCGTAGAGAAAGCCGCCGTGCACGCCGCCCCAGATGTTGGAATTTTCCGGCGTGACGTCGGCGGTCAGCACGCTTTTTTCCTCGTCGACCGAAACGACGCGGATGCCGTTGTGACGGATAAAGCCACTGTGCTCGCTCGAAAGCATTTCCTGATAATTTTCGACCATGATGCGTTAGCCTCCTTCAGGCACGGAATATCAGACTAAGGCAAGCATAGCAGAATCGCGCCGGAGGCGCAACAGAAAAATGCGCCGCGCCGCGAAACGGCAAGATTTGAGGTCGCTTTCCGCTTCGGAACGATTTACAAGCGGTGAAAATTCTGCTACATTAAAAGCGATTCGAACCAAGGGAGACTGTTTTTTATGAACGACTATCAGGCTAAATTTGTTACGCCGGAGCAGGCTGTCAAGGCTGTGCAGTCCGGCGACTGGGTGGACTACGGCTTCGGTGCGGGTTTTCCCGAGCTTTTGGACAAGGCCCTCGCCGCGCGCAAGGGTGAAGTGAAGGACGTCAAGGTCCGCGACGGTCTTGTGATCCGCCCGCGCATCGAGGTTGTCGAAGCAGACCCCGAGCAGGAGAGTTTCAGCTATTACAGCTGGCACGTCGGCGATTATGAGCGCAAGCTCCAGAAGAATGGCCTTGTGAAATTCATGCCCGTCATGCTGCGCTCGCTGCCGTACCTCTATCGCGACAAGCACATCCGCTGCGATGTGGCATTCGTTCCCGTCTCCAAGCCCGACGAGAACGGCTACTGCGGCCTCGGCATTTCGAACTATGCCTGGCGCACGATCTTTGAGAGCGCCCGCACCGTGATCTTCGAGATCAACGAGCACTATCCCAAGCTCCAGGGCGTGGACGGCTCGCACCGTGTGCACCTGTCCGAAGCGGACTACATCGTCGAGGGCGAGCATGAGCCGCTGCCCGTGCGCTCCTACCGCGCGCCCAGCGAGACCGATATCGCCATCGCCAAGATCGTGGTGAATGAGATCCCCGACGGCGCGGTGCTGTCGCTCGGCGTGGGCGGCGTGCCCTACACGGTCGCCAAGATGCTCGCCGAGTCCGACAAGAAGGACCTCGGCTGCCACACCGGCACCATTTCCGACGCCTTCCTTGAGCTCTACCAGGCGGGCAAGCTGACGAACGCGCACAAGGAGCTCGACACCGGCCTTTCCGCGTGGAACCTTGCCATGGGCTCTCAGGAGCTCTATGACTGGCTCCGAGCCGCAGCTTTTCCACCCGGGCGATCTCGACTACATCCACTCCGTCGAGCGCATCTCAAAGTTCAGCAACGTCATCAGCATCAACGGCGGCGTGCAGCTCGACCTCATGGGTCAGGAGAACGCCGAGAGCACCGGCACGCGCCAGCTCTCCGGCGTCGGCGGCCAGATGGACTTCCTCGAGGGGGCGTACCGCTCCAAGGGCGGCAAGGGCTTCATCTGCATCAACTCTTCCCGTGTGACAAAGGACGGCGAGCGCAAGAGCAATATCCTTGCCACCATCCCCGGCGGCAGCACGATTTCCGCCCCGCGCACGATGATCCAGTATGTCGCGACCGAGTACGGGATTGCAAGCCTTTCCGGCAAGACGCTGCGCGAGCGCGCCGAGGCGATGGCCTCCATTGCGCACCCCGACTTCCGCGAGGAGCTGATGAAGTACGCGCAGGAGAATTTCAAGTAATTTAGATCAAGATAAAGGACGATGTAGGATAACATGGCACAGACGGTTTTGCAGCAGGTTTTGATTCTCGCAGCGATGATGATGCTCGGCTTTTTGCTGGGCAAGTTGGGCAAAGTGGATCGCAAGGGGGCAGACCTCCTTTCCATGCTGCTGCTGGATGTATTTTTTCCCTGTAATATTCTGGCGGCGGCCAGCGGGGATTTCGGCGATATGCCGTTTTCTCAGGTCATTAAGATCGCACTGGCTTATATGTCCTGCTTCATTCTGTTTACACTTCTGGCCAAGCCAATTGCAAAACTGCTCCGGCTGAATGAGGACGATTCGCTTGTTTTCACCCGCAGCGTGGCCTATCCAAACAACGGCTTTGTTGGCATCCCGCTCTGCACGGCGGTTTTCGGCACGGAAGGAACGGTACTGGGCTCGCTTTCCGTGCCCTGCGCCACACTCTACATGTTCCTTTTCATTATGCAGAGCTTCCGGCGCGAAAAAGATCATAATCTCAAGCAGCAGCTCAAGAGCATGCTTACGCCGATGAACATTTCAGCTGTTCTCATGATCATCATGCTGGCCACGGGATGGAAATTTACCGGTGCGCCGCTGCAATTCCTGAGCAGTCTTGCCAACTGCGTTTTGCCGACGTCCATGATCATTATCGGCTGCCTTCTTTCCGGCAGCCCGCTCATCGACGTGCTCAAAAAGCCTATTTTGTATTTCATCACGCTGCTGCGCGGCGTTGTCATGCCGCTCATCGCGGCGGTGATCCTGCGCTTTACCGGCTGGAACCGCACGGTGTGCCTGTGCATCATAATGGTGCTCGGATGCAGCGTGGCGACGGTCATCAGCATCTTCGGCGTGCGCTATGACCGCTCGCCCGAGATGGCGAGCAAGAGCGTGCTGCAATCGAATCTGCTGCTGCCGGTCACGATGCCGCTGATGATGCTCATCGCCGAACGGATCTTATAAGGAGAGACGATTATGGACCTCCTGTTTACCCCCGCAAAGCTCGGCACGTGCGAGCTCAAAAACCGCATCGTCCGCTCGGCGACGAACGAGCATCTGTCTGACGAAAAGGGTCAGGTGACGCCGCTCTGGGCGGATACGCTCATCGAGCTTGCGAAAAACGAAGTGGGCCTTGTCATCACCGGCCATTTCTGCGTCGACAAGATGTAGCGCGCCGACGCGGGCCAGCCCGTGCTGGATGAGACGACGGATGAAACGCTTCTCCGCCGCGCCTGCGACGGCGTGCACCGGTACGGCGGTAAGCTTTTCTTCCAGCTCAGCCACAGCGGTATCAAGGGCGTCGAGAGCGTGAACGGCGCGCCGCCCAAGCACCCCGAGGATTTTACCTTGGAAGAGCTCGACCGGCTGGTTGAGCAGTTCGCCTTTGCGGCGAAAAAGTGCAAGGACTGCGGCGCGGACGGCGTGCAGGTCCACAACGCGCACGGGTACCTGCTCTCGAACTTTTTGAATCCTGAGGAAAACCTGCGTACGGACGAGTACGGCGGGAGCCTGGAAAACCGCTTCCGCCTCATCGAGCGCATTCTGCGCGCGGTGCGCGAGGCGTGCGGCGCGGATTTCCCGATGATCGTCAAGGCCGACAGCAACGGCTGTGGCGATCTGCCCGCGCTGCTGCGGCTCTATGAGCGCTGCGGCGTGGACGGCGTGGAGGTCAGCGGTATCGACTTCAACCGCCGCGCGCGGCAGAAGACGCCGTTCTATCTGGACGCGCTCAAGGCGGCGCGCGAGGGGATCAGCATTCCGCTCTTCCCGGTCGGCGGCGTGTTCTCGCGCGGGACTGCGGAGGAGATCCTTGCACAGGGTTTCCCGCTCGTGTCGATGAGCCGCGCGCTCATCTGCGAGCCGGACTTTGCCGCAAAGCTCAAAAGCGGCGCGCAGGACGGGAGCAAATGCCTTGCCTGCAACGGCTGCTACACGATCTACCGCAAGCGCTTTGTGCGCTGCGTGCAGCATCAAGACGAGATCGAGCAGTTCAAAACCATCCCGTGGTAAAGAAAAACGGCAGAGCCGGCGCATTTTGCGCCGGTTCTGTTTTCATTGTTCGATGACGCTTTATCATGTTAACAAAATGGAAAAGCGCGCGAACCTCGAATTCTATCGACATTACCGATTGCATTCTGTCGGAATCTGCCATATACTGCAATAAAATTCAGCATTTCTACGCGCCGCTTGAAAAATCGGGCTGCCGCGGCGATCTGCAAGGAGGAGGCACCCATGAAGCGAAACTTTATTGCCAAGCGCTTCCAGAACGCGGGCACAGGCCTGACGCTCGACACCGCTGCGCTGGCCAAATACAAGGACATTGTCGACCTGAGCATCGGCGACACGGACTTTACGACCGACGAGGCCATCATCAACGCGGCCTTCCGCGACGCCAAAGCGGGCTACACCCATTACGGCGACCCCAAGGGCGACCCCGAGCTCATCTCCGCGGTTTGCAAGGCGTGGGAAGAGGACTTCGACCAGAGCCTTCCGCGCGACCACGTGCTCGTGAGCGCGTCGAGCTGCCTCGGCATGTCGCTGGCGATGTTTGCCATCCTCGACCCGGGCGACGAGGTCATCGTCTTTTCCCCGTATTTCGCGCTGTACCGCGCGCAGATCGAGCTGGCGGGCGGCGTGTGCGTCGATGTGCCGACCTACGCCGAGGAGGACTATGCCATCAGCGAAGAGCGCCTGCGCGCTGCCATCACGCCGCGCACGAAGGCCATCATTTTCAATAACCCCACGAACCCCACCGGCATGGGCTACGACCTGTCCACCATGGAGATGCTTGCCCGCGTGGCGAAGGAATATGATCTTCTCATCGCGGCGGACGAAATTTACACGACCTACATCTACGAGGGCGACTTCCGCCCCATCCGTACACTGCCCGGCATGGCCGAGCGCACCATCACGCTCAACAGCTTTTCCAAAAACTTCCTGATGACCGGCTGGCGCGTGGGCGTTATCATTGCTGAGCCGGAATTCCTCGACGTGATGAACCGTATCAACGGCTCGCTCGTCTACTCCGCGCCGTCCATCTCCCAGCGCGCGGGGATTCAGGCGCTTGAGATGCGCAAGGAAATCCGCGAGAAGTACGTGACCGCGTACCGCGACCGCATCTTCTACTCTGCCGACCGCATCGAGAAGATCCCGTATCTGAGCCTCGTGCGCCCGAAGGGCACGTTCTACCTCTTCCCCGGCGTGGAGAAGACGGGGCTTGACGACAAGCAGTTCTGCAAGGAGTTACTTGAGCGCGCGCACGTGCTCGTCAGCGCGGGCAGCCCGTTCGGCAAGACCGGCGCAAACCACTTCCGCATCGCCTGCACCGTCGGCATTGACCAGCTCAAGCAGGCGTTCGACCGCATGGAGAAGCTGGAATTCTGAGAATTCCGCTTGTGTCCGTAAGACGGGCATGGTAAAATCAAAAGATAACGAAAAAGCTGCCGTTTTTCGGCAGCTTTTTTCAAAAGGAGGGGCGCTTATGCAGGAAAAGTCGAAACCTGTGGATAACCTGCGCGCGGACGCGGAGAAGATCATCACGCGCGCCATCGCGGCGGTGCTGCCGGACGCGGCGGTCGAGCGCGCGCTGAAAGGCAAGACCTTTTTAGGAAGGGTGTACCTCGTCGCGGCGGGAAAGGCCGCGTGGCAGATGGCGCACGCCGCCCGCGCGTGTTTGCAGGATAATTTCTGCGGCGGTGTGGTCGTGACGAAGTACGGCCACGTGAACGGTGAGATCGCGGATGTCGCGTGCTTTGAGGGCGGGCACCCCGTGCCGGACGAAAACTCCCTGCGCGGCACGGACGCCGCGCTCGCGCTGACGGAAGATTTGACCGAGAGCGACACGGTCGTCTTTCTGCTCTCGGGCGGCGGCAGCGCGCTTTTTGAAAAGCCGCTGCTTCCGCTTGCGGAATTGCAGGACGTTACGAATCAGCTTCTTGCCGCGGGCGCGGACATCGTGGAGATCAACACGATCCGCAAGCGGCTTTCCGCCGTCAAGGGCGGACGCTTCGCCCGGCACTGCGCGCCGGCGCAGGTCTTCGCTGTCGTGCTGAGCGATATTCTGGGCGACCCGCTCGACATGATCGCCTCGGGCCCCACGTATCCCGACAGCTCAAGCTGTGCGCAGGCGCTCGATATTGCGAAAAGGTACGGCCTGCGCCTGTCGGAGCGGGCGTGGGCGCTTCTGGCGCAGGAGACGCCGAAAACGCTTACAAATGTCGAAACGCAGATCACCGGCAGCGTGCGCGAGCTCTGCGCGGCGGCCGCCGCGGCGTGCGAAGCGCTCGGCTACGAGCCGATGATACTCACCGATTGCCTCTGCTGTGAGGCGCGCGAAGCGGGGAGCATGCTTGCTTCCATTGCGCGCACGCATGCGCGTGACGGGAAAAACCTTGCGTTCCTCATGGGCGGCGAAACGGTCGTCCACCTGAGGGGAAAGGGCCTCGGCGGGCGCAATCAGGAGATCGCGCTGTCTGCGGCGCTCGGCATTGAGGGACTTTCGAACGCGCTCGTCTTCTCCGTCGGCTCCGACGGGACGGACGGACCGACCGATGCCGCGGGCGGCATCGCCGACGGCGAGACAGCGCAGCTGATGCGCCAAAAGGGTGTTGACGCTGTGCAGTCGCTCAATGATAACGACGCCTACCATGCGCTCGGCGCGGTCGGCGGACTCATCAAGACCGGCGCGACGGGTACGAACGTCAATGACGTCACCGTCCTGCTGCTGCGCACGGCGGAATGAGGGAAAAATGCGGAGCGCTTGACAACGGGTCGTTCCGGCGTTACGATAGTTGCGGCAAGCCTTTCCGGGCTGCCGGAATTTTTGAAATGAAGGAGCCGTTTTTTGAAGTCTAAAACGATGTCACTGGAGCGTGTGCGCTGACCGGGAGGGCCGGCAAATTTACTGACACACGCCGTTCCTCCCGAGAGCCATGCTTTTCAGGAGGACTACATGAACCGCGAGAACAAACGCAAAACCTTTGAAAAAGGCTATTACAAGACCCACGCCTGCCGCGACACCTTCACCTGCAAGGTCTGCGGGCGGCTCTGCACGCCGGAAAACGCCGGCAGCGACCATCGCAACCACTGCCCGAACTGCTTATCGAGCCTGCACGTGGACATTGAGCCGGGCGACCGCGAAAGCGACTGCGGCGGCATCATGGAGCCCGTGGCCGTCTGGGTGCGAAGAGGCGGCGAGTGGGCGATCATCCACCGCTGCAAGCGCTGCGGAGCGCTCAGCTCCAACCGCGTGGCGGCGGACGACAACCCGATGAAGCTCATGAGTATCGCCATGCGGCCGCTCAGCGCGCCGCCGTTCCCCCTCGAGCGCATCGAGGAGATGACCGCCCTCATGGGCGGCGAGGGAAGCGTGCGATAAGCCCAAAAGGAAACAGAGGAGGCGGCCTGCATCGGCAGGCCTCCTATGCCGCTTGACAAGGACGGAGCGGGGAGCAGGACAGCGGTGAGAGCAGGTGTTTCGTTTGTGTTTCGGTTTTGCACAGGTGATTGCAAAACCGGCAAACCTATGGTACAATAAAACTATAGACCGATCAAAAGCCGCCTTGGCGTCGAAGATACAGCCGTTTTTGCGGCTGCTTTTCTTATATTTGGCCGCTTTTTGCCGCAGACGGCGTTTTCAGATCACACCAAATGCTGGAAGGAAATTTTTTCTATGGAGGTGAGTCACTTCTTCAGGACATGACCGCACGCGTTTTGCAGCGCCGGAAACGGACGGTGACGCTTATGGCGCACACCGTCTATGATGCGGCGGCCCTCCGCGCAGGGAGCTTTGGGATCGGTCAGATCAACGCATAATAAAATATTATAATTTAAGGATGTGTTATTTTGTTACTCTCGGGGAAAAGTCTGAAACATGACTTCATCCGTTTTGTCTCCGCCACGATGGCCTCACAGGTCGTGTTCTCGCTCTACTCCATGGTCGACGGGCTTATGGTCTCGATCGGTGTGAACGAATATGCCATGAGCGCCGTCAATCTCGCGATTCCCTTCACCAACGCGCTTTTTTCCATCGCCGTGCTCTTCGCCGTCGGCTCGTCGACGCTCATCGCCATTTTCATCGCGCAGGAGAAGCGGCGCGAGGCCAACGCCCTCTTTTCTCAGAATTTTGCCACGCTGCTGACCCTTGGCGCGGTCATCACTGCGCTCGTGCTGCTCTTTTTGGAGCCGTTTGCGTACCTTCTCGGCGCAGACGAGATCACACTTGACTATGTCAAGCAGTATATTCTCGGCATCGCGCCGTTCAGCGTGTGCTACCTTGTGTCCTACAATCTCGAAGTGCTCGTCAAGACAGACGGCTATCCGCGCTACGCGCTCTTCACGGTTATCGGCGGATGCCTGACGAACTGCGTGCTTGACTATATCGCCATTTTTCACCTCGACATGGGCGTGTTCGGCGCGGCGGTCGCCACGGGCATCTCGCAGCTCGTGACCTGTATCTCGTACTTTGTCCACTTTTTCAGCAAGAAGTGCACGTTCCGGCTGTGCAAATTTCGCTTCGACCCTCACCTTTACGCGCGCATCCTGCCCATCGGCCTGTCCGACGGCGTGACAGAGTTGTGCACGGGGCTGATGATCTTCCTCTTCAACCGCACGGTGCTCAAGTGCATCGGCACGGACGGCGTCGTGACCTACACGGTCATCGCCTACGTGACCACCATTGTCATTAACCTCATGGTCGGCATCTCGCAGGGCTCGCAGCCGCTTGTGAGCTATCACTACGGCAAAGAGGATCACACGGGCTGTCAAAAACTTCTGCGCTACGCGCTCACGACCGTCTGCATCTTCGCGCCGGCGCTGTTTCTGCTCGTCTTTTTCTTCGCGCCGCAGATCGTGCGCGCATATCTCTCGCACGCGGGCGATACGCTGATCGAATACTCCATCGGCGCGTTCCGGCGCTACAGCGTTTCGTATCTGCTGCTGGGCTTCAACATCGTCATCGGTGGGTTTATGACCGCCATCGAGTGTCCCGTGCCCGCCATCTCTATCTCGGTCGGCCGCGGGCTGGCGCTGCAAAGTGCAGTGCTTCTTCTCCTCGCGGCGATCTTCGGCGGCGACGCAGTGTGGTATACGCCGATCTTCTCCGAAGCGTTGTGCCTTGTCATGTCGCTCCTGTTCCTGCGCAGCTACCGCAGACAGACCGATATGCAGGCGTGAGCCCTGCCCAGTGCGATAAAATAAGAGAAAATAAAAAGGCCCTGGAAGCAGCGCTTCCAGGGCCTTTTGGCATCCCCGACCAGACGCTAACTGGCGGACTGACGCTTAGAAGCCAGCTATCTCATTTCATGCCGTGCAGTACACCGTCATTTACTGCCGGCCGGTTAGTTCCGCACAGATCACTTGAAAACAAAGATTTCTTCGATCGGCGCTTCGACAACCCTTGCAATATCGATCGCCAGTTTAAGCGAGGGATTGTATTGTGCCTTTTCCAGCCGCATGATGGTTTCCCGCCGCACGCCTACCTGTGCCGCCAACTGCTCTTGGGTCAAATCTTTTAATAGCCTGTACTTTTTTAATCGGCATTCAAAATCAGGCACGTTTATTCCTCGCTTTCATCAAACGGTTCATCGTGGTCATAATGATATAGCAGATACTCACTGAGGAATAGTTCAAGCGCTATGGAAAGAGCGATCACAATAACAAGAGCAATTAGGGTGTATTCAAGGCACCCCATGAGCCTTCCCTGTCCCAGAATCAGTATTGCAAAAAAATGGACAGAGCAGTTTTGTTCACTGTGCTTTGCGCTCTCATTTTGCTTTCTTTGTACCGTTCGTCTATCAGGGTATTTGACATTTTCCCCTCATAGAAAAATCCGAAAAAGCCGAAAAACACAAAAAACACGAAGGGGAAAATGGTCTGGTCGACGCGGTAAGTCCAAAATCCTAAAAATCCGGCAAAACCGAATAAGCCTAAAAATCCCAGTTTGGGATTTACGGTTCTGGTGGACCGAGAGGTCGATCCTCTGCGCTTGTTTGCGGAGGTAGATTGGAAAAACAACACAGCAAGGTACACGATGTACAAGGCAAGGAGTGTGCCGGAAATGATTATAGGAAGGTCTTGCGCCCTGAAGACATAGTTCGATAGATCCATCGGCACAATAAACCTTGAATCGTTAAACGCTATCGTGTACCACGAAGAGATTGCTGCAAGCAGAGCGCAGATCGCGCCCAGATAAATTGCGAGGTTGTCCTTTTCTTCATAATTGCGTTCCCTCAAAGAGATATATTTATCACTCGATGAGATAAATATATCTCTTTGAGGGCTGGCTGTTAATAAGAAAGTTGCTTGATGTGATTGCACAGCTCCAGCGATGGCCGAGCTCCTCCGAGCCAGAGGTGCGGTTAAATGAGTGCCAGAGTGGTGCCGGAAATGGGAAAATAGAGAAAACGGTTCGAGATCAGCTGGTGGTGCCATGCAGGCGTTTGACACGATAACAGCTGTGAAATTTGCTTGATAAGCAAAAAGAAAAAACGCCGCAATCCCTTGAGATCACAGCGCTTTTGGTACGCCTGCCCGGGCTCGAACCGGGGGCCTCGGGCTTAGGAGATATGTTTGTCGAATTGCCTGCGATGTCCTCACATATACTGCTGTGCATTTCGACCATGCTGCGGCTATTATCCATATCTTCTATTGTGCAATACAGTCAACTCTCAGAGCCTTTTATAACCAAAGTAATCGTTAGCAAGAAATTAGCTGCGATATTTCAAACTGCAAATTAGCAGGCCATTAGCAAAAAATGAGGCAGATTTTCCTTGCGCGTGTTCGAATCCGTCACTTATTCTAATGGCAAAAAAAGCATATCACATCATGTATGCAAAAGCAATCATGCTTAGCAAAGGAGGCCACCTATGGCAGACTATCAGCTTGAACTCAGGCAGATTGTAGATTATCCACGATGCCGAATCTATCGAGAATTTATACAAACTCTGATTGCAGACCGGAGCATTCGCACAGGCGGATGCTCCGGCCTTTTTTATTATGTCGTTCTCTGCTCCTATGCCAACTTCAGAACCTCTTATCGGCGCATAGACGGGATCTCATACACGGTGTATCCGGGTGAATGGATCTGCCCCATCACCGACATCGCGGAATGGTTCCGTGTGCGCTTTCACTACCAGGCATTTGCAATCCTAAAATCCTTGCAGGACCAACAGCTCATTACATTTACCCGCCTCGGCCACGGACATATCGTAAAGTTTTCCATTACAGACTGGCGGCGTAATAACACCGCGCTCGATTATAACTGCCCATGCCAAAAAGACTCCGGCTTTTTCTTTATCCCTGTTTCAACAGCAACAGAGTTGATTTCTGCGGGACGCGCATCCGAGATGGATGTCATTCTGGATCTTTGGATTTCTGCAATTTATAAGGATCAGCAGGTACGCGGCTCTGAGATCGGGCCAGTTGCGTATTTCAGGAACGGCACCGGGAGTCCGCTCGTCAATTACAGTGAATTATCTAAACGCTGGGGTATCTCCCGCTCGAGCGTGGGGCGGCTGCTTAAAAAGCTGGCTGATCTTGATTATCTTTCGCTGCTGACTTTCCCTGGCCGCAGCGGAACGGTAATTTACCTAAAGAATTATCTCTCAACCATGTTCCAAATTTCAGATGTTATGATAGACAAGGAGGAGGTTGCTATGTGTCTGAACCTTCACGTATCTGTGCCGGATACCATTCCGCCAGAGTCCAGCCCAATTTCTGATGAGCAGATTTGCGTTTCAACAGGGCTTCCCAGCGTTTCAAAACCTCACATGCTGTACTTCGTTCGGAAAGTGCTGCAAACCCTTGAAGCACAGGGCATTTCCTGCCTTTCGTGCCCAAAATCCAAATATATGTTATATCCATTATCCGACGACTGCACGGTAGGAATAGAGAAAGGCACTATCTCAGCGGGACTTGCGATCTGCTGCGGCGCCGGCAGTCCGTTGTATCGGTTTGAAATGACGATCATCCCAAATGCTGAAGCGGAAGGAGCGTGCGACAATGTCAGGAAAGATGTATGAAAAACGGCCGGAAAAGGATGCCCGCTATCACGACACATGGAGACTGCTCAAAAAATATCGAGATGTAACATGGAGCCTGGAACTGTCTATCCGACAGGTCAAAAATCAGTTTCGCATTGATTATGATTGCAGCATTGAAGATTTTTTGGAGTCCATCTATATGGCAGGCGCGGATCTCGGCGGCACGGACATCGAAAATCATGCCAGGTGCATTGAGCGCAGCTACAAAATGCTGACCCTGCTTGAAAATTCCGTCAACCTTCTCCGCACGCACCACCAGAGCGGAGAGGTGTACTACTGGATTTTGTATTACTCATTTTTATCCCCACAGAAGCTGAAAAATGTGGAGGAGATCATTGAAGCGCTCCACCCACATATCAGGGACATTAGCTTCAGCACCTACTACCGCCTGCGCAAAGCTGCCGTGGAAGCGTTAAGCTCTGTCCTTTGGGGATTTTCCGCGCAGGACACTTTGAAAACGCTGGACTGCTTTTTCCCGCCAGATGTGTGAGAGTATTTTGAAAGAGAATTGGGAGGAAATTGGAAGGGTTTTGCTATTGAACGCAAAATCTCCGTATGTTAAACTAAGTATGCTCAAAACTATAAACAAACCAAAAGCAGCCGCAGGAGGACGCCATTTTTGATGTGCGTCTTTTTTTATGCCCTTCTGCGGTCAATGAAACAGCATCCGGCTTTCGCTGGGTGCTGTTTCCTGCTTTTGGGCAACACAAGGAGGTAATGCTTTTGAAGCACAAGTGTCCGTCTCCCCGTATTGGGAAAAAGCCACGTGGCAATATCGGCCGTTGGCTGTATGCGGCGTTTCTGACCGCCACGCTATCCGCTTCTCTCTGTCAGCCGGCCTCTGCCGCAACCGTGTGGGAGAAGGCCAATGAGATCATGCGGGATGTCTATACGCAGATCCTCGGCATCTCCACGATTGCAGCCATCGTTACGGCCGCAGTCGCACTGCTGATGATGAATTTCTCCCGCAGCGGCCGAACCGTCGATGAAAGCCGGGCTTGGCTCAAGCGAATCATCATCACATGGGCTGTTTTGAACGGTCTCGGCTTCATTATGAGCTATGTTACGCCCTTCTTCAGCGGCGGGCAGTGGACCGCCCCGTAAAAGCTATGGGAATTTTAGACGGTATTGTAGAGTGGATCGCGGAGCAGATCATGTACGGTCTGGATATGATCAACACCTCTGTTTTGGGGGCATTGGGCTGTGACATGAACACATTTCTGCGATATTTTCCCGCAGCGGAAACCATGTATAGCCTTCTGGTGGCACTTGCCATCGGGCTGATCCTGTTGGGCTGGGTCTGGAATCTGTTCAAGAACTACGGACTGGGCTTGGGCGTGGACGCAGAGGATCCGGTCAAGCTGACCGCCAAGGCGATTCTGTTCATTGTGCTTGCGTACTATGCAGATGAAATCGTAAACATTGCGCTGACGATAGGCGGAACGCCTTATGCGTGGATACTGTCCTCAGAGCTTCCTTCTTTGGACTTTGCCAGCTTCAATTCTGTTCTGCTGACCATCATCGGCGTCTGTGCCAACGGCGGTGTTGCGCTGATCGTTCTGATTCTGACACTGATTCTTGCGTGGAACTACATTAAGCTGCTGTTTGAAGCGGCAGAACGGTATGTACTGCTGGGCGTCCTGGTCTATACCGCACCGGTAGCCTTTGCCATGGGCGCATCGCAATCCACCGCAAATATTTTTAAGAGCTGGTGCCGGATGTTCGGCGGGCAGATATTCCTGCTGCTGATGAACGCATGGTGTCTTCGGCTGTTTATCACGATGGTCGGCACATTCATCTCAAATCCGCTTTCCATGTAGGAGGTCATTACCACGAAGAAATATCATAGAATCATTCCGCTGCTGGGCACCGTTCTTTTGCTTGCGCTCACCTTGGCGGTACCTGCGTTTGCTCTGGAGGAAAGCGATGTCGAAGCCGCAGTCAGCAGTTCCAGCCGCGAGGCCGTGACGGGAAATGTCCTGGTCTGGTTTCTCTGCGCGGTTGGTTTTCTCAAAGTCTCGCAGAAAATCGACAGCTTCATGGCAAGCATCGGCGTCAACGTGGGGCATACCGGCGGTTCCATGCTGGGTGAGGCGATGGTGGCATTCAAGGGTGTCTCCCTCGCTGCCGGCATGGCTGGAAAAGTTGTCGGGAACTTTGCCGACAGAGCCTCCAGCCGCGCAGGCGCCACCGCATCCGGATCTTCCGGCTTTCTGCAAGGTGGTCTGGCCGGCGTTGTCAGTCGGAAAATCACCAATGATGCCGTAAGAACTGCGACGCAAACGACACAGAAAGCGTCTTCCTCCACCATGTCCGCCGCGCATCAGGCCACGGAGCGTACTGTAAATGCCGAGCGGCAGGCAGCAAGCGTTGTTCATCAGGCAAAGCAGACGCGCAGCGAAAGCGCTTCTCAAAAGTCGCAGATGGGCGTGACCCATCAGCAAGTCGCTTCCAGTACCCGAACCGCCTCGGTTTCCTCACTCCGCAGGGAGTCACAGCATTCCGTTGGCCTCGGCGGACGTATTTTTACCAACTCCATGCTGGAGGGCGGGCGTTTTGCCAACGATGTGATAGGTATGGTCGCAGCCGGAGACCTGCACTCCACCGGCTCCATCACCGGAGAGTTTGCGTCACAGGCGTTGTCCTCCTACATGGGCATTACCGCTCAGGGAGACGCCGCACCGCAAATATCCTATTCCGACGTTGAGATCGGCGGCGGGCGCATCACCGGCACAGAGTATTCTCCGGAGCATCCGGAGGGCATTTCCTTTGGAATGTACCATACCGGGCAATATGCCGCGCCGGACGGTGAACACCAGAAAGTCTTCTCTGCCGATGGCGCCCAATGGTACAAGCAGTATGCTGTTGATACTGTAATCAAGAAGCCATTTACCGCACCGGACGGTGAAATCGACTATCATAAGGAGATCGTCAAGAAGATGCCCGATCCGCCGAAGCGGAAAGACCGGATGTAAGGGAGGCTGTCTATGAAACCGGAAGAATTTGAGGTTTATGTGATTCCTCCCAACTTTATGGAGGGCGGCACACTCTTCGGCGGTCTTTTGAAAACCCGCAATACGATTGAGGCGGTCATCCTTGGCCTCGCGGTTGGTGTGCCGGTTTTGCACCTTCCGTTTTCCCTCACCGTCCGCGTTGTGATTTTATGCCTGACGGCTCTTCCGCTGGTGCTTCTCGCTTTGATTGGCATATCCGGCATGAGCCTGTCCGCTTTTATCCGCCTGTTCTTTTGCTTTCTGCACAACCGCAGAATCCTTTCACGCGATGGGACGCAGGGCGGCAAAAATGGAAAAACGCTGCTGCCCAGCTGGGCGCAGCAGCGGAAAAGCGACTGCGAAGCAGAAGATCCTCCGCTCCCCAAAAGCCGCAGCCGATTTTCTGTTGATCTGAAGCAGCGCAGCGTGACGCAGTTCAAGACCTTCTTGCAGGAGGAAGAAGCCGTTCAGCCGCTCAATGCCCTGGCGGACTATATCCCTATCGAGAAGATTGAGCACGGCGTCATTTATACAAGAGATCACCGCTATGTCAAGGTTGTAGAGGTGGTTCCCGTCAACTTCCTGCTGCGCAGCGCGAGAGAGCAGCGCAGCATCATTTACTCCTTCATTTCCTATCTGAAAATTGCCCCGGTCAAGGTGCAATTCAAGGCATTGACAAAGCGTGCGGACATTAACCGGCATCTGGATACCGTCCGCAGGGAGCTGGAGCATGAGCAGGATCCGCACTGCCGTGTCCTGCAGGAAGACTACCTGAAGCTCATTCGGCAGCTTGGCTCCCGTGAGGCAATCACAAGGCGCTTTTTTCTCGTTTTCGAGTATGAGCCGCTGCCGGGCACCAAACGCGGCCATGAGGAAGAGGACGCAATCGCTTCTCTGCAAACGGCCGCACGCACGGCGGCAAATTATCTGCGGCAGTGCGGCAACGAGGTCATTTCCCCTGAGAACGAGGACGACGCCACGGCGGAGATTCTTTATAACATTCTTTGCCGCAGGGCCAGCAGTGAGCCGTTCTATCAGCGGGTGAAGTCCGTTCTGGCGGACTACATGGCCTCCGGACGGGACATCAACGCAATTCCCGTCAATGAATTCTATGCCCCTGACAGCATCGACCTTACCCACGGAAACTACCTCTGTGTAGATGGGCTGTATTATGCCTATCTTCTTGTCCCATCAGATGGTTATAAAGCGCGCGTTCCCGCCGGCTGGCTCAGCCTTTTGGTCAACGCCGGCGACGGGATCGATCTGGACGTCTTTCTCGCGCGGCAGCCAAAGGACCGCATGGTCAGAAAGCTGGGGCAGCAGCTCCGTATCAACCGCAGCAAAATTAAGGAAACCAGCGACACCAACACGGATTTTGACGACCTCGACGGTGCGATCCGCAGCGGCTATTTTCTAAAAGACGGCCTTTCCAACAACGAGGATTTTTATTATCTGAACCTGCTTATCACCGTGACAGCCGGCAGTGTGGATGATCTCGAATGGAAGGTCGCAGAAATGAAAAAGCTCCTGCTCTCGCAGGACATGGATGTACAGACCTGTTCCTTTTGTCAGGAGCAGGCTTTTTTATCCTCTCTTCCTCTGGTTTCTCTGGAGCGCCAGCTCTATGAGCGGTCTAAGCGGAATGTTCTGACAACGGGAGCCGCCAGCTGCTATCCCTTCACCAGCTATGAGATGTGCGATGACAACGGTATTCTTCTCGGCGTCAATAAACACAACAATTCTCTCATCATCGTGGACATCTTCGATTCCCGCGTCTACAAGAATGCCAATATCGCCATTCTCGGAACCAGCGGAGCCGGAAAAACCTTTACACTTCAGCTGATGGCTCTGCGTATGCGCCGCAAGGGAATTCAGGTCTTTATCATCGCGCCGCTCAAAGGGCATGAGTTTCACCGGGCCTGTTCCAACATCGGCGGTCAGTTCATTTCCATATCCCCGGCATCCCAAAACTGCATCAATATCATGGAGATCCGCAAAGCAGATAAGTCTGTGGACGATCTGCTGGATGGACCCGGCGCGGAAAAATCTCTGCTGGCGGCCAAAATTCAGCGGCTACACACATTTTTCAGTCTCTTAATTCCGGACATGTCCCACGAGGAGCGGCAGCTTCTGGATGATGCCATGATCTGCACCTACGGGGCCAAGGGCATCACACATGACAATGCTTCTCTGGAACAGCCGGAACATCCCGGGCGCTATAAAGAAATGCCGATCCTGGGCGACCTGTATGAAATTCTCGCCGCCTCTCCGGAAACAAAGCGCCTTGCCAACATCTTGAACCGGTTGGTCAACGGCTCTGCCCGCTCTTTCAATCAGCAAACCAATGTGGCGCTGGACAACAAGTACATTGTCCTTGATATTTCTGAGCTGACCGGTGATCTGCTGACGGTGGGGATGTTTGTTGTGCTCGACTTTGTATGGGACAAGGCCAAAGAGAACCGCACGGAAGAAAAAGCCATCTTCGTGGACGAATGCTGGCAGCTCATCGGCGCCAGCAGCAATCGGCAGGCCGCCGAATCCGTTCTGGAG
>ENA-ORRI01000241-ORRI01000241.1-human-gut-metagenome-genome-assembly--contig:-NODE-241-length-32104-cov-4.07442_pt1 | contig 32104 bp, 29 predicted proteins | sample MGYA00242172_ERZ509128 | MGnify/ENA primary metagenome ERZ509128 (study PRJEB26280, sample SAMEA2338623) | human gut metagenome | biome: human gut; feature: human-associated habitat; material: faeces... | reverse complement strand
CTTTCCGTATGCGAAGGATGGAGCGCGGCTGCCTTTTGTAAGGGGCGGACAGGGAAAAGTCCGGCTCAGAAGATTTCTACGCGGAAGCCGCCCTGCCACGTCTGTCCGGGCTTGGCTTCGTTGACGTAGGGGCGCATGGAATAATCGCCCTCAAATCCGGCGTAGTCGCACAGGCCGAACCACGGCTCGATGCAGATGAACGGCGCTTCAGCCGGTGCCCAAAGCAAAAAGGCCGGTGCTTCCGACGACAGGTGCAGAAACGGCTGGTTGTGTTTGTCAAAGAGCGTTACGCCGCGCAGCTGGCTGTGGTCAAAAATAAGTCCGGAGTCGCCCGTGGTGTGGCTCTTCAGGGCCAGCATGCCGTTATTTTCCAACACGGGCGGGTCGAAATGTCCCGGAATCAGACAGTTTTGTTCGCCGGTGTGCAGAATGCTTTCCACGTCGCCCTCCAGTCGTGCGTAGCCATGCACCTCGTCGGCAGGGTCAAAGTCGGGCAGACGGAATCCGGGGTGTCCGCCAATCTGAAACCACATGGTGCGGGCGTCGCAATTCTGAATTTTGAAAACCACGTTGAGCGTGCGGCCTTCAAGGGAGTAGGTCACTTCAAAATGATACTGGAAGGGGTAGAGCTTCAGCTGTTCTTCAGTGGCGTTGTGCTCCAGTGTGACGGACGAAGCCGTTTTTTCCTTCACGTTGAAACGTACGTCGCGAATAAAGCCGTGGCGCGGCGTGTGATACACCTTTCCATTGAACCGGGCCTCGCCGTTCCAAAGTCCGCCCACGGCGGGAAACAGAATGGGAGAACTTCTGTCCCAGAATTTGGGGTCGGCCTCCCAAATGTATTGCCGGTTGTCACTCAGTCGTGTGAGTTCTTTTATTTCAGCGCCCTGCTCCGACACACAAAGGCTGAGAAATTCGTTACTGATTTTTTCCATAGTGAATCTGAGAATAGGGGTTATAGACTCTCTAACAGACAAAGGTAGAAAAAAAACTCGAAACGGTGGCTTAATTGTGGTAAAAGGCGTTTGTTAGCTTTCCTTTTGATTGAAAAGCTGTGCCGCGCCCCTTGTGAGCAAAGGAGAGGCGTGAGGTGAAAAAACGGCCCACTATGCGGGCCGTGTGCAAAAAGATAATTGAAGAATATATTTAGGAAATACGACCTTTAAAAGAATTTCTTTAACTTGTCATTAAAAGATCGTAGTGTAATAAAAACTATAGTGGATAGAATGTAAAATTCTTTTATTTGGACGGTTCAATATGCATTCCTTCTGTGATTACTTTTGTAAGATTGAGAGGAGGAAGTACAATAGCGTTTAGTACAGTTCCTTCGGTTTTGGCATGGATAATACCTCGGACTGTACCTGTGGTAATTGTTCCCATATATTGTAGAAAACCTACGGGAATTTCCTTTTCTTTTTGCAGTTGTTTGATACCTTCTGGAGCAATACTAAAGAAGCATTGGACTTCGGTCGTCAAAAGAAGATTTTCGTCTTGTATGAAATTGATGGTAGCGGTGCATCGGATGCTGGCGCTGGAAAGATTGTAGGCAAATTTAAAAGAGGCCGATGTTTGCACATCTTCTCCGTTGATGAATTTGTCGGGGAAAATGGCAAATTGTAGTGTCTTGATTTTTTGAATTTTATATGGAATAGATTGCATAATTAGGCGGCATTTGGATAATTAAGAGTCGGCTGGTCGCAACTGAGGGGTGTCGTAAAATTGTTATTGGAAACCATACTGGTATAGGAATGCTTATCGTTTTCAATATATTCGTCAGCATCAACAAAATTGAATTCTGGTATTTTACCAATGGCCAGTGAAAGAGCCATAAATTTGCTCAGTTTGTGGTCATAGTCTCCTGAAAGAAGTTGTGAAACATATCCTTTGGAGCAACCGAGAAATTCAGCCAGTTGTGTTTTGTTCATATGGTGTTCCTGCATGAACGATTCTATCTGTCTGTATAGTTCCATCTGAAGGCTGGTTGTCCAATAAACCGGATCCTTCAATAAATCTTCTCGTTTCATGTCTTTTTGCTTTTATCTGAGTGTTGTTTGTTGTTTATATAATCTGTCTTTAATTTGCGGAATAAGGTTTCGTCTTTCTTTTGATTAGCTTTGGTACCTCCTGTAATGATGATTTTTCCATCTGTCTGGGTTATTCCATATACCCGGAGATGTTTGCTTTTGAATTCAAATTCTCGATAATTTCCTTTCGCGTTATCATAAAAGTGAAATTTATTGTATGGAACACTTTTCAAATTAGCGACTTGGTTCATAACGGCATATATACCCGTTAGTTCTGGTTTATATCGTGTCTCTATTTCTGTTTCAAACTTGTCAAAAGGACATATTCCATCTATAACAAGTTTATGAAATGCTTGTTTTTTCCGATCTGCTTTTATTTCTTCAAGTACAAAGGTAGGCATAAAAAAGTTTAGTTATAACTAAATTCAGGGATTTAACATAATTATCTTTAGTTAATACAGGAACAAATGGACTGTATTCATCACAAATGTATAAAATAAATATTAATTGGGATGAATAAGACAAGAAATATTTAGGCCTTGACAATTTTTTTATTCATGGTATAAAGTTACAAAGAACTATGAACAGAAAAAGAACTGTACGTAGTAACGCGATGTATGCCATAATGGGAGGTAAGACGGGATTGCTTGTTATCGGAACGAAAAAAAACAAACTGAGGCTTTGTTTGGCACACGCTTTGCACTATCTTTGCGTATAATAAAAGTGGAACTGTCAGGTATGTATTTAAAAAGTATATTATGGGCCGGCGTGCTTTGGGCTTGCGTCAGTACGGCCGGCGCGCAGAGCGCGCGTGAGGAAATAAAGACTGACGTGAGGCTCTCGGCCAGTAACTATTGTGCCTACCGTGAGCCACAGGGAGTGCGGCTGACGCCGGCGCCGTCGGGCTATGAGCCTTTTTATTTGAGTGCGTATGCCCGCCACGGTTCGCGCTTTCAGATTAACCCGAACGAGTATCGGGAGCCGCTGCGCGTGTTGCAGCAGGCCGACTCGGTGGGGGCGCTGACGCCACTGGGGCAGCAGGTGCTGGCGGTGGTGGACAGCGTGGCGCGTATGGCAAACGGGCGTTACGGCGAACTGACGCCGCTGGGCGCGCGGCAGCACCGGGGCATTGCGGCCAGAATGTATGCCCGCTTTCCGCAGGTGTTTGAGGGTAGGGCTGACATCAATGCCCGTTCGACGCCAGTGGTGCGCTGCATCCTCTCGATGCTCAACGAATGCTGTACGCTGCAGGGGCTGAACCCGCAGTTGCAGGTGACGACCGACGCGTCGGCTCACGACATGTATTATATGAACGATGAGTTCAACCGCGTGACGCGCTATCGTGGCGAAAAGGCGGCGCAGGCTTCGTTGCGCGACTTTCGCAGCCGGCAGGTGAAGCCCGACCGGCTGATGCGCTCGCTGTTTGCCGACACGGCTTACGTGAGCCGTCACGTGAAGGCCGGCCGCCTGATGGGGCAGTTGTTTGACTTGGCGTCGAACATGCAGAGCCTGGACACGTCGCTCGACCTTTATAATCTGTTTACGACGGACGAGTGTTACGACCTGTGGCTGCGCGACAATTACGACTGGTATGTGAACTACGGGCCGTCGCCCCTGACGCAAGGCAAGCTGCCCTACACGCAGGCCAACCTGCTGCGTAACATCCTGAATACGGCCGATACGTGTGTAGCGCGCCGGCAAAACGGGGCTACGCTGCGTTTCGGTCATGAGGTGTGTGTGCTGCCGCTGGCCTGCCTGATGGAGCTGGACAGTTGCGGATATGCTACGACGTGTGCCGACTCGGTGGCAATGAGCTGGCGTAACTACCGCATTTTTCCGATGGCTTCGAACATCCAGATGGTGTTTTACCGCAACAAGCAGAACGACATTCTGGTGAAGGTGTTGCTCAACGAGCGTGAGGTGCGTCTGCCGGTGCCTACGCGCCGGGCGCCTTACTACAAATGGACGGACGTGAGGGCTTACTACCGCCAGAAACTGGCGCAGGCCGACTGAATGAGAACAAACTGAACAATATATTGTATATACGGATAGATCTATGATCATAGAAATGAGAGGCATCACCAAGCGTTTTGGTCAGCTGGAGGTGCTGAAAGGAATAGACCTGGATATTAACAAGGGCGAGGTGGTGAGCATTGTAGGCCCGAGTGGCGCCGGAAAGACGACGCTGCTGCAAATCATGGGTACGCTCTACAAGCCCGACAGCGGCAGCGTAAGCATTAACGGCGAGGACGTGTTGCGGCTGAAGGGAAACGCCCTGTCGCGCTTTCGTAACCGCCATTTGGGATTTGTGTTTCAGTTCCATCAGTTGCTGCCGGAGTTTACGGCGCTGGAAAATGTGATGATTCCGGCCTATATCGGTGGCATGAAGGGACATGCGGTGAAGCAACGGGCGGAGGAACTGCTCGACTTTATGGGGCTGGCCGACCGTATGGAGCACAAGCCTAACGAGTTGTCGGGCGGCGAGAAACAGCGCGTGGCCGTGGCGCGGGCTTTGATTAACCAGCCCGACGTCATCCTGGCCGACGAACCTTCGGGAAGTCTGGACAGCCGGAACAAGGCCGAGCTGCACCAGTTGTTTTTCGACCTGCGCGACAAAACCGGGCAGACTTTTGTTATCGTGACCCACGACGAGGAACTGGCTGGCTTGACCGACCGTACCATTCACATGGTGGACGGAATGATAAATACTCAGCATCATGAAGATAGCACAACAACTGACTGAGCTGGTGGGGCACACGCCCCTGTTGCAGCTTAACGCATATAGCCGTGCAGCGGGACTGGAACAGCCGCTGGTGGCCAAGTTGGAAATGATGAATCCCGGCGGCAGCGTGAAGGACCGTGCGGCAATGAACATCATTGCTGAGGCCGAGCGCTCCGGCCGCCTGAAGCCCGGGGGCACTATTATTGAACCGACCAGCGGCAACACGGGCATTGGTCTGGCCTGGCTGGCAGCCGTGAAGGGGTACCGCATGATTGTGGTAATGCCCGACACGATGAGTCAGGAGCGCCGAAAACTGGTGCAGGCCTTTGGGGCTGAACTGCATCTGAGCGACGGCCGCATGGGCATGACGGGAGCCGTGGAACTGGCCAACCGCTTGCGGGCCAGGATTCCCGGTTCGATGATTGCCGGACAGTTTGAGAATCTTGCCAACCCGCGTATTCACGAACTGACTACGGCCGAGGAAATCTGGCAGGACACTGACGGCAAGGTGGCGATGCTGATTGCCGGTGTGGGTACAGGGGGAACACTGTGCGGCACGGGGCGACGCCTGAAGCAGCTGAATGCGAATATCGAGGTGGTGGCCGTAGAGCCGGCCGACTCACCTCTGCTCAGCCAGGGGCGCACGGGGGCACACGGCCTGCAGGGCATCGGTCCTAATTTTCTGCCGCTGAATTACGACGGGAGTGTGGTTGACCGCATCAGTGCCGTAACCTACGATGAGGCGCTGCGCGCTGCCCGCCTGTTGGCCCGCACGGAGGGCCTGCTGGCCGGAATATCCTCGGGGGCAGCCCTGGCTGCTGCTACCGAACTGGCGCGTCAGCAGCCGGAAGGCATGAAAGTCGTGATACTGCCGGATACGGGCGACCGCTACCTCTCCACGCAGGAGTTTGACGAAGAGAATTATCCGTTGCCCTGAGGCGGACTAAAAAACAAAGTAAAAGATTCTGGCAAAAAAAACAATATGTTTGAATTAGGAAAATGGAATGACCTGAGCATCGTGCGCTTTACGGACCACGGCGCCTATCTGGACGGAGGAAACGGGGTAGAGATTCTGATGCCCCGCCGATATGTACGTGATGAAATGCGGCCGGGCGATGTGGTGCACGTGTTTGTTTATCTGGACCAGAGCGAGATGCTGGTGGCCACCACCGAGAAGCCGCTGGCACAGGTGGGCGAATTTGCGTGGCTCAAGGTGTCGTGGATCAATGAGTATGGCGCCTTTCTGAACTGGGGCCTGATGAAGGATCTGTTTGTGCCTTTCAGTGAGCAGAAAATGAATATGATGGAGGGGCGCAACTATATTGTACACATTCATGTCGACCCGCAAACCTGCCGCATTGTAGGTTCGGCCAAGGTGGAGCGTTATCTGGACCGTCGGCGCCCCGTTCTGCACCGGGATGAGGAGGTGGACATCCTGATTTGGCAGAAGACGCCGCTGGGCTTCAAGGCCATCGTGAACAATGCCTTTGCCGGTCTGCTGTATGACAATCAGTTGTTTGGTGCCGAGCTGCACACCGGCGACCGCATGAAGGCCTATGTGGTGCAGGTGCGCCCCGACTATAAAATAGACCTTTCGCTACAGCGTCTGGGCAAGAGCCGCTTCCGTGACTTTGCGGAGGTATTGCTCGACGAGTTGCGCCAGGCCGGCGGCACGCTTCCCTTTACCGACGCTTCGTCGGCCGAGGACATCACAGCGCGCTTTGGCGTAAGCAAAAAGACCTTTAAGCGCGCCGTGGGCACCCTCTACCGCCAACGCCTCATCACGCTGGAGCCAGGCAGCATCAGTCTGACAGAAGGGGAGAAATAGTGACCTTGCAGCGCAGCATAGGAGTTTTGCATAGCTTCAGTTCGTTGCTTATTGACAAAGAAAGAATGCAGCTTGACTGTTTCAAATGTTGAAAACTTTGTTTTCCGTTTGCCTCTGTGCTCGCCTTTCACTATCTTTGTGGAGTAAAAACATTATAAAAAAACAATTTATCGCTTTAATATATGTTCGACGTAAAGAAATGCCTCAGTGATTGTGAGGAAAAAATGGAAATGAGTGTGATGCACCTTGAGGAAAAATTGGCCCAAATCCGTGCCGGAAAAGCCAACGTACACATCCTGGATGACATCCGTGTCAATTCCTACGGCAGCATGGTACCCATCAACAATGTCGCTGCTCTGACCACGCCCGACGCACGTACCATCGCTATCAAGCCCTGGGATAAAAATATGTTCAAGGTAATTGAAAAAGCCATCATCGACTCTGAAGTGGGCATTATGCCCGAAAACAACGGCGAGGTTATCCGTCTGGGTATTCCGCCTTTGACCGAGGAGCGCCGCCGTCAGCTGACCAAACAGTGTGGCAAAGAGGGCGAGGAATGTAAGGTGGCCGTACGCAATGCCCGCCGCGAGGGTATTGAGCGCCTGAAGAAGGCACAGAAAGAGGGTCTGGCCGAGGATGCCGAAAAGGATGCTGAAAACGAGCTGCAGAAGATTCACGACAAGAAGATCAAGCAGATTGAAGCTCTCCTTCAGGCTAAGGAAAAGGAAATCATGACCGTATAAAAAACTGTGCGCAACATGCAAAGCAGGTCGGATGGTCGACCTTGTAAAACGTTAGGCGAATCCTGCTCCAAAAAGGGCGTTTCTTTTTTGGAGCAGGATTCATTGGCTTCATTAAAAAACGGGAAATAAATGGACAAGAAGGGAAACATACACGGAATGGTGGTGCGCAGCACCGGCAGCTGGTATCAGGTGCTGACTGACGACGGCCGGCTGGTGGCCTGTAAGGTAAAGGGAAATTTCCGCCTGCGCGGCATACGCTCAACCAATCCTGTGGCCGTGGGCGACGGGGTGCACATTACGGAGGGCGATGCCGACACGGCTTTCATTGTGGACATTGACGAGCGGAAGAATTACATTATCCGCAAGGCCTCGAACCTGTCGAAACAGAGCCATATCCTGGCGGCCAACATCGACCAGGCGCTGCTGATGGTGACGGTGGCCTATCCCGAAACCACCACCACGTTTATCGACCGTTTCCTGGCTTCGTCCGAGGCCTACCGCGTGCCGGTAGTGCTGGGTTTCAACAAGTTTGACAGTCTGGAGGGCGAGGCGCTCGACATGGCGCGCTATCTGATGCAGATTTACGGCGACATCGGTTATCCCTGTTTTGCCATTTCGGCGCTCAGCGGCGAGGGGCTCGACCCGTTGCAGCAGTTGCTGGCCGGGAAAATCACCCTGCTGGCCGGCCATTCGGGCGTGGGTAAATCAACCCTGCTCAACCAGCTCATTCCTGAAGCACACGCACGTACGGCAGCTCTTTCGGACGCTTACGGCACGGGGGTGCACACCACCACGTTCAGCGAGCTTTACCGCATGCCCGACGGCGGAGCGCTCATCGACATTCCGGGGGTAAAGGGCTTCGGCACGTTTAATATTGAGCCGGAGGAGCTGTCGCATTATTTCCGTGACATATTCAAGCTCTCGGCCGACTGCCGCTTTGGCAACTGCACCCATACGCACGAGCCGGGCTGCGCCGTGCTGCAGGCGCTTGAGGAGCACCGCCTGGCGCCTACGCGCTACCAGTCGTATCTGAATATGCTGGGCGACAAGGACGAGGCCAAATACCGCCCGGCTTATTAAGTTCCAGCTGCCGGCATAGGCCGTGCGGAACACGTATCGGATGAAAAAAGATTACTGAAATGGAAAACCCACAACCCACAACCCACGTACACAACAAGCAGGAGTATCCGCCCATGCATACGGCCGAGCATCTGCTCAATCAGACCATGGTGCGCATGTTTGGCTGCAAGCGGTCAGAAAACGCGCACATAGAGCGTAAGAAGAGTAAAATATCGTTTATCCTCGGGCAGGAACCTACGCCGCAACAGGTGGAGGAAATCGTGATGCGCATGCAGGAGCTGATTAAGGCCGACCTGCCCGTAACCTACCGCCTGGAGCCGCGCTCCAACCTGACGGCCGAACAGCAGCGTCGGCTGCCGGAGGGTACAGAAGGCGAGGTACGCATGGTCAGGATTGGAGATTACGACGACTGTCCCTGCATCGGGCTGCATGTGGAGCATACGGCACAAATCGGTACGTTTGTTCTGCTGGGTACCAACTGGGACGAAGAGAAACATTCGTTTCGCATCCGCTTTAAGCTCGAAGGGGCCGACAGCGGCACGTGGGGCTGACGGCTTTTGTCGGCACTCCCTTTTTTGAATACAGAGGTTTTGCTGAAACAGGTCGGCGGGAAAAAAATTCTACAAGGGTTCCGGAATTTTTTTCCCGCCGACCTGTTTTTCTTTCTCTTCATTTTTCTGCGTACCGGCCCCTGAGGTTTGGGGGCTGGGGCGGGTATAAACAGAACGTACCGGGCCATCCCATCTTGGGACCCGGTACGTCTTGTTTGTATGACGGCTTTCCGTCAGGCTTCCTCAACCTGATCGGTAGGTTCCGGCGTAATAAGTTTGTATCCCTTGCCGTGGATATTGATGATTTCTACGTTGTCGTCGTCCTTGAGGTGTTTACGCAGTTTGGTAATATACACGTCCATGGAGCGGGCGTTGAAGTAGTTGTCGTCAATCCAGATGGTTTTCAGGGCGAAGTCACGCTGCAGAATTTCGTTGGCGTGTGAGCAGAGCAGGGTGAGCAGCTCGGTTTCCTTGGTGGTGAGCTTGGTGGTCTTTTCGCCACGGGTGAGCAGTTGCTTCTGTGTGTCGAAGGTAAAGCTACCGATTTGGTAAACCGTGCATTCGGCTTTGCGTTTGCCGCGCACACGGCGCAGGATGGCCTCAATACGGAAGGTAAGTTCCTCCATGGAGAACGGTTTGGTGATATAGTCGTCGGCACCAATCTTGAAACCGTCCAGGATATCTTCTTTCAGCGTTTTGGCCGTTAAGAAAATGATAGGAATCTCGGCATTGTTCTGGCGGATGTCCTTGGCCAGGCTGAAGCCGTCCTTTTTGGGCATCATGACATCGAGTACGCACATATCGAATTTGCCTTTGGCAAAGGCACGGTATCCGGCTTCACCGTCGGGGCAGAGTTCGGTTTCGTATCCTTTGGCCTGCAGATATTCTCTAAGCAGCATGCCCAGGTTTTCGTCATCTTCGCAAAGAAGAATTTTCAATTTGTCTTCCATAATGTCAGTTCTTTATGATGGGTAATGTTATAATAAATTTCGTTCCTTTTCCAAATTCACTTTCGGCCTGAATCTGGCCTTTGTGTATGTCGATTACGTTTTTCACGTAGGCCAGTCCGAGCCCGAAGCCTTTTACGTCGTGCCGGTTGCCGGTGTGTACGCGGTAGAATTTTTCGAAAATCTTGCGCAAGTCTTCCTTCTTGATGCCGATGCCGTTGTCGGCAATGCAAATCTGGATTCGGCTTCCGCCGTCGTTGCGGGTGCTGACCACCAGGTGCAGCTCCTCGTTGGGCTTCTTGTATTTTACGGCGTTGTCCATGAGGTTGAACAATACGTTCGTAAAGTGAATCTCGTCTACGTAGATGGCCGTATGTTCGGCCTTCAGCTGGGTGTCAATGGTGCCGTGCTGGCTTTCCACCTTGAGGCGGAACGTGTTGACCACGTCGTTGATGAGTTTGTGGGCGTCGAGTTCCTTTTTCTTGAACGTCACCTTGCGGCGGTCAAACATGGACATCTGCAATACCTTTTCCACCTGGAAGCGGAGCCGCTTGGTCTCGTCGTTGATGATGGTGGAGAGGTGGCGGAAGGTGGCCACGTTTTTGCCTACGTCGGGGTCGTTGAGCATCTGTGCCGCCAGTGATATGGTGGAGATGGGGGTCTTGAACTCGTGCGTCATGTTGTTGATAAAATCATTCTTGATTTCGTTCAGACGCTTTGAGCGGTAGATAATCCATATGGTACAGATGTAGGAAATGAGCAGGATAATCGTAAATATCAACGCCGGAATCATGAATCGTACACTCGAGAAGATGTAGTTGTTCATCTGCGGGAAGTGTATCGTGATGATGCCCTTTTGGGTAGGCGGGTCGTTGGGGTAGAGAATCTGCTTGTAACTGTTGTTAGACCCCTTTTCCTCGTAGTCGGGGCAGCGGTAGACGATGCGCCCGTCGCTGGTGGATACGGTAAAGTGGTAGGGTATGTCAACCCCGTTGTTAATCAGCTCGGCACGCAGATACTGGTCGAGCATCTTGAAGTTGACACGCTCCTTCAGGGGCTGGTTGCTCGACTGGTAGAGGATGGAATAGACCACCTCGTCGAGCAGGGCGCGCTGGTAGAGGTAGCGCTCTTTTACTGCCTGCTGAAAACTTACGGCAGCATCGTTGATGGAGCGTGAGCTTGACAGAATCAGGCCTTTTTGCGAGCGGGTTGACTTGTTGATGGTAAACGGGTGCAGATTGCTCGTGATGCTGTCGTCATGGATATTGATGGATGACGAGGCATTGAGGCTGCGTTCAGCCAGCGACAGCTGTTTGCTGAATGACGACTGCTGCGATTTGGGAAGTGAGTCAATGATTTCCTGTTCCAGACCGTGCATGGTTTCGTCAAGCTCCATGTTGTGGGCAGCCTGGTAGAGGCTTCGGCTTACCGATTCGTCGAACTGTTCTTTGCGCATTTCGATGAATTCCTCAAAGTAGTTTACCTGAAGAAAGAGCAGCGCAAGAAACGATGCGCCCATCACGATTGATATAATCCAAATGGTCGACTTTTTCATATAGACAAAGTTATGGAACATTTTCGAAACGGTTGTTTTTTTGCCGAGAATATTTGTCTAAATTGTATTATTTAACGAATTAAGAGGCTTTTTGAAGTTGTTTTTACAAGTTTGGAGGCATTTTGTCAGTTGGGCGCGAAAGGCGGATGGAAGCCGGCTTGTTTTTCCAAAAAAAACGTACACCTTCAGTCCGCCCGGATTGTGCGGAACTGAAGGTGTACGTGATGGTTACAGGCGGAAACGGAAAGATTCCGCTTTTTTTCAGTTTGGATTACTCGCCACGCTGAATGTAGGCAATCACGTCGCCCTTGCTGACGTGAGCGCCTTGCTTGGCGTTGATTTCAACGAGCTTTCCGCCCATGGCAGCCGGAAGTTCGCTGATCTGTCCGTGGGTGTTCTCCAGGTAGCAGAAGCGGTCGCCTTCCTTGTATTCCTTGCCGATAAACGGCTCGATGCTCTTGACGCATTCGCCGTCGCCGCCAATTTCCCACAGGATGATGCCGCTTTCGGGAGCTACAATGGCGTCGGCCTTGGCGTGTTTCAGGGCCAGGGCTTCTTCCAGGCTCATGCCGTTTGAAGCCTGCTTGTCCTTGGCAGCCTGCAGGTCGGCCAGGAAACGCTTCTTGGCTACGCCGCTCTTGTAGTCGCGATACTGTTTCTCGTGCATGGCGAATTCGTAGAGTTCTTCCTCGTCGGGACCCAGATCCCAGCCGTTTTCTTCCATCTCCTTGCGGAAGCGGTCGAGGTCGTCGGGATAGTTGGTTTGCGGGTCAACGTCGGTAAACTCGTAGCCTTTTTCCTTGGCCAGCTTGACGAGCTCGTCATCCACTTTTCCGGGCAGGCGTCCGCTCTTGCCCAGAATCATACCCCACATGTTGTCGTCCATCATGGTGAAGCGCGGTTTGCCCATGCTTTCGGTGAGCAGGTTCATGAGGGAGATGTTCTTGACGTACTGGCTGAAGGGGGTAACCAAAGGAGGATAACCTACGCGCGGCCATACGTAAGCTACTTCGTCGAAGAGGCGAACCAGCAGCTCGTCCTCGGTGTAGGGAGCTTCGCCGCGGGCCTCGCGGTTGTTGTTGATGGCGTTCATGGCGCCCTTCAGGTCGGCCATCATTGAACCCATCATGCCGCCCGGCAGTCCGCATCCCAGCAACAGGGAGCTCATCAGGCGGTTGTTGGAATCCATGAAGTAGCCCAGGAAGTCGTCCATGAATTCCTGGGTCAGCTTGCGGGCCTCCATATAGGCGTTCATGTTGATTTCGGGTACATCGAAGCCGTAGTGTTTCAGCATGCTCTGTACGGAGATAACGTCGGCGTGTCCCTTACCCCATGACAGCGGTTCCATGGCCACGTCGATAATGTCGCAACCGTTTTTGCAGACTTCCAGAATGCTGGCCATTACGAGACCCGGACCGTTGTGGCCGTGATACTGTATGATGATTTCGGGGTGTTTCTCCTTAATCATGCCGCAGAGCTTACCCAGCAGGGCAGGCTGGCCGATGCCGGCCATGTCTTTCAGACAGATTTCGGGAGCACCGGCCTCAATGAGCTGGTCGGCAATTGCGCTGTAGTATTCGGCCGTGTGGATGGGCGAATTGGTAATGCAGAGGGTAGCCTGGGGCGTCATGCCGGCTTCCAGTGCGTATTTGATGGAAGGGATGATGTTGCGCACGTCGTTCAGACCGCAGAAAATACGGGTAATGTCTACACCCTGAGCGTGTTTAACCTTGTATTGCAGGCGACGCAGGTCGGCCGGGCAGGGGAACATACGCAAAGCGTTCAGACCACGGTCGAGCATGTGGGTCTTGATGCCTACTTCATTGAAAGGCTTGGTAAAGGTACGTACGGCGTCGTTGGGGTTTTCGCCGTAGAGCAGGTTAACCTGTTCAAAGGCTCCGCCGTTGGTTTCTACGCGTGAAAAGCAGCCCATTTTGATAATCACCGGGGCGATACGTTCCAGCTGGTCTTTGCGGGGCTGGAATTTGCCCGACGACTGGAACATGTCTCTATAGACGAGGCTGAATTGGATTTTTCGTTTCATAGTCTGTTTTCTACAAATGCTTTATAGTTACTATTTTTTTTCAGAATCCTGTTGGAGTGGTTTGCGGTTGGCTATGACGCTTGAGGCAGTGCAATAGGAGTCCGCATACCTGCGCAAAGGTACGATTTTATTTTTATTTATATGCTTGTATGGCACCCGTTCGCGCTTTTTGTAGGGTATAAACGGCACAAAATAGGCTTTTTTGTGTAATTCGCGTTTGATTTGTTATGTGGGCTTCACTTTTCGGGCAGATGCAGTGACGGGCGCATCTGTTGCAGACGCTTGAACTCGGCAACAAAGTTGGGGGTAAAGACTTCTAGTTCCAACTGCTGCTCAATTTCTTCCCACTCCCAGAAACGTCCGCCGTCCGTCTCTTCCGAAGGATGAATGGCCGTGCTTTCGGGAATGACGGTGTAGTAGCTGCTGACCCATTCCGTTTCAATCGGGCTGGTGTGTACGTATTGCCATAGCGGCGTGGCTTTGAATTCGCTCAGCCCCAGTTCTTCACGGGCTTCGCGCAGCAGGGCCTGTTCCGGCGTCTCACCCAAATCGATGTGCCCGCCCACAGCCGTATCCCAGCGGTTGGGCTGTACGTCTTTCCAGGCAGGGCGGTGTTGCAGGTAGAGTTTACCCTGCAGATTGAACACGTGCAGGTGGACTACCGGATGGAGCAGATGGCTTCCGTTGTGGCATTCGCCGCGTGTGGCTTTACCAATCACGTTTCCCCGTTCGTCAACCAGAGGGAGCATTTCAAGTGCATTGTCCTTCATGATGACTTATGGTATGAGCAGTGAACTGTCGCCGTAACTCAGGAAGCGGAAGTCGTGGCTTAGTGCGTAATCGTAGATACTGCGCCAGTTTTCCTCGCCAACAAAGGCTGACACCAGCAGCAGCAGGGTGCTTTGCGGCTGGTGGAAATTGGTGACAATGGCTTTGACAATGTGGAACGTGTAGCCCGGAGCGATGATGATTTGGGTGCTGGTGTGCAGGGCCGGCAGTTGGTTGCGTTCCAGATAGTCAAGCAGGGCTTGCAGAGCCTGCAGGGTGCTGATGGGGTGCGGTTCACGTTCGGCATAGTCGTACGGCATCCATTGTTCAATGTGCAGTTCGTCCTCGCCGATATGCGGATTTTCGTGTATTTTTACGCCAACGTAATACAGGCTTTCGAGTGTACGCACCGAAGTGGTGCCTACGGCAATGCATTGCCCCTGGTGGGCAATGAGCTTGCGTATGCTTTCCTGGCTCACCACGATCCATTCGGCGTGCATGGTATGTCCTTCGATTTCCTCACTCTTGACAGGCTTGAAGGTTCCGGCTCCTACGTGCAGCGTAATTTCGTCGCGTTCAATTCCGTGAGCATCAAGTGCCTCCAGTACGCGGTCGGTAAAGTGCAGTCCGGCTGTCGGAGCTGCCACAGAGCCTTTAATCTTGGAATATACCGTCTGATAGGTCGTCAGGTCGCTCTCTTCCGTGGCGCGGTTCAGGTAAGGCGGAATAGGCAGCTCGCCGCAGGCTTCCAGCACTTCGGCAAAGGTGACCTGAGGGTCGTGCCAGTCAAACGAAATCACCTGGCTCGTACCTTTTGTGCCGACGTGTGTGGCCGTAAGTTCCAGCGAGCGGTTGCCCACCTCTATGGTGCGGCTTAGCGGACCTTCCTTCCACTTTTTCAGATTGCCCACCATGCAGAGCCACTGGCAGGAGCCGGTTTGGGTAAACATGAGGGCGTAATCGTGGGGCTGGTAGGGTTCCAGACAGAACACCTCAATCAGTGCGCCCGAGGTTTTCCGGAAATGGAGGCGAGCCTGGATGACGCGTGTGTTGTTAAACACCATCAGCTCATCCGCCTTGAGCTGTTCGGGCAACTGGCGAAATATGGTATGGCTGATTTGACCGTGCTTGTAGAGCAGGAGTTTTGAGCTGTCGCGTTCGGGGAGCGGATATTTGGCTATCCGCTCGTCTGGCAGTTCGTAGTTGTAATCTTTAATGTGAATATGCCGTGTGTCAATCATGAGGGATTGAATTTTCTTTTTTTTCCGACTGCAAAGATACTGCTTGCAGAGGGAAGTACAAAATGAATAAATGTCTGTTTCGTCTTTTTTTTCACAGGACAGTACAGCCCTTACAAGTAATAGGTATAACGTCAACCGGCAATCTGTCAGAACAACAAGTTCATGCAGATTGCCGGTTGGCGTTGGATGAATGGTTTGTAAGGACGGAGGCCTTTCCTGCAGCTTATTTCTCAATCTTAATGCCGATGTCGGATACGCCTGTAAGCAGGTCGCTGCGCATGATGTGGCTGACGATGATATGTCCCGTTTGTCCTTGCTGCAAAGGCATGGGCGGCAGCTTGAAGGCATAGGAGTAAAGACTCACGCCTTTTCCCGTAATGTTTCCTTCCGGGGTAGCCACTACACATTCTATGGTATCACGGCGGAAGGTGTCGGGGTTTGTAAACTGGCGGTCAACCACCAGCCAGAGTTTCTGGAATGGAAATTTGGGCGTAGTACGCACGCCGAGCTCAAACTGGTAGTTGCCGCTTTGTGACACGGTATCGACAATAAAGAGGACGGTGTCGCCATGTTCCCATCCCTCGGCCGGAACCGGACGATAGTGATGATAACATACAGATGACGTACACGAGCCCAGTAATAGCAGGCTCAGTACGGCATATAGGATGAAACAGCGGTGTCGTTTCATGGCGGTTGTCATGGCATGTATGGGGTTATTGTTGTTTGGCTTCCGCCTGATTTGCTCCCGTTGCTTGTTTGCCGTTTCCTTTACCCGTTTCGTCGGACTTTTGCTCTCGTCGTGGCCGGTTGCCGTTGTTTGAGCGGTTGCCGTTTCGCCGGTTGTTACGTTCCGCACGTTGCTCTCCGGCGGGTGCGGCAGCCGCTTCTGTCTGCGCCGCCTTGTTCTCGCCGTTTTGCCCTTTTCGTCCGTTGTGTTTGTTGTTTTTCTTGCGGCGTTTGCTGCGGTCAAAGCGGGTCAGGCTGTTTTGTTCAACCAAATCCACAGGCTGTTGTGGAAGTGTGTTTTCAGTTTCTTCTTCCAGTGATACGGGCTTTTCGCCGCGGTGATTCATCTGTATGATTTCCAGAGCCCGCTGGGCCGTGATGGTCTTGACGTTGGCGGCCAGGCGCTTATCTGTACTGTAGCTTACCATACCGGCCAGTATGTCTGCCTTGAAAAAGTAGTAGGTGCCGTCCTGTGTCTCGAGTGGCATTTCGCGGCTGGGCAGTTTGCGTGAGGCTTCGGCATAGGTGGCGTACTCATAGTTGAGGCAGCATTTCAGCTTGGCACATTGTCCGGCCAGTTTCTGGGGGTTGAGTGAAATGTCCTGCAGGCGTGCGGCAGCAGTGGATACCGAAATAAAGTTCTTCATCCATGTGGCGCAGCACAGTTCGCGCCCACACGGGCCTATACCGCCTATGCGTCCGGCTTCCTGACGTGCGCCGATTTGTTTCATTTCGATGCGTACGTGGAACGTGTCGGCCAAAACCTTGATGAGTTTTCGGAAGTCCACGCGGTTGTCGGCAATGTAGTAGAAGATGGCTTTGTTGCCGTCGCCCTGATACTCTACGTCGCCTATTTTCATTTCCAGTCCCAGTTCGTTGGCTATCTGGCGGGAGCGTATCATGGTGTCGTGTTCGCGCGCCTTGGCCTCCTCGTATTTTTCCAGGTCTACGGGCTTGGCCATGCGGTATATGCGCTTGATTTCCGTACCGGCCTTGAGGCAGGCTTTTTTCATTTGCAGCGGTACGAGGCGGCCGGTGAGTGACACCACGCCGATGTCGTGTCCCGGGCTGGCTTCAACGGCTACGATGTCGCCTTTAACCAGGGGAATGTGGTTGTCGTTGCGGTAGTATCCCTTGCGGGTGTTCTTAAACTGTACTTCCACCAGGTCGCAGTGGTCGTCATGGCCGGGGGTTCCGGCCAGATAGTCGTATGTGTTCAGCTGCTTGTCCTGCCGGCCGCATCCTGAGGCGGCAAAACCATGCATGCTGCTGTCGTTTTTAAAATCGTCCATAGGTCGTTTTTACGTTTTAATAGGAATTTATATGTTGTAGGGGCAGTTTGGGCTGCCCCCTGGGGTGCGGGATTATTTGATGAGCAGTACAATGATGTGCAGCGCCAGGTCGAAAAGCACGATGCGGGCATTGGCGTTCTGCTCAATGTCGCGCTGGGCCGCGGCAAACTCGTCCATAATGCCGATTACGTTGCGCTCGTTGACAAAGCGGGCAAACCGCACGGCAAAGTCGGCTTCCTTTTGTTCCATGTGGTTCATTTGGGGCCGCCTGAAGTTGTAGATAAAGTTTTCGCGCACCATCCGCTGGCAGTAGGTCAGAAAGTTTTTCTGTTTTTCGCGTCCCCACGAGCCTACCTGCTCGCTCCATTCCATCAGGTCTTTTACCTTGCGCGAATAGCTCAGGCGCATCAGCCGCACAAAAAGGTCGAAAAACAGATTGGTGTCGCGGTTGGCCATCAGTTGCTGCCCGGCCCTGACGAGATTGCCTTGCGAAAAGTGGGCCACGTCGTTGGCGTCGGCTGCCTGCAGACCGTTGTGTTCCTGCAGGTAGCGGGATATCAACGCTTCGGGCAGGGGCTTGAACTCGACATACTGCGTACGGCTGACAATGGTGCCCAGCACTTTATCGGGCTTTTCCGATACCAGCATGAAGAGGGTTCCGGCGGGTGGCTCTTCAATGATTTTCAGCAGTTTGTTGGCCGCTACGGGATGCATGAGTTCCGGCAGCCAGATGATAACGATTTTGTATCTGCCCTGACTGGACTTGAGGCTGAGGTTCTGCAGTATTTCCTGTCCCTGCGCCGCATAAATCTGGGCCTGCTGGTTTTCAATTCCCAGGCTTTTGAGCCATGTCGGGAGGTCAAAGTAAGGATTTTGGCACAACAGCTGGCGCCATTCCTCCAGATAGTGTGCGCTGAGGGGCTCGCCGCTGTGTCCTTTGGCCTTGATGACGGGATAGGTAAAATGCAGGTCGGGGTGGGCAAACTTTTTGAGCATCATGCAGCTGTTACACCGTCCGCAGCTGTCTTCGCCGTTCTCGGGATGCTGGCAAAGCAGATAGGAGGCAAAGGCCAGAGCCATGGGCAGCTTGCCGCATCCCTCGGGGCCGCCGAAGAGCAGGGCATGGGGCAGTTTTCCTCCGGCTGCCATGAGGCGGAGCTGCTGCTTGATGTCGTCTTGTCCCAATACTTCGCTGAACTTCATGATGCTTGTCTTACGAATTAATAAATTTGCCGGGCTATCTGGCAGATGCTGTCGACGGCCGACACGGTGTAGAAGTGCAGACTCGGCACGCCGTGCTGAATCAGTTCGCGGCATTGCTGCACGCCCCATTCTATGCCCACGGCCTTCACCTCGTCGTCGGTCTTGCACTTGATCAACTCGTGTGTGAGCGGCTCGGGCAGGTCGCAGTGGAACGTCTTGGGCACCACCGTAATCTGCGAAAGGCGGCTCAGGGGCTTGATGCCCGGAATGATGGGCACCGTAATGCCGGCCTGACGTGCCCGCTCAACGAAACGGAAAAACTTCTGGTTGTCGTAAAACAGCTGTGTCACGCCATATTGGGCACCCAGTTCCACCTTGCGCTTGAACCAGCCCAGGTCGGTCTCTTCATTGGGGGCTTCCTCATGCTTTTCGGGGTAGCAGGCCACGCCGTAGTCAAACGGTACGCCCGGCACCTTGATGGGGTCGCCGTTTTCAAAGAACCCCTCGTTGAAGCGGTTAATCTGTCCCAGCAGTTCGGTGGTGTGTGAATAGCCGCCTTCAACGGGTTTGAACACGTTGTCTTCCTTGGCCTTGTCGCCGCGCAGGGCCAGCAGGTTGCGGATGCCCAGAAACTGCAGTTCGAGCAATACGTACTCCGTCTCCTCACGCGTGAACCCGCTGCACAGGATGTGCGGCACCACCGGCACTTTGAATTTTTGCTGGATGGCGGCAGCCACAGCCACCGTACCCGGACGGCGGCGCAGGCGCTCGCGTTGCATCAGTCCGTTGCCCAGGTCCTTGTAGACGTATTCCGAGCGATGGGTGGTGATGTTGATGTAGCTGGGCCCGAACTCCATCAGGCGTTCGATGTTGTTGTACAGTTTCTCAGTTCCTGTGCCTTTCAGGGGCGGCAGCACTTCAAAGGAGAAGGCCGTTTGGCGGGTTGAGGTGATTTGGTCGATGATATTCATAACGTGAACGGTAAGACGCAATAGCGTATTTTATTCGCAATTTAATTTGCAAATATACAAAAAGGCGCGCGCAAGGGCAAATGAAAATGCAGTTTTCAAAACCCTTGCGGCGCGATTGTCTGGTTAATCCTCCTGCCTGCCCGGCGGGGGTGAAGCCTGCCGGGCTTGTCGAGGCAAGCTCAGCGAGCCTTTCCGGCTGCGGGAGTGAGCGGGAGGCGGAAGTCGTGAAAACAAGGTGCCGGATCAATCGTACGACGTGCCTTCAGAGAAAAACTGCATGCCGGTTTGTTTGTCTTGCGGGCCGATGTTTCCGGGCGGCAGTAGCGGCGTCTTTTTGGGGGGGGCGGCTCATGCGGCTGCAGGGCCTTGCGGCGGGACATAAAAACAGCCGGCACGTGCCCCTTTTTCGGGAGGCGTGCCGGCTGCTGTACGTCGGGGAGGTGCCGTGTCGCTTCGCTAAAAGCTGACGATGCGGCTGCCGTCTTCCTGCTCCGTAATGCTGACCTTTACGGCGTCGCCCGGAAGCAGGTCGTCAATGAGTTCGGGCCATTCAATAAAGCATACGGCGCCGGAGTCAAAGTAGTCCTCGTAGCCCATGTCGTAAACTTCCTCTATTTTCTTGATTCGATAAAAGTCGAAGTGGTAGATGAGCTCGCCGGTGGTATCGGAGCGGTATTCGTTGACGATGGAAAACGTGGGTGAGTTAATCACGTCGGTCACGCCAAGCTCCTCACAAATGGCTTTGATAAACGTTGTCTTGCCGGCACCCATCTTGCCGTAGAAGGCAAACACGGTGTTCTGGTCCATGGCCTGAACAAATTGTTTGGCAGCTTCAGGCAGCTGGGCCGGCGATTGAATCTTGATTTCCATAGGGCGTATCTTGCGGTTTTGTTAATACTGAGGCAAAGTTAGTGCAAACCGTCCGAAAATAAAAAAACTGGACCTGTTTTTTTACCGCAGGCGGGCAACGGGTTCCGGAGTTGCGGCATATGAGGCCGGATGAAGGTCTTTTTGCCCGTCCGGCATGATATTTTCGGTTAAAATCTTTGTTTATGTCAGGGCGAAAAATTAAATTTGGGGGACTTGAAACTGAAAAACACTGAACGGACAACCTATTAAACGAACAAGTATATGAAAAACGAAATGCCGCTTTTAGCGTATGGAAAGGAACTGCTGTCGCCCTACATGAGTATGGAGACAATTGATTTTCATTATGGCAAACACCTGCAGACTTATGTCAACAACGTGCAACAGATGGTAGCGGGTACGCCGCAGGCCGGGATGAGTTTGGAGGAACTGATCAGAACGCAGCCCGACGGGCCGCTTTTCAACAACGCTGCGCAGGTGATGAACCATACCCTGTTTTTTACGCAGCTTTGCCCGCCCCAAAAAGCACTTAAGGCGCCGGTGGGCAATATGGCCAAAGCCGTGGAGCAGAGCTTTGGCAGTTTTGAACAGATGAAAACGCAACTTACGGCTGCTGCCGTGGGACTGTTCGGCTCGGGCTGGGCCTGGCTTTCGTTGACACCGCACGGAAAACTGGAAATCAAGGCAATGTCCAACGCCGGAAACCCGCTGCGTGAAGGGCTCGTGCCGTTGCTTTGCATTGACGTGTGGGAACATGCCTACTACATTGACTATCGCAACCGGCGGGCCGAATATGTTGACCTGCTCTGGAATCTTATTGACTGGGTTGTGGTGGAGAAACGTTACGACATGGCTCTGTAAGGCCTGCTGCCGGAACGTGCTTCCGTAAAAAAACGGGAGCAACGGAAACGGCGGAAGCAGAATCCTCAGTTTTGCAGCGCTCACGGTATTGAAGCGCGGCAGGGAATTCTGCTTCCGCCGTATTTTTTTATGACTGCCTTGGGGCTGTGTGTCCTTTAGTTCCACTCGGGCAGGCTGCTGCCCTTGCGGCAATAGGCTTTCAGCTGCACCTCGAAAATCAGGGTGGAGTAAGCCGGTATTTCATCCTGAGCCGTGCTGGAGTAACCCAACTGGTAGGGCACGTAGATGCGCCACAGGTCGCCGATGTGCATGTGCTGCAGAGCCGTGGCCATACCGCGGATGGAACTGGATACGGCCATCGTGACGGGGCGTGCCGTGGCGGGATTGAACACACGCTCAAAATCTTCGTAAAGTCCGGAGTGGTCAAAAACAGTGTTGACCGTATCGCCCAGACTGTTGACGGTGGTCATCAGCAGACCGCGGTAGTTGATGCGTACGGAGTCTGTGTAGAGCGGGCAGCCGCTTCCGGTGCCTTTTTCAATGATTTCTACACAGATGGAGTCGGTTATGTCACCGGCTACGTCGCTGCTGAACGAAGTTGATTTGAAGGTGCGCCAGTTGCAGTGGCTTTCCCAGTCGTTGCCCCACGCCTGCTGGCTGGCAGCGATGGAGTCTTTGGCCTTTTGCATGGTGCTGACAAAGTAATCCTGGTTGCGGATTTGCCAGTTGGCGTATTGCGGGTCTTCCTCTTCGTGCTCGCTGCACGAGGTAATGCCGCCCAGGCCGAGCAGAATGGCCAGGAGCAGGTGCAGTTTGAATTTTATCATCGGTTTGTTCTTTTGTAATCCGTATTTAATGCCGCTTTCGGGGGCTGTAGTGCCGCGAAGCGGGCGGAGTGGCTTAGCAGAGTTTCTTGAGCAGCGAGGTGATGCTGACTTGCTCTTCCAGGCGGCTGCGCAGCTCGGCTATGGGCACACGTTCCTGTTGCATGGTGTCGCGGTTGCGCAGGGTGACGCAGTGGTCGTTGGGCGTGTCGTGGTCAATGGTTGCGCAGAAAGGCGTACCGATGGCATCCTGACGGCGGTAGCGCTTGCCTATGGAGTCTTTCTCGTCATACTGGCAGTTGAAGTGGAAGCGCAGGTCGTTCATGATGGTACGTGCTATTTCGGGCAGTCCGTCTTTCTTGACCAGCGGCATGACGGCCAGTTTTACCGGAGCCAGTGCGGCCGGCAGGCGCAGCACTACGCGGGTTTCGCCGTTCTCGAGTTTCTCCTCGCAGTAGCTGTGGCACATGACGCTCAGGAACATGCGGTCAACGCCGATTGAGGTTTCGATGTCGTACGGCGTGTAGCTCTCGTTGGTTTCGGGGTCAAAGTATTTGATGGAGCGGCCGGAGAATTTTTCATGCTGTTTCAGGTCGAAATCCGTGCGGCTGTGGATACCTTCCACTTCTTTGAATCCGAACGGCATCTTGAATTCGATGTCGCAGGCGGCGTTGGCGTAGTGGGCCAGCTTTTCGTGGTCGTGGAAACGGTAGTTCTCGGCGCCGAAGCCTAGGGCCTGGTGCCATTTCATACGGGTTTCCTTCCATTTGTTGAACCATTCGATTTCCGTACCCGGCTTCACGAAGAACTGCATTTCCATCTGTTCAAATTCACGCATGCGGAAGATGAACTGGCGGGCTACGATTTCGTTACGGAAGGCTTTGCCAATCTGGGCTATACCGAAGGGCAGCTTCATGCGTCCGGTTTTCTGCACGTTGAGGTAGTTGACAAAGATACCCTGAGCCGTTTCGGGACGCAGGTAAATGGTTGATGCGCCGTCGGCTGTGGAACCTACTTCGGTTTTGAACATGAGGTTGAACTGGCGTACGTCGGTCCAGTTGCGTGTGCCGCTGATGGGGCATACGATTTCTTCATCCAGAATAATCTGCTTGAGTTCGTTGAGGTCCATCTTGTTCATGGCCTCGGCATAGCGTGTGTGGAGCGCGTCACGCTTGGCCTGGTGTTCGAGCACGCGGGGGTTGGTTTCGCGGAATTTCTGCTCGTCGAAGGCATCGCCGAAGCGCTTGGCGGCTTTGGCTACCTCTTTATTGATTTTTTCTTCGTATTTGGCAATCTGGTCTTCAATGAGCACGTCAGCGCGGTAGCGTTTCTTGCTGTCGCGGTTGTCGATGAGCGGGTCATTGAACGCATCAACGTGACCGGATGCTTTCCAAATGGTGGGGTGCATGAAAATGGCGCTGTCAATTCCTACAATGTTTTCGTGCAGGCAAACCATACTTTGCCACCAATACTGTTTGATGTTGTTTTTGAGTTCCACGCCGTTCTGTCCGTAGTCGTAAACTGCGCCCAGTCCGTCGTAAATGTCACTTGAGGGGAATACAAAACCATATTCCTTGCAATGAGATACTATTTTCTTGAAAACGTCTTCTTGCGCCATCTTTTTTGTTGAATTTATGTGGTTTTTATTTTGTTGCTTGCTAATCAGGTGCAAATTTAGTGCAAACCCAGCGAAGAGAGAAACGAAAGTCCAACTTTTTCATGTTTTTAAGATGTGCCGGCAGGTTTGCGCGGGGCTGAGGAAAATGGCATGACGCACAAAGCCTTGCAGGCCGGACGACGGGGAGTGCCGGAGGTGCAGGAAACCGGCCGGCGGGAAAATGGAAAAGGGCGGCATCTTTTTCCATTTTCCCGCCGCCGTGTTTTTTTTATCCGCCGCCGTGTTCGGCGGGCGGACGGGTGGCGGATGACGTGGGGGCATAAAAAACATGTTTTCCGCCATTCCCGTCTGACGGGTCCGGCAGAAAACATGCGTGTTCTGTTTTTACGTATCGTAGCCGCTTTCGGGGCGGCCACTTGCGTAGTAGGTTGTGCTTACTGTACGCTGTCGGCCAATTCGGCACCGGCTTTGAATTTTACCACTTTCTTAGCGGCAATTTCAATTTTTGCACCAGTGGCAGGGTTAATGCCAGTGCGGGCGGGACGTTCTGAAACGGAGAACGTGCCAAAACCGATGAGGGCAACTTTGTCACCTTTTTTTACGGCTTCAGCAATGGCGCCCAAAGTGGCTTCAAGTGCTTTTTTGGCATCTGTTTTAGCGAGGCCTGCGTTTTCGGCAATGGCATTAATGAGTTCTGTTTTGTTCATAATATAAATGTTTTGATAGTATATTTTTCTTTCCTTTTGTTGAGGTAAAGTTTATTCTTATTCGCAAATATAGAGTAACTTATTGTGATTGACAAACTTTTTGCTGCTTTTTTTGCCGTGCGTGGGGGAAAAAAACTCTTTTTGCGCGTTTTTGTGTGAAAAAGTATGCTTTTTACGTTCGTTTAGCGCAATATGGTAATTTGTCCGGATGCGGCGTGTTTGCCGCCGGAGTCGGTCAGCACGATGGTGTACACGCCGCTTGAGGGGCGGCGTCCGCTGCGGTCGAGCCCGTTCCATTCAAAACTGCCGGTGTCCGATTTTCCGCTGGCCACCACCTGTCCGCTGACGGATATGATTTTCAGGTCGGCGCCGGGCGGAAGCCCCTTGATGCTGATGGGGCCGTAGTAGTCGGGGCGCACGGGGTTGGGGCTGACCTTGAGCTTGGAGCCCGTGATGCCCGAAGCGCTGACTCCGCTCATGTAGCCGGCCATGCCCTTGTCGGTGCCCACGAGTACTTCGCCCGTGGAGGGGACGATGGCTATGGAGTAGATGAGGTTGGAGGGCAGCGGTGAGTTGTCGGTCGTAAAATGGCCCAGCTCTTCGGTCCCGTCGGCGTTGAACAGGTAGAGCCCTCCTGAGGCGGTGCCTATCCATTTGCGGTTTTCGGCATCGACGCATATGGCCGTGACGTCGATGTTTTGCAGCAGGTAGTCGGCATAGTTGGTGCCGTCGTTGCGTGGAATCTTGGGCTGCGTCACGTAGCAGTTGCTGCTGCTCCAGAGGTCGGGGTTGTCAATGACCAGTACGCCGGCCGAACAGCCAATCCAGATGGCTCCGTTGCGGTCGGGCGTAAGGGCATATACCTCGCCAAAGGTGACGGAAGTGCCGTCCTGGTTGGTGACGGAGGAACGGAAGGTCCACTGGTCGTCTGATTCGTCATTGAGCGTATGGTTGTAGTCGAAGCAGAGCACACCGCCGTTTTTCGTGCCTACGGTACGGCGTGACGTGGCCCATATCCGGCTTTGCGGGTCGACGTATGTCTTTTCGGGAGTAGGAATCTGGGTAAAGCTTGCATTGTAGAAGGCTTTCCAGGTACCGTCGGGCAACAGGGCGTGGAGCGTGTTGTCTGCCTCCTGATTCAGGAGCCAGAGGTTGCCTTCCTGGTCATAGTTGAGTCCGTTGGTGCGGACGTAGAGGGGGTTGCCCTTGATGGCTGATTTAAGGGTAGAGTTACTCTCGTCGTAAAGCATGTTGTAGCGGTAGTCCTTGAATACATACATGCCGCCGTCGGCCGAGGTGGCGTAGAGGCAGGTATTGTCGGACTGGCTGCGCACCACGCTGGTAATGTCGGCATAGGGAAGTCCGGTAAGGCTGCTGATGCCGTCTTCCTGCCATGATTTCCAGGTTTGTCCGTCGTAACTCATGATGGTACCGGGGTGGCGGGTGCCGGAGTAGTCCATGTATCCGCCGGCAATGAGCACGTCGTTCTGGTCCTCACGCATGTAATAGCAGAGGTCGCGCACGGGGCCGCTGAAGCTGATGCCATGGGCAGCGGCCACCAGGGTGTCAGCCTGCGAGGAGGCCTGCAGCTGAAGCAGGCCGCGCGTGTTGGCGGCAGCCCAGAAACTTTGGGCGGAGGCCGGGGTGACCATGGCGTACTGCCCGGTTTGCGGACCTGTGGTGTGGGTCTGCGCCTCACCTGTGGCCTGGCTGAAGAAAAGCAGCTTTTGCGCATTTCCGGCCACCAGCCCCTGGCTGTTGGCATTCATGTAGGTCATGCCTTCGGTGGTGATGGTCGAGGCTATGGTGTCGGCGGCCGTGCGGCGCATCAGCATGGAGCCGTTGCCGCGAATAAACAGGCAGTCCTGGAACGTGGTGACCTGCGAAAGCGCCCATCTTGCGTGTTGGTGCTTCCAGTAGGCCTTGTCGTGCAGGTTGTCGGTGAGCTTGCCGAAATACAGTCCGTCGTTCGACGTGGCGGCATAAAGGTAGCCGTGGGCAGCCGTGGCTGACACCACGTTTTGATCGATTTGGTAGAATGCCTTGAGGATTTGCTGCCCGATATCTATAATAGCCACACCGCCGTCCAGACCGATGTAGGCCTGGTCGCCAACCACGTTGATGTTGGTAGTACTGTTGGTTGTGAGGTTACTCGAGCGGAGCTGCGGAATGTTGTATACGTCGCCCGTACGGGTTGAGAGCAGGTCGATGTTGGCGTCAGTGTACATCAGTATGATTTGTTCACGCGACGGGCAGTAGGCCATGCAGCGTATCTGGTTGCCGTGCAGGCCTTGCAGCCGGGAGTAGGTGCGAACTTCTTCCGTTTCGGTATCATAGCTCATGAGGTGGCTGTCGTACAGTCCAAATACCAGCGGACCGGCCATGGTGCAGGCCGTAGCATCATGATAGGCATCGTGGGTTACCCATTCGCCGGTTTGCTGCGCCTGCATCGGCAGTGCAAGCAGGGCTGAGGCCCAAAGGGTGAGTAGTGCTCTTTTCTGTTTCATATGGGATGAATGGCAATGTGACCTGTCCGCTTTATCGGATAGCGGGAACAGAGCGGGTTAGTGTTGCTGCAGATAGGCACACAACTTCTGGACGGCCCGGGCCCGGTGGCTGATTTGGTTCTTCTGTTCTACTCCCATTTCCGCAAAAGTTTCGTTACCTTCTTCAGGAATGAAAACGGGGTCGTAGCCAAAACCTTTTTCGCCTCTTTTCTCTGTGGCAATCTCACCTTCCACCCGTCCTTCGAACAAATGTTCGGTGCCGTCTTCTTCTATTAACGCGATAACGGTGCGAAATCTTGCCTTCCGGTTGTCTTTTTCTTTCAGTTCCTGCAGCAGTTTGGCCGTGTTGGCTTCCGAATCATGACGGTCGGGGTAGGCATAGCGGGCCGTATGCACTCCCGGGGCTCCGTTCAGCGCTTCTACTTCCAGGCCTGTGTCGTCGGCAAAACAGGCGCAGTGATAGTGATCGTAGATATAGTGAGCCTTTTGCAGGGCATTGCCTTCGAGTGTATCGGCCGTTTCGGGTATGTCGGCATGGCAGCCAATTTCTTCAAGCGAGCGGATGGCGATATGTTCGCCGACGATGCTTTTGATTTCAGAAAGTTTGTGGGCGTTGTTTGTTGCAAAAACAAATGTGGGTTTTGTAGCGTTCATGTAAAAAGTGGTTTGGGTTAAATTAAAAACGGCGGGCATGCAGCTCGCCGTGTGTAGAGTCGGGGAGTGGCCTGACGGCGCTTACTCCTTTTCCTTTTTTGCTTTGACTTTAATTTTGTCGAATCCTTCGCCGAATACACCGATTACCTTGCTCTGCGAAACGAAAGCATCGCTGTCAATCCTCTTGATGATACGGAAAAGGTTGGTGCTTTCGCGTTTTTTTGCCAAAACTACGAGCACCTTGCGGTCTTGCTTGGTGTACCAGCCCTGACCGTTGAGTACTGTTACGCCGCGTCCGGTTTTATTGATTTCAGCGGCAATGATATCATATTTTTCCGAGAATATCAGGAACTGTACAGATTGCCGGCCACGGTCCATGACATAATCAATCAGCAGGTTCGAGATTATCAGCGTACAATAGCCGTAGAGCACATTCTGGATGTTGCCGGTCGGAATAAAAAGACTGGAGGAAATGATAATAATGTCGCAGAACATCATCATCTGTCCCATTGTCACGTCGCGGTATTTGTTGACTATGGCCGCAATGATATCCGTGCCGCCTGTACTTCCGTTGTTCAGAAAGACGATGCCCAGAGCAATACCTTCAAGCGCCGCACCGATGACACAGGCCATGAAACTTTGATCTCCCAGCAATTTAGGCAATTTCTGAGCACTTAGTTCGTATACGCCGGGGTTGAGCTGACCGAATTCATACATTCCCTGTTGGCCCAAGGCCAGAAATATGGTCAGCATGATTACGGCATAGATTGTTTTCATGCAGAATTTCAGCCCCAGAATCTTAATGGCTATTGACAACAGAATGATGTTGACGGCAAAGAACGTGTAGTGCACAGGTAGGCCGGTAGCATAGAAAATGACGGCACCCGCACCGGCTACGCCGCCCGTCGTAATTTGGTAGGGCAGCTGAAAGCAAGTAAAGCCGATGGTATATCCCAGCAAACCTATCGTAATGAATAAATAGTCGCTGAGTTCTTCTTTAAAGCTGAGGTGAATGTTTCGTATCATTTTTTCAGTACAATATTTACAATTCGTCCGGGCACGACGATGACTTTTACCACAGTCATGCCTGCAAGATATTTCTGTGAGGCTTCAGCTTCGAGGGCAGCCTTTTGGATGTCGGCTACCGGCATATCGACGGGGAAGTCCATGGTAAAACGTGTTTTCCCGTTGAACGAAATGCTCAGCGTCACGTTGTTTTCCTTGAGGTATTCTTCGTTGGCTTGTGGCCATGCGGCATCACATACGCTGCCCTGGCCGCCGGTCAGGTTCCAAAGCTCTTCGGCAATATGCGGCGTGAACGGAGCAATCAATACGGAAAGTGTCTGCAATACTTCACGGGAGTGGCACTTTTGCTGGGCCAGCTCACTTACGGCAATCATGAAAGCCGAAATAGAGGTGTTGTAAGAGAATTCCTCGATGTCCGACGTTACTTTCTTGATGAGTTTGTGCAGTGTTTTGAGTGATGCTTCCGAAGGTTTGTCATCTGTCACGGTCAGTTCGTCATTGTGCCAGTAAAGATTCCACAATTTGCGCAGGAAGCGTGAGCAACCGTCAATACCGTTAGAATCCCAGGGCTTGCTCTGGTTGATGGGGCCCAGGAACATTTCGTACAGACGCAGCGTGTCGGCACCGTATTTCTCGACAATTAGGTCGGGGTTAACCACGTTGTACATGGATTTTGACATCTTCTCCACAGCCCAGCCGCAAATGTATTTACCGTCCTCCAGAATGAATTCGGCATCCTTGTATTCGGGGCGCCACTGCTTGAAGGCTTCGATGTCGAGCACGTCGTTCTGTACGATGTTTACGTCCACGTGAATGGGCGTCACGTCGTACTGGTCCTTGAGGCCGCAGGAGACGTAGGTCTCGGTGTCCTTGATGCGGTACACAAAGTTGGAGCGACCCTGAATCATGCCCTGGTTCACGAGCTTCTTGAACGGCTCTTCCACGCAGGAGTATCCGTAGTCGTGCAGGAACTTGTTCCAGAAACGGCTGTAGATGAGGTGACCGGTGGCGTGCTCCGTACCACCTACGTACAGGTCAACCTCGCGCCAGTATTCGTCGGCTTCCTTGCTGATGAGGGCCTTGTCGTTGTGTGGGTCCATGTAGCGCAGGTAGTAGGCTGACGAGCCGGCAAAGCCCGGCATGGTGTTCAGTTCGAGGGGGAACACGGTCTGCTGGTCAATGAGGCTGTTCTCCACCACGCAGTTGTGGGCCGTGTCCCAGGCCCATTTGCGGGCGTGTCCCAAGGGCGGTTCGCCGGTTTCGGTCGGTTCGAATTTTTCAATTTCCGGCAACTCCAGCGGCAGGCACTCTGAAGGTACCATCTGCGGCATGCCGTCTTTGTAGTATACGGGGAACGGCTCGCCCCAGTAGCGCTGGCGGCTGAAGATGGCGTCGCGCAGGCGGTAGTTCACCTTGACGCGGCCCAGTTTGTGCTCGGCCACGTATTTCTTGGTGGCGGCAATGGCCTCCTTGACGCTCAGGCCGTTGAGCGAGAAGTCGATGTAAGGCTTCACGTCGGGGCGCGGAGAGTTGCAGACGGTGCCTTCCTTGGCGTCGTAGCTGCTCTCGCTTACGTCGCAGCCCTCAATGAGCGGGATAACCGGCAGGTTGAAGTGGCGGGCAAAGGCGTAGTCGCGGCTGTCGTGTGCCGGTACGGCCATGAGGGCTCCCGTGCCGTAGCCGGCCAGTACGTAGTCGCTGATCCATACGGGGATGGCTTCGCCCGTAAAGGGGTTGATGGCGTAGGAGCCGCTGAACACGCCCGTCACCTTGCGGTCCATGATGCGCTCGCGCTCCGTGCGCTTTTTTGTAGCTTCCAGATAGGCTTTTACCTCGGCCTCATGGTCGGCGGTGGTGAGGGTTTCTACCAGCGGGCTCTCGGGAGCCAGTACCATGAAGGTCACGCCGAACATGGTGTCGGCACGGGTGGTGAAGATGGTGAAGCGAACGTCGCTGTCCTTCACGCTGAACTCTACCTCCGTACCCTCCGAGCGGCCAATCCAGTTGCGCTGCGTCTCCTTCAGGCTGTCGGTCCAGTTGATGGTTTCCAGGCCGTCGAGCAGGCGCTGGGCATAGGCTGATACGCGCAGGCACCACTGTTTCATCTTTTTCTGTACCACCGGGTAGCCGCCGCGTTCCGACACGCCGTCAACCACCTCATCGTTGGCCAGCACCGTGCCGAGTTTGGGGCACCAGTTTACCATCGTCTCGCCCAGATAGGCAATGCGGTAGTTCATCAGCACCTGCTGCTGCTCCACGTCGCTCATGGCGTTCCATTCGGCGGCACTCAGGTGCAGTTCTTCCGTCTGTGCGGCGTTCAGGCCCTCGGTGCCGTGAGCCTTGAGGTGTTCGGTCAGTTTTTCAATCGGCTCGGCCTTTTGGGTCTCGTTGTTGTAGTAGCTGTTGAACATCAGCTGGAAGGCCCATTGTGTCCAGTGGTAATATTTCGGGTCGCAGGTGCGCACTTCGCGGTCCCAGTCGAACGAGAATCCAATCTTGTCCAGCTGGCTGCGGTAGCGGTTGATGTTGTTCACGGTGGTGATGGCCGGGTGCTGTCCGGTCTGTATGGCATATTGCTCGGCCGGCAGTCCGTAGGCATCGTATCCCATGGGGTTGAGCACGTTGTAGCCGTTCAGGCGCTTGTAGCGCGCGTATATGTCAGAGGCAATGTAGCCTAAGGGGTGGCCTACGTGCAGACCGGCTCCCGACGGATAGGGGAACATGTTGAGCACGTAGTACTTTTTGCGTGTCTTGTCTTCTTCTACGTGGTAGGTCTTGTTTTCTACCCAGGCTTTTTGCCATTTCTGTTCAATTTCCTTGAAGTTATATTCCATTGGTGTTGTTTTGATATGCTGTGATGTTTTTTCCGGCAGTGCCTGTTCGGGTTAAGCGGGCAGGCACTGCCGGAAGGCCTTTTTCTGAGGGCCGCAAATGACGTAGCAAAGTTAGCACAAGGCGTTTGAAAGACAAAGAAAAAATGCAGGTTTTTGTGTCCTTACGGGGGATAAGCCGGCCGTCTTTGCCGGGGTGGGGCCTGTTTTATGGCCGGCATGTTTTCTTGAAAACCCCTTCGTGGGTCAGCAGCCAGCGTTTTCGGCTCAGTCCGCCTGCATATCCGGTAAGTTGTCCGCCGGCACCCACTACGCGGTGGCACGGTATCAGTATGCTGATGGGGTTGCGCCCTACGGCATGGCCTACGGCCCGGGCTGCCGGCTGGCTGCCGTGGCGCAGCTGGCCCAACCGTACGGCCAGCTGGCCGTATGTTACCGTCGTGCCCCGGCTGATTTCAGTCAGCATGTGCCATACGGCTTGCTGAAAGGGCGTGCCGGCAGGGAAAAGCGGGGG
>ENA-ORRI01000236-ORRI01000236.1-human-gut-metagenome-genome-assembly--contig:-NODE-236-length-33228-cov-3.44651_pt1 | contig 33228 bp, 30 predicted proteins | sample MGYA00242172_ERZ509128 | MGnify/ENA primary metagenome ERZ509128 (study PRJEB26280, sample SAMEA2338623) | human gut metagenome | biome: human gut; feature: human-associated habitat; material: faeces... | reverse complement strand
TCCGGTGACCTTGTCGCCGGGCCTGGCCACGGCGGTGAAGTCCCACTTCTTCTCGCGGTCGAGCGCGGGGACCTCCTCGCCGCGCGGCAGGAAGTTGCCGCCCGTCTTCTGGCGGATGACCTCCAGCGGGCGCTGGATGCCGTCGTAAATATTCTCGATCAAACCGGGGCCGAGCTCAACAGACAGCGGCGCGCCGGTCGTCACGACCTCTGCCCCCGGGCCGAGGCCCGAGGTCTCTTCATACACCTGAATGGCGGCAGAATCGCCGCTCATCGTCAGAATTTCGCCGATGAGATGCTGCTCGCCCACGCGGACGACATCCGCCATATTCGCTTCCGAAAGTCCCGACGCCACGACCAGCGGGCCGGAGACCTTAACGATCTTTCCCATAAGGCTTTTGCTCCTTTTTTACAAAATGTCCGCGCCGACGGCCTTTTCCGCAGCCGCGTGCACGCCCGCTGTGCCGATGCCGAGGCTCCCCTCCCTGCCCGGGATGAGGATGACGGCGGGCGAAACATCCTCGCGCCGACGCTCGATCTCCGCGGGGATCTGCGCGGCGAGGTGTTCGGTGATATAGATGATGGCGTAGTTCTCCTTCGCCATGCGGTGGAGGGCGGCTTTCGCCTGCTCGCCGTTTTCCGCGATGCAGGTGTCGAGCCCGAGGGCGCGGAAGCCCAAAACGCTGTCGCGCCCGCCGATAACTCCGATCTTATTCATGCTGCCGCCTCCCTTAGAGATAACTCATGCGCAGCCGCGCGCGGATGTCCTCCGCCGCGATGCCCGCGATCTTGCCGGATAAAATGGTGCGCACGGCGGTGAACTCCGCCTCTTTCGCGCCAAGATAGCCCGCCACGACCTCTGGGCCGAACGGCGTGCGCCGCGCCCGCTGCAAATAGGACATGAGCGCATCGTCGCACGCGCGCTCAAATTCCGTCAGGCCCCCGCCGCTGTCAAGCAGTTTGGCCGCGAGCTCGCCCGCGCTGTCAAGCGGCGTGCCGTGTGTGAGCGACGATAAATGATCGCCGCGCGCACCTTTGAGCTGACCCGCCGGAATGTGTCCGCCCGGCAGCATCGCCGCAGCAAGCACATCGTCCTCGCAGCCCATGCGCCGTGCGCGCACGAGCGTACGCAGGTTGACCGCGTCGATCTGCAAGGCGACATAGTCCTTCAAAAACGTGCTGCCCGTCTCGCTTGCGAGCGCGCTCATCTCCTCGTAGCAGGCGCGATCGAGCAGCAGCTCCGCCATGCGGAGATCGCCGCTGTGGCCCGCTTCGCTCTCCGCCTGCGCCATCGCGCGGCTCATCGCCGCGGAAACCGCGCTCGTCTCGCCGCGAAGCACCTTCTGCGCGTCGAAGCGGCCGCAGTCCATCGCAAGGCGGGAGACGTCCTCGCCGGTGCGCTTGCTCTTGAGTGCGAGCTTTGCGTTGTGATAGTCGTACTTGACCTGAAAAAGCTCGATGATGCGCTTGTCCGGTGCCAGCACGCTCACCTCGCGGTAGAGCTCTCTGCGCGCCTGCGAGAGCGCGTGTTCCACATTTTCGAGCGTGCATCGCTCAAGCGGCGCGTAGCCGCATTCCAAAAGCGTCTTGTAGCTCTCTTCCGGCGTGGCGGCGTCGATCATCCGCTCGGCCATCGCCTGCGTCAGGAGCTTCGCCTCGCGCGCATGCAGCGCCGCGGAGACCGCTGCGTAGTCCGTATCCCGATACTGCTGCATCCGATCCCCTCCTTATTCCGCGAAGAGGAGCTTTGCCGCGCCGCGCTCGGTCTTCTCGCGCGAAAGGGCGAGAAGCGTTTCAAACGAGCAGTTCACGTCGCATTCTTTACTTATAAGCACGAGGCCCGCGCGGATATCTGCCGCTTCGCCCGCAAGCGTATAGTGCGCGTTCAGCTCCTTGTTCGCTCGCTCGACGAGCGTTTCGCCCATCTCATCGCGGTCCTTTGCGCTCAGGGCGATTTTCTCGTCGCCCTTGCCGCCCGCCGCTTTCAGCAGGCGAACCAACAGCGAAAGGTACTCCTCGCGCGGCATGGAGCAGAGAATCTCCAGCGCGCGGTCGTAGGTCTCGGCGAGCACTTCCTGCTTGGCGCTGAGCGTCAGCTTGCGCGTCTCCATCTCCGCCGCGGAGCAGAGGCGTTCGTAGCGCTCCTGCGCGGCGAGATGCGCGCGCCCGCCCGCCGTCTCGCGCTCTTTTTCCGCGCGTGCGGCACTCTCCTCGCGGATGCGCCGGAGCTCCTGCTCGGTCTGCGCATTCAGCTCGCTCAGCGAGCGCGCCGCATCCTCTTTCATGCGCGCGGTGATCTTTTCCATTCCGTTCATTGCGTTTCCGCCTTTCCGTGGGCGCGTCAGCCGATGTTGAGCAGCATCATGATCGACGCCAGCAGCGAAAGGATCGCGTAGAACTCGACCACGATGCACAGCACCATGCCCTTCGACCAGTGTTCAGGCTGGCGCGCCAAGATGTTGATCGATCCCGCGGCGACGCGGCCCTGTGCGACCGCCGAAATGCCGCCGCCGATGGCGATGGGCATGCAGGCCGCGAAGTAACGAAGGCCCTCCTGAAGCGACATATCCACATACGTCCCGTTCAGCACGCCCATACGCATCAGGCAGAGGAAGCCGATGACCAGGCCGTAAAGGCCCTGCGTGCCGGGGATGACCTGCAGGATCATCACTTTACCGAATTTGCTCGGATCCTCGCAGAGAAGACCCGTGCCGGCCTCGCCGGCAAGACCCGTGCCGCGTGCGCTGCCCGCGCCCGCGAGGCAAACAGCAAGACCCGCGCCCAGCATACCGATAGCGCCGCCCGTCGTCAGTTCAAAGATACCCATTTTTTATCCTCCTTACGGTTTTTCCGTTTTTTCTGCAATTTACTGTAAATCGACATATTCCGTGTCCAGCGTCATGGGGCGGAAGGGCTTTCCGCCGTCGACGTAGAACTTGTTGAAAAATTCCAAGCACTGCAATCTCAGATCGTGCACGTAGCAGCCGAGGAGATTGAGTCCGAAGTTCATCGCGTTGCCGAGCGTCGAGATGATGATGAACGCGATCACGTTCCCCGGCATCGCCGCGAGCATGTTGAACACCTGCGCGATCACGCTGCCCGCGAGCATCAGGGCCATCAGTCGCGTGTAGGACAAAATGTCGCCGAAGTAGCCTGTCACGTGGTTATAGAGTGAGCCGAACACGCCCGTAAGCTTGCCCCAGCCTTTGCCCTGCACGATGGGGCCGAGCAGCACCAGCGCGCATCCGACATACAGCACCGCCGCGCCCTTGCCAAGCGCCAAAAGCGCGATGCCGATAAACACGATCCACCACGTGATCTCCTCGAAAAAGGCATCGAGGAACTTTTTCCGCTTGCACTTTTCGATCAAACTGATGGCCATGCCGGTGACGATCTGCACCATGCCGAGCGCCATCGAGCCGATCAGGATCATCGTCAGATCGTCGAGCGGGTCGAAGAGCTTCGGCAGCGCGAAGACCGTGCCGGGGCTGACGATGGCGACGAGCTGCGTGAGGAAATCGCCGAAAAATCCGCCTGTCAGCGCGCCCATGATGAACGTGCTGATGCCGCAGAGGCCGAGCAGGCTGAACAGCTCGCCGCTCGTGCCCTTGGGCCGGTATTTTTTGCTGATGATGACCGAGGCGATCATCATGAGTAAGCCGTAGCCCATATCCGCCATCATAATGCCGTAGAACAAAATGAAAAACGGCGCCATCAGCGGGTTCGGGTCAAGCGTGCCGTAGGCCGGGAGCGAATACATCTCCGTGACCATATTGAGCGGCCGCGTCAGCTTGTTGTTTTTGAGCTGCACCGGCACCTGCGGGTACTCGTCCTCTGTCGGCTCGCGCGTCTCGATCGCGCAGGTAAACGGCTCGAGCGCTTTTTCAAGCGCGGCGCAGCGGTCGGCAGGCAGCCAGCCCTCCAATAAGAAAACCTTATCCGTGCCGACGAGGCGGCTTTTCGCCTCCTCGCGCCGCAGCGTGATGGCCGCGCGGTCGCTCGCTTCCAAGAGCGCCTCCCGCTTGCCTCCAAGGCCCGCAATGCGCTGTTCGATCTCCTGCCGCTCTTTTTCGAGCGCGGCGAGATTTTCCGCAAGCGCCTTGTCGTTTTCCTTCGACGTACCGGTCATGCCGCGAAAGCTCACGGTCGAAAAGCCGAGGTCGCGCAGCGCGCTCAGCGCCCGCTCCTTCACGCTCCCGTGACACATCACGAGAAGATATCGCAGCGACCTGTCGCTCGAGGCCTGCTGCCAGGTGAGAAGCCCGTCCAGCGAATCGGCCAGCGCTTTGAGCGCATCGTCCGTCACATTCAGGCCCGCCGTGCCAAAGAACACCGCAAGCGCGCCGTCCGCGCCGCCGAGCGGCGCATCGACCGTCAGCCACGGGGCAAGAGTCGCTCGCAGCGCCTCATTTTTCGTGCGCTCGCTCTCGATTTCGCCGAGGCGGCGTGTGTCCTTGTTGATCGTCTCCGCCGCGGTGCGGGCATTTTCCTCGCTCTCGGCGCTGAAAAACGCCGCACGGGAAACGCCCTGCCGCTTGCGGAACATTCCTTTTTTCTCCGGCGCAAAGCGGTCGAGCGAGGCAAGCGCCGTGCGGTACGCACGCGACGCTTCCTGCGCGCTCATCAGCGCCTTGTCGTCGGGCTTGGCAAAGCCTGATTTCAGTGTCTCTTCGCTTCCGTCGATACTTGAGATCTCCACGCACTCCATATCCTGCATGGCCTTGAGCAGCGCCTCACGCTCGCTCTCCATGCCGAGGAGGCGGAGATGCTTCATTGCTACGATTGCCATTTGTCGTTCACAACCTCTTCCGCGATCCACTGCGCCGCACGCTCAAGGTTTGCGCGCGCCGCGCTCTGCATCTTTTCGCATTCCGTGCGCGCCTTGGCGAGGATCTTTTCCGTCTCCTCACCGGCGCGCTGCTCGGCCTCCGCCATCAACTGCCGCGCCTCCACGTCGGCGTTGCGGCGGCTGTCCTCGATCTCTCGGGCAGCGGCGCGCTGCTCAACGGCGATGCGGCGCTTGGCGTCCGCCTGCGCGGCGGCATACTGCGCTGCAAGCTCTTTTTCGAGCTCCTGCACCTGCTGTAATTCTTCCATTGCCATGTTGTCGTTCACCTCTTTTAGCACTGCGGCGGGAAAATGTTTCCCGCTCAGCTTTCCATATTATAGATTGTTTCAATAAATAAATCAATATTTATTCTTCAAATATGTTATGCAATTTAGTGATCGTTTTGTGCATTTTTCTTTACAGCTTCTTTATAGCACACTTCGATACCCGAATCCATGGACACTCGCTACCTTTTGTATAGGAACGTACACCCTTTACAATTTGTTCACTTACTGGTATTCTGCCCGCTTTTGCCAAGGCAACGCGCGCCGCCGCACATTTTTTCAGGTGAAAAAAAGAAGCGAGAGAGATGGCTCGTCCATCTCTCCCGCTCAGGAATCATTCTCAATTTCTGCCCGCTTACAGGTCGATCGCGCCATCCTCCGCGGCGGCGTCGCGCAAAAGCGGCGCGCACTCGTCGAGGAAGCGCAGCACTTGCTGCTCGCAGCGGCCGATGTAGAGCTTGGGCTCCATGACCTGATCGAGCTCCTCGCGCGTCATGCCGAACGCGGGGTCGCCCGCGAGGCGGTCTAAGAGGTCGCACGGCTCGCCCTCTTTCATGCGGGCGGTCGCGGCCATGGAGTGCTGGCGGATCTTCTCGTGCAGTTCCTGACGGTCGCCGCCGCGCTTGACGGCCTCCATCATGATGTTCTCGGTCGCAAGGAACGGCAGATACTCGCGCAGCGTGCGCTCGACGATCTTTTCGTTCACATGCAGGCCGTTCGTCACGCTCTGGCACAGGCGCAGCACCGCGTCGGCGCAGAGGAAGCCCTCCGGCAGCGAGATGCGGCGGTTGGCAGAATCGTCCAGCGTCCCCTCCATCCACTGGACGGAGCCACTGGGTCGAGGCCGTCATCGGCGCGTTGGCCGCATCGGCCATCAGGTAGCGGCTGAGCGAGCAGATGCGCTCGGAGCGCATGGGGTTTCGCTTATAGGGCATCGCGGACGAGCCGATCTGGTTCTTTTCAAACGGCTCTTCGACCTGGCGGTCGTGCTGGAGCAGGCGAATGTCGTTCGCCATGCGGTAGGCGCTCTGTGCGATGGAAGAGAGCACATTCAGAATACGGCTGTCGGCCTTTCTCGGATAGGTCTGGCCGCTGACAGAGAAGCACTTTTCAAAGCCGAACTCCGCGGCGATGCGGCGGTTCATCTCGTCGACCTTGTCACCGTCGCCCTCGAAGAGGTCGACAAAGCTCGCCTCCGTGCCCGTCGTGCCGCGGCAGCCGAGGAAGCGCATCGAGCCGATGACAAAATCAAGCTCTTCAAGGTCCGAGCGGAAGTCCTGCATCCACAGCGTCGCGCGCTTGCCGATCGTCACGGGCTGCGCGGGCTGATAGTGCGTATAGCCGAGCGTCGGCGTGGCGGCGTATTCGCGGGCAAATGCCGCAAGATTCACCATCACGCTGAGAAGCTGCCCTCTCAGGTATTTGAGGCCGTCGCGATAGAGCACCAAATCGGCGTTGTCCGTCACATAGCAGCTCGTCGCGCCGAGGTGGATGATGCCTGCGGCGGAAGGCGCCGCCTTGCCGTACGCGTACACATGCGCCATCACGTCGTGGCGCACCTCGTGCTCGCGCTTTTCGGCGGCCTCGTAGTCGATGTCGGTGATGTGCGCAGCGAGCTCGTCGACCTGCTCCTGCGTGATCGGCAGGCCCAGCTCGTGCTCGGCGCGGGCAAGCGCCACCCACAGTCTGCGCCACGTCTGGAAGCGCATATCGGGGGAAAAGAGGTGCAGCATGTATTCGGACGCATAGCGGGACGAAAGCGGGGACTCGTAAATATCCTTGCGCATAGGGTTCTCCTTTTCTTTCTCAGCGGTCACTGTTCGTATTTTATATAGAATGAAGCAAAGTTGCAATAGAAAAGTAAAGAGGGGGCCTTCGTCCCCTCTTTACTTTGGTGTGTCAACGGATGATGAGGCTCTCGCGCTCCGCGCCGACGGAGACGAAGCCGATGTGGCAGCCGATGGCCTTTTCAACGTATTCGACGTAGCTGCGGGCGGCTTCGGGAAGGTCCTCCCAATTACGCGCGCCGGAGATGTCGCACTGCCAGCCGGGCAGATACTCGACGACGGGCTTGGCGTCCTGCAGCAGCACGGGGAACGGGAAGTCGTCGGTCTGCTCGCCGTTTAATTCATAGTGTGCGCAGACGGGGATCTTGTCCATGTAGCTCAGGACATCGAGCTTCGTCAGGGCGATGTTCGTCGCGCCCTGCGTCTCCACGCCGTAGCGCGTCGCAACCAGATCGATGGGGCCGACGCGGCGGGGTCTGCCGGTCTTCGCGCCGTACTCCGCGCCCGCGTCGCGCAGCTGCTGCGCCCCTTCGCCGAACCACTCGCAGACGAACGGGCCCTCGCCCACGCAGGAAGAGTACGCCTTCACCACGCCCACGACCTCGTCGAGCTTCGCCGTGGGAAGGCCCGAGCCGACGGGCGCATACGCCGCAACGGCGTTCGAAGAGGTGGTGTAGGGATAGATGCCGTAGTCTAGGTCGCGCAGCGCGCCGAGCTGGGCTTCAAAGAGGATGGACTTGCCCTCCCTCTGCGCGTTTCTCAGGAAACGGCCGGTGTCGGTGATGTAGGGCTTGATGGCACCGCAGTAGGTGTCGACCCACGCCATGAGCTCGTCCATCGTGTAGCCCTTTGCGCCGTAGATCTTCTGGAGCATCAGGTTCTTCCACTCAAGAAGGTCGGCAAGGTGCTCCTTTAAGTGCTCGGGGTGCAGGAGCTCGCCCGCCTGCACGGTCTTTTTCTGGTACTTGTCGCCATAGAACGGCGCGATGCCTTGCTTGGTCGAGCCGTACTTCTTGTCGGCAAGGCGCGCTTCCTCGAGCGCGTCGAGCTCGCGGTGCCAGGGCAGCAGCAGCGACGCGCGGTCGCTGACCTTCAGATTCTCCGGCGTGATGATAACGCCCGCGGCGCGCAGCGTCTCCATCTCCTTGAGCAGGTTTTCGCAGTCCAGCGCCACGCCGTTGCCCAGAATGTTGACAACGCCGTCGCGGAAAATGCCGCTCGGCAGCAGGTGCAGGGCAAACTTGCCCTTTTCATTCACCACAGTGTGGCCCGCGTTGCCGCCGCCCTGATAGCGGACGACCACGTCATAATGGTCCGTGAGGTAGTCGACCATGCGGCCCTTGCCTTCATCGCCCCAGTTGATACCTACGATCGCGCAATTTGCCATTGTATTGATCCTCCGATCCGGAGCGGGCCCGCTCTGCGAGTCCTGCTCAAATTTTTCAACCGAGTTATTATAGTCACATTTTCCGCCCATGAAAAGAGTTAATTTTGCATAGCTATCATTAGCATTACTTATGTCTTGTTGATTTTTACATCAAATTGAAATAATGCGCTATTCCGCTTCATTCAAGGTGTTTCGTCAATAGTGTCCAAAGTTGGGGCTCTGATATTGTTTCCTTTTTCAGCACTTAAGACTTGCAATGTTGAGTCTCATGTGCAATAATTAGTTTGCTGTTATGAAGGTCACCACAAGATATAGTGTTATGTAAAGGACATACCAAAAGAAGAGGAGACGGGAATACATGAGAGTTATCAAGCGCAACGGCGCAGAAGTAGAATTTGATATCGTCAAGATCATCGCCGCAGTGACTAAGGCTAACGACGTTGTGGATGAGGAGGCTCGCATGACGCCCGTCCAGATCCAGCGCATCGCCGAGAGCGTGGAGTTCTCCTGCCAGAGTCTGGGCCGCGCACCCACGGTCGAGGAGATCCAGGACTTTGTCGAGCACCAGATCATGGCGCACGGCGCGTTCGAGGTCGCTAAGCGCTACATCACTTATCGCTACAACCGCTCGCTCGTGCGCAAGAGCAACACGACGGATGACAAAATTCTCTCCCTCATCGAGTGCAACAACGAAGAGGCCAAGCAGGAGAATTCCAACAAGAACCCCGTCGTCAACTCCACCCAGCGCGACTATATGGCCGGCGAGGTGAGCCGCGATCTGACGAACCGTCTGCTCTTGCCCGAGGATATCGTCAAGGCGCATGAAGAGGGCATCATCCACTTCCACGACACGGACTACTACGCCCAGCACATGCACAACTGCGACCTTGTGAACCTGGAGGACATGCTGCAAAACGGCACCGTCATCACGGGAACCCTCATTGAGCGCCCGCATTCGTTTGCGACCGCGTGCAACATCGCGACGCAAATCGTCGCGCAGGTCGCCTCGAACCAGTACGGCGGCCAGTCCATCTCGCTGACGCACCTTGCCCCCTTTGTCGACGTATCGCGCCAGAAGATCAGAAAGCAGGTGCTCGCCGAGGTCGAGGCCCTCGGCGTCGACCCCACGGAGGACAAGATCACCGAAATCGTCGAAAAGCGCCTGCGCGAGGAGATTCGCCGCGGCGTGCAGACCATCCAGTATCAGGTCGTGACGCTTCTGACCACGAACGGTCAGGCGCCGTTCATCACCGTTTTCATGTACCTCAACGAGGCGAGAAGCGAGCAGGAAAAGCGCGACCTTGCCGTCATCATCGAGGAAATGCTCGAGCAGCGCTATCAGGGCGTCAAAAACGAGCAGGGCGTGTGGGTCACGCCCGCCTTCCCCAAGCTCATCTACGTGCTCGAAGAGGACAACATTCACGACGACTCGCCGTATTATTACCTCACACAGCTCGCCGCCAAGTGCACGGCGCGCCGCATGGTGCCCGATTACATCAGCGAAAAGAAGATGCTCGAGCTCAAGGGCGATGTGTATCCCTGCATGGGCTGCCGCAGCTTCCTGACACCCGACCGCTTCACCGACGCGGGCGTCGGCAACATCGCGAATGCCGGCAACTATGTTCCCGGCAAGCACAAGTACTACGGCCGCTTCAATCAGGGCGTCGTCACGATCAACCTGCCCGACGTGGCACTCTCCTCCGGCGGCAACATTGAAAAGTTCTGGACGATCTTTGAAGAGCGTCTTGAGCTCTGCCACCGCGCGCTGCGCTGCCGTCACGACCGCCTGAAGGGCACGCTCTCCGACGCGGCGCCCATTCTCTGGCAGTACGGCGCGTGCGCAAGACTCAAAAAGGGTGAGCCCATCGACAAGCTCCTCTACGACGGCTATTCCACGATCTCGCTCGGCTACGCGGGACTTTACGAGTGCGTGAAGTACATGACCGGCAAGAGCCACACCGACCCCAGCGCAACGCCCTTCGCCCTCTCCATCATGCAGAAGATGAACGACAAGTGCAAGGAGTGGAAAACCGCCGAAAACATCGACTACTCCCTCTACGGCACGCCGCTCGAGTCCACGACCTACAAGTTCGCCAAGTGCCTGCAAAAGCGTTTCGGCGTGATCGAAGGCGTGACGGACAAGGGCTATATCACGAACTCCTACCACGTCCACGTGACGGAAAAGATCGACGCGTTCACCAAGCTCAAGTTCGAGGCGCAGTTCCAGCACCTCTCCCCCGGCGGCGCGATCAGCTATGTCGAAGTGCCCAACATGCAGCAGAACCTTGAAGCGGTTTTGCAGGTGATGAAGTTCATCTACGACAACATCATCTACGCCGAGCTCAACACGAAGTCCGACTACTGCCAGGTCTGCGGCTGGGACGGTGAGATCGACATCGTCGAGGAGGGCGGCAAGCTCATCTGGCGCTGCCCGAAGTGCGGCAACACCGATCAGGACAAGATGAACGTGGCCCGCCGCACCTGCGGCTACATTGGCACCCAGTTCTGGAATCAGGGCCGCACGCAGGAGATCAAAGAGCGCGTGTTGCATCTGTAAGGCTGCGCCATAAAATTGCTGTTTAGGTGGGAGCGCACCGCGCTCCCACCTTTTTCTGATAAGGAGGTCATTTCCCATGCACTATGGCGAGATCAAAAACTGCGACATCGCCAACGGCCTTGGCGTGCGCGTGACGCTGTTCGTCTCCGGCTGTACGAACCACTGCGAAAACTGCTTCCAGCCCCAGACGTGGGACTTCTGCTACGGAAAGCCCTTTACGGGCGAGACGGAGGATGAGCTTCTGCGCCTGCTCTCCCCCGATTATATCAATGGTCTCACGCTGCTCGGCGGTGAGCCGTTCGAGCCTAAAAATCAGCGCGCACTGCTGCCGTTTCTCCGCCGCGTGAGGCGTGAACTGCCGCAAAAGACGATCTGGTCGTTCACAGGCTTTACGTGGGAGGAGCTGCACGACCCCGCCGCGTATCCACGCTGCGAGGTGACGGACGAACTGCTGTCACTGCTCGACGTGCTCGTCGACGGGCGCTATGTGGACGCGCTGCACGATATCTCGCTGCGCTTTCGCGGCTCGTCGAACCAGCGCATCATCGACGTTCCGAAAACGCTGCAATCAGGAGAGCTGACGCTCTGGGACGAGCGCGCGAACATCTGAAAAAACATAACAAATCCGCGGTTTCCATTCTCCGTCAAATTTTAACATTTCGCTACTTGCATTTGAAACGGCGTTATGTTATATTCCCACTATGTTAAAGAACTCTAATTCATACTAACAGGAGGTTTTTTCAATGAAACATCTCGGTTTATTTGCAGCAGGCGTGCTGTTCGGCACCGCCGGCCTCAAGATCCTTTCCAGCAAGGATGCCAAAAAGGTCTACTCTCACACCACCGCCGCGGTGCTGCGTGCCAAGGACTGCGTGATGCAGGCCGTCACGAACGTCCGTGAGGATGCTGAGGACGTCTACGCCGACGCCAAGGACATCAACGAGCGCCGCGCAGCGGAAGAGGACGCCGAAGTCATTGAGGACGCGTCCGAGGAAAAGGCGGACGAGGAATAAATCGCAGGAGAGCCGCGACGCGCGGCTCTCTTTCACTTTCGGAGGAATTGATACACTATGAAATGCAAAATTCTGCACGAATCCGCCGGGCGCATACGCGTGCATCTGAATTGCCGCCGCATGACGCTGCATCAGGCGGACGTTCTGGAATATTATCTGCGCAATGTGGACGGCGTGCGAGAGGTCTCGGTCTTTGACCGCACGCAGGACGCCGTGATCGTTTACCGCGCGGACCGCGCCGCGCTCGTGCACGCGCTCGCGGCGTTCTCGTTCGACAAGGCCGAAACAATGGACCTTGTCCCCGACCATACGACGCGCAAACTCAACCGTGAATTTGAAGACAAACTCTCGTGGACGGTGATCCGCCGCGTGATCTCGAAGCTCTTCTTCCCGCTCCCCGTCATCACGGCGCTCGCCATCTATCACTCGATCAAGTACATCCGCGAGGGCCTTTCCGCACTGCTGCACGGCAAGCTCTCCGTCGCCGTGCTCGACGCCACCGCCGTCACCGTGTCGATGGTGCGCGGCGACTTCTCGACGGCAAGCTCCGTAATGTTCATGCTCCGCCTTGGCGAAATCCTCGAGGACTGGACGCACAAGAAGTCCGTCGCGGACCTCGCAGGCGCCATGTCGCTCAACGTTGACCACGTCTGGCTCAAGACGGGCGAGACGGAAACGCTCGTTCCCATCGGCGATATTCAGGCGGGCGACTGCGTCGTTGTCCGCACCGGCAGCCTCATCCCGCTCGACGGCAAGGTCGTCTCCGGCGAGGCGATGGTCAATCAGGCGTCCATGACGGGCGAGTCCATGCCCGTCCCCAAGCGCGAGGGCAGCTATGTCTATGCAGGCACCGTCGCCGAAGAGGGCGAGTGTGTCGTGCGCGTGGAAAAGGCGCTCGGCGGCGGCCGCTATGACCGCATCGTGCGCATGATCGAAGAGTCGGAAAAGCTCAAATCCACGGCTGAGGACAAGGCCTCGCGCCTTGCCGACAGGCTCGTACCCTATACGCTCGGCGGCACGATCCTGACCTATCTCATCACGCGCAACGTCACAAAGATGCTGGCCGTGCTGATGGTCGACTTCTCCTGCGCGCTCAAGCTCTCCATGCCTATCGCGGTGCTCTCTGCCATGCGCGAGAGCAGCAGCCATCACATCTCCGTCAAGGGCGGGCGCTTCCTCGAAGCCGTCGCCCAGGCGAACACCATCGTTTTCGACAAGACCGGCACGCTCACCTATGCCACGCCCAAGGTCGCGAGAATCGTCACCTTCGGCGGCAATGAAGAGAGCGAGATGCTCCGTCTCGCCGCGTGCCTGGAAGAGCACTATCCCCACTCCATCGCCAACGCCGTCGTGGCCGAGGCTAGGGACCGCGGCCTGACGCACGAGGAATATCACTCTCAGGTCCAGTACGTCGTGGCGCACGGCATTTCGAGCATGGTGGACGAGAAAACAGTGCTCATCGGCAGCGCACACTTCGTCTTCGAGGACGAGGGCTGCCGCGTGCCGGAGGGCGAAGAGGACAAGTTTGAATCGCTCCCGCCCGAGTATTCACACCTGTACCTTTGTATCGCGGGCGAGCTCGCCGCGGTCATCTGCATTCATGACCCCCTGCGCAAGGAGGCGAAAGCCGCCGTGCGCGCGCTGCACGAGCTCGGTATCGACAAGGTCGTGATGATGACCGGCGACAGCCGCAAGACTGCCGAAGCCGTCGCCGCTGAGGTCGGCGTCGACGATGTCTACGCAGAAGTCCTGCCCGAGGACAAGGCCGCGTTCGTCCGCAGCGAAAAGGCCGCGGGCCGCAAGGTCATCATGATCGGTGACGGCGTGAACGACTCCCCCGCCCTGTCCGAAGCCGACGCAGGCATCGCCATTTCGACCGGCGCCGCCATCGCGCGCGAGATCGCGGACATCACCATCTCGTCCGAAGATCTGTTTGCGCTCGTCACGCTGCGCTCTCTCAGCCAGGAGCTCATGGCCCGCATCCACCGCAACTACCGCTTCATCGTGAGCTTCAACTTCTCGCTCATCGTGCTTGGCGTGCTTGGCATCCTGCCGCCGACGACCTCGGCGCTGCTGCACAACATGTCCACACTCGCCATCGGCCTCAAGAGCATGACGAACCTCCTGCCCGAAAGCGAGCAGAGCAGCGCTAACTGATTTTTCCCGATAAAAAAGCTCCGTGCCAATGGCACGGAGCTTTTTTGCTATACAAGTTTGATTTTACGCAGGGCCGTAGGCCTTGATGGCATCGTCGACGATCTTTTCCGCGTCTGCGCCCACGATGTCGAGGTTTTCGGCTTCCAGGAGCTTGACGGTCGGAATGCCGAAGCAGTCCTGCGCGATGGTCTTCCAGTAGTCGTAGCCAAAGCGGCCGTCGAACGGTCCGCCGCTGGTCGTGACATAGTAGAGCTCGTTTGCGCGGCACAGGCCGACGGGCTTGCCCGCCTCGCTGTACTTCGTCACGATGCCCGTGACATAGATATTCTCCAAATACACCTTGAGCTGCGCGGGAAACGACAGGTCCCACAGCGGCGCAGCGATGACAATCCTATCCGCTGCGGCGAACTGACGGGCGTAACGGAACATTTCATCGTCATACTTCTTTTCCGCGAGCAGCTTATCGCGCTTTGCGATGTCCGCGCGCCCCAGCGGGTGCAGCGGCTCGTCATAAAGGCGCAGCTCCTCGTATTCGCCGAGCGCTTTGAGCAGCGCGCGGGCCAGTTTTTCCGTGCGCGATTCTCCGCGCGGGCAGCAGTTAATAAAAAGCGTCATGTCCTTTCCCTCACAGTACGCAGTAGTACATGATAAATGTGTTCGCCACGCCGAGCAAAATACCGGCGATGACCTGCAGCGGCGTGTGCCCGACGAACTCCTTGAGTTTCGCCTCCGGAAGCTTTTCCGACGCGAGCGAGTTGAAGGCCTCGACGATGTCGTTGATGATAACGGCCTGCCGCCCCGTTTCAAGCCGGACGCCCATCGCGTCCTTGCAGACGACGATGGCGAAGATGAACGCCATCGCGAATTCAAACGAACCGAGCCCGTAGACGAGCGCCGCCGCGGTCGCGAGCGACGAGACCGTGGCCGAATGGCCGCTCGGCATCCCGCCGTCGCCGATCAGGCGCGTAAAGTCGATGCTCTTCGTCACAATGGCATGGATGATCGTCTTGATGAGCTGCGCCCAGAACCACGACGAGAGACCGATGAGCAAAAAGGGATTCGACAGCAATTCCTGAAACCAATTCATATGTTTCCGCTTCCTTTCGCGGTACGGGCTTTGTCAGCCCTTGAATGTTCCTTATTATACCACCGTTTTCCAGTTCGGCAATAAACTTTCTTTTAACTTCTTCCGCAGAAAATATAAACCAGCGCAGGCTCACCTGCGCTGGTTTTTCTTTACGACGCCTGCGCGAACTGGCTGTTGTAGAGCTCGGCGTAGAAGCCGTTTTGCTCCATCAGCTGCTCGTGCGTGCCGCTCTCGATGACGTCGCCGTCGCGCATCACGAGGATGAGGTCGGCGTTCTTGATGGTCGACAGGCGGTGGGCGATGACAAAGCTCGTCCGGCCCTTCGTCAGCTCGTCCATCGCACGCTGAATGAGAAGTTCCGTGCGCGTATCGACCGAGGACGTTGCCTCGTCGAGGATCAGCATCGGCGCATTCTGGAGCATCGCGCGGGCGATGGTCAAAAGCTGCTTCTGTCCCGCCGAGATGGTCGTGCTCTCGCTGAGCACGGTGTCAAAGCCCTGTGGCAGCGAGTGGACAAATTTGTCGAGGCCGCAGGCCTTGCAGACCGTTTCGAGCTGCTCATCCGTGATACCCTCCATGTTATAGACCAGGTTCTCGCGGATCGTGCCCTCAAAGAGCCACGTGTCCTGCAGGACCATACCAAAGAGCTCGTGCACATCCTCGCGGCGCAGGTCGGTCGTCGCCACGCCGTCGATCGTGATGCGGCCGCTGTTGACCTCGAAAAATCGCATCAGGAGGTTCACCATCGTGGTCTTGCCCGCGCCGGTGGGGCCGACGATGGCGACCTTCTGGCCCGGATGGACCTCAGCGGAGAAATCCTTGATGATGATCTTGTCGGGCGAATCGGGGTAGCTGAAGCGCACGTGGTCGAACATTACCGCGCCGCGCACGGCGTCGAGCTTCTCGGTCTTGTCGCTCTCGTCGCCGAGCTCTTCACTTTCGAGGAAGTCGAAAATACGATGCGCGGAGGCGGAGGCCGTCTGCAAATTCGTCATGCCCTGTGCGATCTGCGTCAGAGGCGTGGTGAAGAGGCGCACATACAGGATGAACGAGACGATGACGCCGAATTCGATCGTGCCATTGATGGCCAGCACCGAGCCGAACACGCACACGGCAACATACGCGAGGTTGCCGATCACGTTCATGAGCGGCTGCATCACACCGGAGAGGAACTGCGAGCGCCAGTTTGCGTCATAGACCGCCGCGTTCAGGCCGTCGAAGTGGTCGAGGACCTTATCGACTGCGCGGCTGATGCGCACGACCTCATGGCCGGAATACATCTCCTCGACATAGCCGTTGAGCTCGCCGAGGCTCTTCTGCCGCGCGGTGAAGTAGCGCTGCGACTTCGACATGATGGCGACGATCAGCACCATGCCAAGGAGCGTGATGCACAGTGCGACGAGCGCCATGCGCCATTCGGTCACGAACATCATAATAAGGCAGCCGACAAACTGTGTCGCGGCGCTGATGATGGTCGGCAGGCTGTTGGTAAGTCCCTGCTGGAGCGTTGACACATCGTTTGTGATGCGGCTCAAAATGTCGCCCTGTGAGGTGGTGTTGAAATACTTCTGCGGCACGCGGTTGATCTTTTCCGAGAGTTCGCCTCTCATGCGGTAGGACATTTTCAGCGTCACGACCGCCATGATATAGTGTTGGATGAAGCCAAACAGTGCGCTCAGGCAGTAAATAATGGCAAGGAACACGCCGATCTTCGCAATGGCGGCGAGGTCAATGCCGGTGAACAGGCCGTCGGACATGATGGTCGCCATTTTGCCGATCTTGTCGGGGCCGATGATCGTCATCACGGCGCTCAGCGCCGCCAGCACGAGGGCAAAAATGATAATGCCCATGCTCGAGCTCATATACGCGCCCGTGCGCTTGAGCGCGCCGACGGGATTGCTGTTTTTCTTTTTCATCTTCTCTCGCCTCCTTTACGCGAGCTCCGCGGCGCTGAGCTGGGAGGTCGCGATCTCGCGGTAAACGTCACAGTTTTTCATCAGCTCTTCGTGCGTGCCGATGCCCACAGCCTCGCCGCGGTCGAGCACGATGATCTTGTCTGCGTGGCGGATGGTGCTGATGCGCTGCGCGACGATGATCTTCGTCGTGTCGTGCAGCTGCTTGGATAGCCCCTCGCGCAGCTTCGCATCCGTGCGGTAGTCCAGAGCGGAGAACGAATCGTCGAAGACGAGGATCTCCGGTTTTCTCGCCAGCGCGCGGGCGATGGAAAGGCGCTGCTTCTGGCCGCCGGACATGTTGCGGCCCATCTGCGCCACATGGTGCTGCGTGCCGTCGGGGAGCTTGTCGACAAACTCCTTCGCCTGCGAAAGCTCGACGGCCTGCGCAAGGCCCTCATCGTCCGCCGGCGCTTCGCTCTCGCCAAAGTAGACATTGTCGCGGATGCTGCCGGCGAAGAGCACCGCCTTCTGCGTCACGTAGCCGAGCTTGTTGTAGAGTGTGTCGAACGTGTAGTCCCTGACGTTCACGCCATCGACAAGCACCTCGCCCTCCGTCGCATCGTAAAAGCGCGGGATCAGGCTCACAAGTGTCGTCTTGCCGCTGCCCGTCGCGCCGATGACGGCAAGCGTCTCGCCCCTGTTCACACGGAAGCTGATGTTCGAAAGCTCATCCTCCGAAGCGTGCGGATAGCGGAACGAAACGTTTTTGAACTCCACTGTGCCGTGCTCCTTGCATTCGCTCACGCTGCCCTCGCGGATATTCGCCTTGCGCTCGAGCACCTCGTTGATACGCTCGGCCGAGACCTGCGCCTGCGGCAGCAGCATGAAGATCATCACGAGCATCATAAAAGACATCACCACGTAGGTTGCATACGTGCTGAACACCAGCACGTCGCTGAACATCGTGAGGCGCGCTGCGGAATCGGTCAGCGCGATGTTGTTGACGAGCGCCGCACCCAGCCAGTAGATCGTGAGCGCCAGGCCGTTCATACCGAGCGTCATCGTCGGCTGGACGAGGGCGAAGAGCTTCTGGTTCTTTACCTGCACATTCATCATGTCAAGGCTCGGCTTGTTGAACTTGTCGTTCTGGTACTGCTCGGCGTTGAACGCGTGCACCACGTTGATGCCCGTCAGATTTTCGCGCGCCACACGGTTGATCTGGTCTGTCAGCTTCTGCACGATGCGGAAACGCGGGATGCAGATGCTCATCACCGTTATCACCGTCACGCAGATGACCACGACGAATGTCGCTGTCACGGCGGAGAGCTCCCAGCTCTTGCCGAGAATTTTGATGATGGCCCACACGGCCATGATCGGCGATTTGATCATCATCTGCAGGCCCATCGCCACGATCATCTGAATTTGCGTGATGTCGTTCGTCGTTCTCGTGATGAGGCTGGCGACGGAAAAGTCCTGCATCTCCTCGCTGCCGATGTCCATCACGTGGCGGAAGAGCTTTTCGCGCACCGTGAAGCTGAAGCCCGACGCCGCCTTGGCCGCGAGATACCCGCAGCCCACGGCCAGCACGGCGCTTGCGAGCGTGCAGCCAAGCATTTTCACGCCGACGGACAGGATATCCGCCGTCGCCCCCGACGTTTTGATGAGCGTCGTCAGATCGGTCATGTAATCCGGCAGCCGCAGGTCAAAGTAGACCTGCACCGCCACAAGCACGGTGCACAGCAGCACCATGAGCACCTCTTTACGGCGCATGTTTTTGAGTAATTTCAGCATTGTTGTTCTCCTGATTTCTTCTTTGGGCCCTCAGCGCTTTTCCTTGCAGATGCCGTTCAGATTGCCATCCATTCTTTCAAGGCAGCGGCGCATCGTCGCCAGATCCTCCTCCGGGATGCCCTCGAGCAGACGTCTTCCGAACTGCCACTGCACCTGCCGTCCGCGCTCAATGAGCGCTTGCGCCTGTTCGGTGCAGATAAGCCGCGTCTGCCGCCGGTCGCCCGGCATCTCCTGCCGCTCAAGAAGGCCGTCATTCACCAGTCTTTCCACGTGCACGGAGACAATACCCGGTTTGTGCCCGCGCATACGGCAGATGTCCTTCGCCGTGTTGTGCTCGGGATTGTTGGCGAGAAAGAGCAGAATGTCCAGCGCCAGCGGCGGCAGGCCTGCCTCCTTGCACAACGGAGTTAACATAACGTGATAAGCCTTTGTCATCTTGTTAGCGTGGCTGAAAAACGTTGCCCCGCGCATCGGTTCCTTCGGCATCATATCGGTTCCTTTCCGACCTCATTCGGCCACGCGCCGCGCTCGCTCGTCATCGAATGATAATCTTCTAATTTTAGAACGTCATCATTATAGTTGTTTCCATTTCAATGTCAATAAACAAATTGTGAACGATCCAAAAAAAGGGCGCGAAAAAGCGCCGCCTTTCGGCAGCGCTTTTTTCGTATTCTGTTACAGAGACAGCTGGATAAGGCCGAGGATGAGCATATGTACCGGATAAAACGCGTAGCAGGCATACTGAAACGCCTTGCTGTGGTGTCCCTGCCGCCCGCGGTAGAGCCAGATGGGCACGAGCGAGAGCAGTGCAAGCCCCTGCTCGCAGACCTCAAACTCCAGTCCGAAAAGCTCGATCGGGAAAATCTGTCCTCCGATGAGCGACACATTGATCCAATAGAGCGCCGCGATCTGCCCGAGCAGTTTCCACCACTCTCTGCCGCGGAGGAAATAGAACACAAACACCGTCAAAACGCCCATGCCGTAATAATCTACCATGCCGAGCGTGCCGAGCGCAAAGCCCAGCACCGTGACCGCAACGCAAGTCAGAAGATAGAGCCATGTCTTCCCCTTTTCCCGCACGGCCTCCATCGCCCGAATGCCGAGAAGGCCGATGAGCAGCGTCCAGATGACATTCTGGTGCACAGGGTAGAACCACGTGCCGCCGTACATCAGGTCAAAGGGAATTTCCGACAGCAACGCAAAAATCAGCATCCGCTGCGCGTATTTTTTGAAACTGTGCGTGTGGAAGTAGCCCTCCACCGCCATGAAGGCAAAAATGGGGAACGCGAGACGTCCCACGCAGGTCATCCACTCCTGCGAAAGAAAAAGCGTCGCCCACAGGTGGTCGAGCAGCATGAAGGCCATCGCTAAAATGTGCAGCGCCGCGGCGCTGAGGTCAAACTGTTTTTTCATTGATCTCTCCTGTTGATTTCTCTCTTTCCCCCGCTGTTGCGCAAAGTTATTTTATTTTATCAGATCTCGCGTCAAAAGTCACGCTTAATTTTTGCGTTTCTTTCTCTGCAAAAAATACCGGCGGGCAAAATGCCCGCCGGGACGTTTCAGTTTTACCCCAGAATGGCCTTCAGGTCCTCCTCTGGCGTCGTAATGGGCGCGATGCCAAAGTTCTTGACAAGGTAGTCGAGCACGTTCGGCGAGAGGAACGCCGGCAGCGTCGGACCGAGGCGGATGTCCTTGATGCCGAGATACAGCAGCGTCAGCAGGATGCACACCGCCTTCTGCTCGTACCACGAGAGCACCATCGAAAGCGGCAGCTCGTTCACACCGCAGCCAAAGGCGTCGGCGAGCGCCAGCGCGATCTGGATGGCGCTGTAAGCGTCGTTGCACTGGCCGATGTCCAGGATGCGCGGCAGCCCCGCCACCGTGCCAAGATCTAAGTCATTGAAGCGGAACTTGCCGCAGGCCAGCGTCAGCACCATGGTGTCGGGCGGCGTCTGCTTGACGAATTCCGTGTAGTAGTTCCTGCCGGGGCGCGCGCCGTCGCAGCCGCCGACTAAGAAAAAGTGACGGATCCGGCCGGAGTTGACGGCCTCGACCACCTTGTCGGCCACACCCAGTACCGCGCCGCGGGCAAAGCCCGTCGTGACCGTGCTGCCACCGTTGATGCCGGTGAACGCCTTGTCCTCGGCATAGCCGCCCAGCGCCAGCGCCTTTTCGATGACCGGCGTGAAGTCCTTGTCCGCGCCGATATGCTTGAGTTCCGGATATGAGACCGCCGCCGTAGTGAACACGCGGTCGGCATAGCTCGCTTTCGGCGGCATCAGACAATTCGTGGTGAATAGTACGGGCGCAGGGATGTCGGCAAATTCCTTTTGCTGGTTCTGCCACGCCGTGCCGAAATTGCCCTTGAGATGGGCATACTTTTTAAGGCCCGGGTAGCCGTGCGCGGGCAGCATCTCGCTGTGCGTATAGATGTTGATGCCCTTGCCCTCCGTCTGCTCGAGCAGGCGCTTCAAGTCGTGCAGGTCGTGGCCGGAAACCACGATGAACGGTCCCTTTTCCACCGTCAGCGGCACGGTGGTCGGCTCTGGCGTGCCGTAGGTCTCCGTGTTGGCCTTGTCGAGCAGCGCCATGCAGCGGTAGTTTTTCTCGCCGACCTCCAGCACAAGGGGGAGCAGGTCATCCATGCCCCAGTCCTCGCCGACGGCAAACAATGCCTTGGCAAAAAAGCGGTTGACCTCGCCGTCCGTATAGCCCAGCACCATCGCGTGGTAGGCGTACGCCGCCATGCCGCGGATACCGAACAGGATGAGCGACTTGAGACTGCGGATGTCCTCGTCAGCCGTCCAGAGCCGCGAGACATCGTAGTCATTGTTGTGCCCGCAGGGCGACATGCAGGACGCGCAGTCCGGCACAAGACGGCTCTTCTCCACCTTCACGCGTGCAGTCACATCGCGGATGGCCGCCGCGTCAAAGTTCACATTCGTGAGCGTAGTGAAAAGCGCCTCGATGATGAGGCTCCATGTGCCCTCGTTCACGCCGGGGCTGCCGTCCGCAGCGCGGGCAAGGCCGATGAGCGCGCCGGTCAGCTCGTCCTGCAAATTTGCCGTCTCGGCGCTCTTTCCGCACACACCCGCGCTGCCGGTGCAGCCCGTGCAGTGCGCCGCCTGCTCGCACTGAAAACAAAACATCTTGTTGTCCACCGAAAAAATCCTCCTCATTCTGTGGTCTTATCGATCATAGGATGACTCAAATCGTATCCAGTATTCTCCCGTCCGTCGAGATCGTCACGACCTGCCAGGGGATGAATTTACCGCTATTTTGCAGCGCGGTCTTTGCCGCGTGCTCGAGCCCGCCGCAGCACGGGACCTCCATTCGCACGACCGTCACGCTCTTGATGTCATTTTTTGCGATGATCTCGGTCAGCTTTTCGCTGTAATCCACGCTGTCGAGCTTCGGGCAGCCGACGAGCGTAATGTGGCCCTTGATGAATTTCTCGTGGAAGGCCGCGTAGGCGTACGCCGTGCAGTCCGCCGCGATGAGCAGCTTTGCGCCGGAGAAATACGGCGCATTCACGGGCACGAGCTTGATCTGCACCGGCCACTGGGAGAGCTGGCTCTCCTGCGCAGCAGGAGCCGCCGTTTCAGATGCCGCCTTGTGCGCAAAGGTCTTGAGCTGCATGCCGGAACAGCCGTGGTGCAGTGTCATCCCCTCCTTCTGCATTCTCTTCTGCCTGTTTTCAAGCACCGCCTGCTCGTCGTAGGCCGCGGCCTCGCGCTCGACAAAGGAAATCGCGCCGGTCGGGCAGGTCGGCAGACAGTCGCCCAGGCCGTCGCAGTAGTCGTCGCGCATCAGCTGCGCCTTGCCGTTTACCATGGCGATGGCGCCCTCGTGGCACGCCGCGGCGCAGGCGCCGCAGCCGTTGCATTTATTTTGATCGATCTCAATGATTCTCCGTTTCATTGCAATACCTCCTTGCGTTTTCAAGCGTATTATAGTAGAATGCGGCCAGCAAGTCGGTTGAATTTTCAACGAAAGGCGATTTTTCATGAAAGAATTTTTTCCCATTCTCGCCGCCTCGCCGCTCTTTTCCGGCGTCACGGAGAACGAGCTCGACGCGATGCTCACCTGCCTTGCGGCAAAGGCCGAGCAATTCCCCAAGGACGTGTTTCTCCTTCATCCCGGTGACACGGTCGAGGAGATCGGCATGGTGCTCTCCGGCTGCGCGCTCGTCGTGCAGGAGGATATCTGGGGCAACCGCAACATTCTCTCCCGCACCGCGCCGGGGCAGACCTACGCCGCGGCCTTCGCCTGCGCGCCGAGCAGCGTCTCCAACGTGAGCGTCGTGACCGAAACGCCGACGGCGGTGCTGTTTTTGAACGTCAAGCGCCTTTTGACGGTCTGTCCCTCCGCCTGCGCGCACCACAGCCGCATCATCCGAAACCTTCTGAGCGACCTTGCGGGAAAAAACCTGCTGCTCAATGAAAAACTCACGCACATCGCCCAGCGCACGACGCGCGCCAAGCTCATGTCCTATCTCTCCGCCGAGGCGCAGCGGCGCGGCGCGGTCGAGTTTGACATCCCGTTCTCCCGCCAGCAGCTCGCGGACTTTCTCGCCGTTGAGCGCAGCGGATTGTCGCTCGAGCTCGGCAAGATGAAAAAGGAAGGGCTTCTGGACTTCCATAAAGAGCACTTCGTGCTGAACATCTGAATTTTGCAAAAAAGGAGTTCCTCTTACCTTCAAGAGGAACTCCTTTTTCATTTTGTTCTCGCTTTATGCAGCGAGCTTTGCGTAGCGCATCAGCATCGTCGCCATCTGCGCGCGGGTCGCCTCCCCCTGCGGGTTCAGCTTGCCGTCCATACCGTTGACGATGCCCGCCCCGACGGCCCAGCGCATCGCCTCGACCGCGTAGGGGCTGACGCTCGCGCTGTCAGTAAACGCGCTCAGATCACCCTGCACATCGGCCTTGACCAAGCCGCGGCTTTGCGCGTAGCGGTAGAGCATCGTCGCGAGCTGCTCGCGCGTGATCTTGCCGTCCGGGCTCGTGCCGTCGGACACGCCATGCTTGACCGCCCAATCCTGCGCGGCGGCATACCACGCACCCGTGCTGTTCGTGTCCGTGCCGTCCATGCGGGCCAAAATCGTCCAGAGCATCGCGCGGGTCGTGGCGGCGTTCGGCTCAAAGCCCTTGCCCGTGCCGGTCATCAGCTTTTCCTCGGTGACGAACTGCACGGCCCCGCTGTACCAGTCACCCGCCTGCACGTCGGGATAGTGGTTGACATAAGTTCCGTCGTCCGGCTGCGGCTCGTCGGTCTTGCCGTCCTCCGCGGGCTTGGACGAGGGCGCGGACGTGCCGATCCTCGTAATCGTATACTTGCCGCCCATTGTGACAGTGAAGCTGATCTTTCCGCCTGAGAGGGTGGATTCGATCCGAACACCGTTCGGATCGGTAACGACTGCGCGCGCGTAGTCGCAGGCCACCGTCAGCGTGGGTTGTTTGTTCTCCAAAATAGCCCTGTTTCCATCCGTGTTGACCAGCGTAACGGTCATCGTGCCGCCGTTTTCCTCCACGGTCACCTCAGGGTCGAACTGCGCGGAACTGCCGCCGTCATCATTCGCCAGCGCGAAGGTCGCAAGGCTCAACGCCAGCGTCAGCGCCAGAAGAAAGGAAAGTAACTTTTTCATATGCCGCCTCCTCAATGTTCCGTCTCGGCGCGCGAAGAGCCGAAGTCAAATGTGCCGACCGCCGTGTCAGTCTCGCTGTCGTAGGAGCTGAAGCGCAGACCGTCCAGTTCGTTTTCGCTGATGGTCACGCCTTGCTGCACGTAGGAGGGGTAGTAGGGATCGTCCAGCGATTGCCATGACGGGCAGCTTTTATCACGGTAATTCGGACGAAAGAATGTATTGCAATTCTGCGTTCTGGCAAGCGGGTAGGCCAGTGTCTTATCGTTTCCGTCAAACCACGGCAGGAAGTTAAAGTACTCCGGATCACGATTGTAGTCCTCTATAATTGTAAACTCTGGCGCATCATTTCCTGCAATAACCGCACCATTCTCACCGTCGTGCTTCAGCTGCAAAATGACGACAGTTTTGTCGTCCTCTCCTTTGACCTCTTTCTGCTCCCACAAGATAGGATTCCACTCAGCTTCGCTGTCTGTCGCATCATAATCGTGGTAGAAGAAGTTCTGCGACATCCATATCGTTTTGCCGGAATTATTTACCATGTCATAGCCGTTGTTCACAAAACGGTTTCCAGAACTTTCGAGAAGCGACGGCTGGTCGCACACGTCCACCTGTACCGCAGTATCATTGCCGACAAACCAGTTGCCGAGCATTTGAAGGTTGCCGCCACCGGTCGCCGACATCCGAATTCCAATATGGTTATTGCGGAATACAGACCGGTTAGCGGCCCACGAAGAGCGGTCTTCGCTGCCGATTGCACAATAGTAGTCCTCAAGAACGCAATTACGCGGAAGGCCTTCTCCCCATCCATAAGCAGCCGCATTGGGAGAACCATCACTCCACTTTTTCTGATCTTTGCCCGCACCAACAAAATGAATCGATTCAAAGTCGCAATCTGCGCCCTCAAGCTTGACGCCGCCCTTGATCGTAGTGGAGATCACGCCTTCGTCAGCGCCGGCGCCCATGAGGTCGACGAAGCACTTTGTCTCAGGAATAATGATCTGTCCTGTGATCGTGCCCGCAGGCAGAACAAACTCGATCGTCGGCAGCTCATGCTCCCCGACTTCTGAATAACACGCCAGTTCCTCAGCAATAGCGTTGTTGATGTTGCCCAAACTGCCGCTCAGTTCCATGCGCTTTCTGTCCATTCTTTGGAACGTATCCAAGCTGAAGCTGCGGGCCACTACTGTTTTTGTACCATTTTCTGTTTTCACAAGCTGCGCTTCGTAAACCCACGAGCCCGCAGTCGACGGATCTCCATAGTAGAGATGTGTCCAATCCAGCCCCACCTTTCCATGGTCGGAAGACTGGCTCTCCATGCTCACCGTCTCACTTGTCGGATAGTTTTCATTGCCACCAGCAGGATGCACCAGCACTCTGAACTCATAGCCTGCCTCTTTCATTGCTGACACAACAGTCTCTTCTATGCTGTAAGTTGCATCATCTTTGCCGCCTGTCCCCGAAATAAGACGAAACGCTTCCGCAGCGACATACATGTGGTCGTTCGACCCCTGTGTAAACCCTCTGCCGCCCTGAATGCTCTTCGGCGCAATATCGAATAGATTCTCTCTCCATTCGCACGCGGCAAGATAGTAAGTATTATCATCCCACTGGAATTCCGCTACATTATTGTAATACTTCTCTCCGTTCGCCGTAAAGACGAGTCGCCCGCCGTTCTCGTCCTCCTCCCACTCGGTTGTAACATCATAGTCGGTATCCTTTACTGTCTCGCCATGAGAGGACATGACCTTGATATAGACCTTATTTTCTTCATTGTTTCCATTGTCATACTGGATCCAGCCGGTCGCACTGGTTCCTTCCGGTCGGCTAAGATCAAACTGCCAAAGCTTGATTTCCTCGCCGTCGCTATTTGTCGGATGCAAATTTTTAACAACCTCGCCGTCCACGCGCAGTCGGTCAGCTGCAGTGATTGAGTTCGTATTTTCCCTGTCCTTCACCATCAGTGCCACTTCATACTCACCGGCAGACAGCGTGGCGGTCTCCCCCGCAAAGTAGTCTCTCCCATTGTATTGCATCACCAGCCCGCCGGCCAGCGGCGCGCTGCCCGCACGAAGCTGCGCATCGAGCTTGTACCACTGATTGTTGCAGTGGAACATGAGCACATAGTCGTCCTTCTCTGCTTCACTCCAATTCAAGTCCTCAGGAAAGTCTTTCCACAATGCAAATAGCCCCTCAGGGTTTTTATGAACTTCAACTTGTCCAAACTGTGTGCGAATTCCGTCTGCCGCTTTCTGAATGGCATAGCATTCAGCCTTACTCTGAAAAAACGTAAGGAATGCTGGCACGACCGCATTGTCGCTCTCATTCACATAAACCAGCCACGGCAGGCGAACATTCTCATCATACTGATACCGTGTGTAAGAGGTCGCGCCACCTTTTTTCTCGACATAGAGCTGAATGGCTGTCTTTTCATTCTCTTCTGTCGGCAGCTGAGATTTCTCTCCATCGCCACCCTGCTGAGAATCATTCTCCCCCATTTCAACGGTTTCCTCTTGTTCCTCAGCGCCCGTGTTCTCTTCTGCTCCATTTGCTATCGCGGCGACCGGCAGTAAACTCACCACCATCAACAGCGCTAACAGCATGCTCAGTGCTCTATGCTTCATGTGTGTTCTCCTCATTTCCTATAAATTTCCGGGGTCTGTACATTCTTTATCAGCATACACGCTTCCGTGCGGGAAAACAATATGCTGGGAGCATACCCTTTGCAAAAAAAGGAGGAAACGCCGCGTTTCCTCCTTTTCTCTTTAATTGTCCGCCGTTACGATCTGCGAGAGGTCGACGGTGTATCCTGCCGCATTTTCGACATTTACCCCGTTGCCTCGGAACACGCAGTTATTGAAATCCAGCGTCTCTGTGCCCGGCATCGCGGCGATGCGCACGGCGGTGCCGTTGTCTTCGTACACGCTGTCGCCATAGTAGCTGCCCGAGCACGTCGCGCCGCCGCGGTTGTCGAGCCACAGCCCCACGCCGTTGCCGCGGAACGTGCAGCCCGTGGCGTTGACCCAGCTGCCGAGGCCGCCGTAAGCGCCGATCTCCCAGTTTTCAAACGTGCAGTGGTGCAGGAATGCTCCTTCGCTCGCGGAAAGGCCGATGCCCGTGCCGTCGCCCACAAAGCGGACGTTCGTGATGTTTGAGGGGTGAATGCCGCGCGTCGCGATCGTCACCGTGCCGGTGAACGTCGTGCCGCCCTCGCTGCCGACCAGATCGCAGCAGAAATTTTTCATCGTCAGTCCACCCTCGTACGTCACCGCGGGCAGCTGCAAAATGTAGACCGACTTTCGATCCGCCTCGTGCGCGAGGGTGTCGAGCAGCACGTTCAGATCGTCGACCGTCGCCATCGGGTAGTCGTTCTCCGTCAACGTCACGACCGGGACGCGCGTGATCTTGACTGTGTGGCGCAGACGCAGCGTGTCGCCGTTTTTGAGGTAGATCGTCCAGATGACGTTGCCCTCCCCCTCCTTGAGCTGCTCGGTGTGATAGCTCGGGATGGCCTCGATCGCCGCGTTGGAGGTTGTCGGGATGCATGTCTCATCGATCTGCAAAAGAGTGATGCCATCGCACGGCGTGGTCGTCACCTCGTAGTTATCCACAAGGGCGAGAAATTCATTCTTCTTGTCCACGCCGCCGCCATTGTCGACAAAAACGCGGGAGCTCGACACCTGGCCGCGCACCTGATCCTCGCGGACCTCTACGGTGAAAAGCGGCTGGCCGAAAAACGGCGCGCCTCCCTGCGATTCAAAGCTCAGCGCCAGATGGAATGTCTGCCCGTCCGTTTCGTAGGTGAGCTCCGCGCCCTGCGCGTCGATGATCTTTCCTCGGTTGGCAAATCCAACCGCCGTTAATGTCACCAACAACACCGCCGTTAGCAAGATCGCCGCGGTGATGCGCCTGCGGCGTTTCGGCTTTGGCATTTCCGCAGGGCGCTTTTCGATCAGCACGCTTTCACAGTAGGGGCAGAACGAAGCGTTTTCGACAAGCAGCGCGCCGCAATGCGGACAGCGCTTTTCCTCAAAATTCATCTCACAGCACCTCCATCAGCGCTCGCGCGCTCTGATAGCGCTGCTCCGGCGCGGTCATCGTGCATTTGCGCACGATGCGTCCCATTTTCCCCGCCGCCATCTCGCGCGAGGGGTGCTTGCCTGTAAGCATGATATTGAGCAGCACGCCGAGCGAAAAAATGTCCGCCCGCTCGTCGGACTGGAAGATGCCGTACTGCTCGGGCGCGGCAAAGCCCGTCGTGCCGAGCACCTGCGTGTCGCTCTCGGACTCGTCCTTGTAGATGCGCGCGGCGTCAAAGTCGATGAGCACGGCGTCGCTGCCGCGCAGGATGACGTTTTCCGGTTTGACGTCGCGGTGCACCGCGCCCATCGAGTGCAGCACATGCAGCGCTTGGCAGAGCTGCATCGTGACCTGCCGCGCCTCTTTTTCCGTGAGCTTAGCGCCCGTCAGGAGCTCTGCGAGCGTGTCGCCCTGCACGTATTCCTCCAGCACGGCGGTTTGGCCGTCCTGCTCCGCCGCTTCCATGATCTGCGGCAGATGCGGGCACAGCACCGGCAGCAGACGGCGGTAGACCTCGCCGCTGCCGCTGTAGCGGCGGAAGACATAGCGCGTGCCGCTTTTCTTATGCCGCACGACGGAGACCGTCCCGCGCGGACTCCGCTTCAGCACGTGAAGCGTGTCGTATTCGGTTGTCACGGCCTCCAGAAGGCTTTCGTACAGCGTCACAAATTTCACACCCTATGCAGTCAGCATATTGTTTTCGCCTGTTGAAAACGGTAAAATGAACAGGAAATATTATACTGAGAACTTGAGTTTTTGTAAAGGCGGAAGATGGATGAAGATGGAAGTGGAACGGAAAAATACGGACGGACTACGCAACGAGCTGATGGACGCGCCAAATTTGCAGGCGTTTCTCTCTGCAAACGAGGCGAATTTTTCTTCGGAGAGCGCATCGATGCTGCTCAACGAAATGCTGGAGCGAAAGGGCATCTCCAAAGCCTCGCTTGCCAAGCAGTCCGGCATGAGTGAAATTTACCTGCACCAGATTTTCGCAGGGCGGCGCAATCCCTCGCGCAGCCGCGTGCTGTGCCTGTGTTTCGGGCTGAACGCATCGCTCGAAGAGGCACAGGAGCTGCTGCGCAACTGCGGCTACGCTGAGCTCTACCCCAAGGTCCGGCGAGATGCGATCATCATTTACGGGCTGCTGCACGGCATGGACCTTTTCGCCGTCAACGACCGGCTGTTCTCCGAGGACGAGGAAACGCTGTTCTGACACTTATACGCTGAAAAGCGACACGACCAGACAAAAAGCACCTGCCTTGAAGGCAGGTGCTTTTTGCTATTCTCTTCCGCCTGACGTTTTCTTCGCGCGCTCCAGTGCGCGCCGCAGCGGCGGGAAGAGCACGAAGACGAGGACCGTATTTGACACGCAGTGGATGACGTCATACGGGATGCCCGAAACCCACCACGAAAACGCCATCTGCCATCCGCCGATGAAAAAATACGGAATGGTGCACAGTGCGCCGAAGCACAGCCCGTGCAGTCCCGCGATGGCCGCCCAGAATGCGCGGCTCTCGCTTCTGCGAAACGGCAGCGCAGCGAGCACGACAATCGGCCAGACGTAGAGATACATCAGGTTCCAAAGCCCCGCGCCGTAGAGCGCGATCTCGAGCAGGGCAAAGCCGAACGCCGGATAGAGCGCCTTCGCCCCGTACACCGCCGTGGCCAAAAGCAGCAGCGTGACGGGATGCACGTTCGGGATAAGGCGCAGGCACTCCTTGCCCGCGACCATCAGCGCGCAGAAAAGCGACAGCTCCGCGATCTCGCGGATGCTGAGTCTTGCGGACTTACCAGCCGACATTCAGCACAAAGTCGTACACATCGCCGTCCGCGACGGGCTGGCTGTCCACGCCGAGCTCGGCAAACGTGCCGTTCACGCTGTAGCCCCACCACTGCTGCTCGCTCTCGTCGGCGGTCTCGCCGTCCACAGTCAGCACATAGAGGCCGTACTCGCTCTCTGTGCCCTCGATGAGGTCTTCCTGCTCGAGCGCGCCGCGCAGGTACTCTTCGTCGGTGTGGATGGTGAAGGTCGTGTCATCGCCGTTCAGGTGGTCGACGTTGATGGTGATCTCCTTACCGCCCTGCTGCGTCTCCGGCTTGTTTGTCTGCCAAATGACGAGCGCGGCAGCCGCCAGCACAAGCACGATGATGAGGGCGATGACGCCTTTGTTGTTTTTCTTCTGCATTTTGCTTTCTCCTTCTCTTGCTGAAAAACGCCGCCTTTGAGCGGCAAAGCGAAGCATTCGATGCCTTTGAACGTTGCGTCGTATTTTACCGCCAAAGCGGCAAAATGTAAAGCCCCAGCCGTCGCGCCGATCCTCCGCCTTTTTTCTGCGCAAAAGGCTTTGCGCATCGCCGCGCGATGCGGTATAATAAATTTTGCGTTCCGCCCGCTTTCGGGCGGACATTGCTGATTCACTTGACCGCGCCGCTTCGGCGCCCGATATACGAAAGGAACATTTTATGGATCTCATTCAGGCCCTTGCTGCCGAGCTCGGCAAAGACCCCCGGCACGTTGAAAACGTCGTGCATCTGCTCGACGAGGGCAACACCATCCCCTTTATCGCCCGCTACCGCAAGGAGCTCCACGGTGCAATGGACGACACCTCTCTGCGCACGCTCGAAGAGCGGCTCCAATACCTCCGCGGTCTTGAAGAGCGCCGCGAAGCGGTGAAAAAGTCCATCGACGAGCAGGGCAAGCTGACCGATGAGCTCACTGCCGCCATCGACAGCGCCAAAACGCTCGCCGAGGTCGAAGACCTCTACCGCCCCTACAAGCAAAAGCGCCGCACCCGCGCCACGATGGCGAAGGAAAAGGGCCTTGAACCGCTCGCCGCGCTGCTCTTCGCGCAGGAGCGTGACTGCCCGCGGCCCGAGGAGGCCGCGCGCGCCTTTGTCGACCCCGAAAAGGGCGTCGAGACGATCGAGGACGCCCTGCAGGGCGCGAGCGACATCATCGCTGAGCAGATCTCTGACGACGCCGCCATCCGCAAGAGCCTTCGCGCGCTCATTTCCCGTCAGGGCCAGCTTGTGAGCAGGGCCGCGACCGAGGACGACAGCGTCTATCGCCTATACTACGATTTTACGCAGTCTGTCGCCCGCTTGCAGGGGCATCAGGTGCTCGCCATCAACCGCGGTGAAAAAGAAGGCATTTTGAAGATCTCCATCACGCTCGACCGCGAGCAGGCGCTCCCGCTGCTGCGCCGCGCAGTCGTGAAGCCCGGCTCCGCCGCCATGGAATTCGTCAAGTCCGCCGCCGAGGACGCCTACGACCGTCTCATCTTCCCCTCGCTCGAGCGCGAGGTGCGAAATCAGCTCACTGAGCAGGCAGACGAGGGTGCCATCGGCCAGTTTGCGCTCAACTTAAAGCCGCTTTTGATGCAGCCGCCGGTCAAGGGCAAGGTCACGATGGGCCTTGATCCCGGTTACCGCATGGGCTGCAAGGTCGCCGTCGTGGACGGCACAGGCAAGGTGCTCGATACCGCCGTGGTCTACCCGACCTACGGCGAGCGGCAGAAAAATGAAGCCATCGCCGCGCTGGCAACGCTCATCAAAAAGCACGGCGTGGAGCACATTGCCATCGGCAACGGCACCGCCAGCCGCGAGACCGAGCAGATGGCCGTTGAGCTGATCCGCCGGGTGAACGAGAGCGGCGCGCACGTCAGCTACATGATCGTCTCCGAGGCGGGCGCATCCGTGTACTCGGCAAGCAAGCTCGCCGCCGAAGAGTTCCCGCAGTACGACGTGAATCTCCGCTCGGCCGTGTCCATCGCGCGCCGCTTGCAGGACCCGCTCGCCGAGCTTGTGAAAATTGACCCCAAGGCCATCGGCGTGGGGCAGTATCAGCACGACATGCCGCAAAAGCAGCTCGACGAGGCGCTGAACGGCGTGGTCGAGGACTGCGTCAACGCCGTCGGCGTGGATATCAACACGGCGTCGCCGTCACTTTTGCAGCGCGTCGCGGGCCTGAACGGCACAACGGCGAAAAATGTCGTCTCGTACCGCGAGGAGAACGGCGCGTTCACCTCACGCGCGCAGATCAAGAAAGTGCCGAAGCTCGGCCCCAAGGCCTTCCAGCAGTGCGCAGGCTTCCTGCGCGTGCCGGAGAGCAGGAGCGTTCTCGACAACACCGCCGTCCACCCCGAGAGTTATGACGCCGCGAAGGCGCTGCTCGACCTGACCGGCCACACGCTCGCCGACGTGAAGGACGGCAGGCTCGCCGATCTGCCCGATCGCGTCAAGGCCTACGGCGAGGACAAGGCCGCGGGTGAGATCGGCGTCGGCGTTCCCACGCTGCGCGATATCGTCTCGGAGCTCTTGAAGCCCGGCCGCGACGTGCGCGACGAGCTGCCAAAGCCCATCCTGCGCACCGACGTTCTTGAAATGAAAGACCTAAAGCCCGGCATGGTGCTGACCGGCACGGTGCGCAACGTCATCGACTTCGGCGTGTTCGTGGACATCGGCGTGCATCAGGATGGACTTGTCCACATCTCGCAGGTGTCGAACAAGTTCATCAAGCACCCGTCCGAGGTCGTGTCCGTCGGCGACGTTGTCAGGGTCGTCGTGCTGGAAGTGGATGAAAAGAAAAAGCGCATCAGCCTCTCCATGAAGCAGGCGAAATAAGTTTCGCCTTGCAGTTGACATAAAAAACTCCCACGGTTCCGGTAATGAACTGCACCCCATTTGTTAGACAGTATGATATACTATCTAACAAGTGGGGTG
>ENA-ORRI01000220-ORRI01000220.1-human-gut-metagenome-genome-assembly--contig:-NODE-220-length-34602-cov-7.19417_pt1 | contig 34602 bp, 34 predicted proteins | sample MGYA00242172_ERZ509128 | MGnify/ENA primary metagenome ERZ509128 (study PRJEB26280, sample SAMEA2338623) | human gut metagenome | biome: human gut; feature: human-associated habitat; material: faeces... | reverse complement strand
AATGAGTGCAATGAAAGCTCGCTTTCAAATTGCCGAGTGCAGCTCGCTTTATCAACAAAGAAGGACGGGATGCTTTTAGAAAAAAAATAGATGATTTTAGAAACCAAAATCATATTATTCCACCGTCATGCCTTCCCTCCTTATCCATCAGGAAGATATCAATATCCCCACAAGGCCGGTGATTCGGTTTAGGATAGTGAAGAGAACAGCCATATTAAAAGCAAGAAGAAGTTCATCAGAATATATTAACCAAACAATTTTACTTAATTACATTAGGATATTCCAATATCTGAGTATGCAGCAAATCCAAGAACATGAGCCTGGTATAAACCGGAGAAGTTTCCGGGAAATGCTGTTCTGCTCTTTCTAATTCTTCTGTGGCATATAGATACTTAAACTTGTTGCGCTCATAAAAGCTAAGAACTTTTGGCTGATTATACGCATCAACAACCAAGAATCTACATCCTGTTTTGTTATCCTCCTGTACAAACCACGTCTTGATAAAGTTCATCACTTGTTGACCAACTAAGAAATTTCGTCCTTGATATTTCTTATTAACCCCTAGTCTTCCCAATAATACGGCAGGATAAGTACGAAGATGTTTTTGACCTGGTATAGTTCGTTGAACCTTATTAGCAGAAGGTTTTGGAATAAAAGTTGTCTTTACACTATCATTTGATACAGTAAAGAAGGCAACGATTTCAGAGAACTCACCTTCATTGTTGACAAAGCAATAAGTCTTACCAAGTCGCTCTTGAGCATACAACAAGGCATTGTGATGAAAGAAGTCTTCCAAGTCTTTATCTCCTTCTGTTTCACCACAACAAAAAGGCAAAGATGCAAGTTCTGCGGTCAAAGGCATGAAGTCGCATCTTTCCATAATATCAAATTGATAATTATTCACCAGCCAATTTAATTAAAGAGGAAGTTTAATCTTTACATTTTTTGAGCGTTCCATCATTCGACGGATTGCATCTTGTGCTCCTTCAGGAATCACAGTTGTGGCAGTATTTCTACTACTCTCTGCAATCTCTATAAAGCGCTCTGCAACATCACCTGTCAATACAGGAATTGTTTTAATAGCTATTGCCATAATCTTATCTCCTATTATTTAGTTTATATAACTCTGCCGCAAAAGTACGCTTTTTTCTCGAAACCACCAAGCAATTAACAAGAAATCTGCAAGTTATCTGCAAATAACCACGAAATCAACCGTAAACTATAAACTATTAACTGTAAACTATAAACTGCTATTCCCCCGGCGGTCCCATCCCGCACAACATGGCGAGGGCTTTGATGCCCCGCCAACCTTAGAGCATAGCGGTTCTGAGCACCGGAGGGCGGTTACATCCCTAATCCCTATGGTAGGGATTTAGGGCTTGGGTATAGGGTAAGGACCCTCCCGCAGGGGTTTCTGTCCCCTACAAGGGGAACCGAAAGGGTCGTAAAGACTATTGAAGACAGGTGGGGCAAATATAGCACTGTAGGGCGGTTACATCCTTCCTTCTGAGGTTTCTGTCCCCTACAAGGGGAACCGAAGGGGTCGTAAAGACTATTGAGAAGGCTTGGTTAGAGGTGAAGCTCTCCTTGCAGGAGAGACAGAGAGGTAGAAAAACCTTTGAAAAGGGTCATTGGGATTCCCGAATCTACTTCATGAACTTCGCTTGAATGAATTGCGGCACTTTCCATGCCATTTTCAATTGTTTTTAGAAAACATCACTATGAGAACCAGTATTAGTCATCACTAAAACCAGCTCATCATTATATTGTTTCCATATCATTTCATATTCCCAACTTTTCAAACATATCATCAGCACTTTCATACTCCGTCACTCTACCATGACGAATATCATCCATTGCTTCTTCTATCCCAGACATGCTTTTCTGATGATTAGGAACAATCACAACGCCTTTCATTGCCTCAAGAACTTTCTTGAGTCCAGTCATAACACTATTATCTTCCACTTGTATAGTTAATGTTGCCATAACCTATAATTTTAAACGTTAAACTTTTCCGCAAAATTACGCTTTTTCTTCGAAACCACCAAGAAAAAAGCAATAATTCTGCAACTCATCAGCCAAATTCCCCCGAATAAACAGTAAACTACAAACAGCAAACTATAAATTGTAAATTATTAATTGTAAACAGCTATCCTCAGGCGGTCCCAGCCCGCATAACTATGGCGAAGACCTTTGATGGTCCGCCAACCTTAGAGCGAAGCGGTTCCGAGCGACGAGGAGGAGCGGTTTCCTCCCTCTCCCCTGAGGGTGAGAGGGTCGGGGTGAGAGGTGGAGCCCTCTTTAATGGTAAAGAGGGACGGGGTGATTTTCGAAAAGATACCCCATCAGCCTTAGGGTGATAGAATTTATCTCACTTATATTGGAATACCGCAGTTTTTGATATCTATTATTTCTTATTCTTCATTCTCCAGAAGAAGTGCCAAGTTCTGAAGATAGGCTCACTTAAAGCCTCTGCAGGATAATATCTTACGAAATGTATATTTCTCCATATCTTCAGGAAATATTTTTTTGCCATTCCTTGTTGGGTGAAATGCCCATATTTGGTGAAGTGCTTTCCGAAGTTGCCACCATTCAGTATCTCTGCCAGCAACAACCTCCCTCGTTTTTCATCCATCGGAGCTATCATCTTCTCCTCTGATAGTCCCAACGCCTCATGCAGCACATACATCACCGCCCCAGCAAACTTCCACAATCCCAAATATTCAAGTTCTCTCTGCACCACATCCAAAGCAGTAGAGGCAGAAGAAGTAACAGCAGTAGCAGAACCACCAGAATTATTTTCCTCTATAGCAAGGCGGTCCCATCCCGCACAATCTGGCGAGACCTTTGATGGTCCGCCATCCTTAGAGCGTAGCGGTTCCGAGCACCGAGAAGGTGCGGTTACATCCCTTGCCCTTTTGGAAAGGGCGAGGGCTTGGGAGTGGGTTAAGGACCCTCCCGCAGGGGAGGGACAGGTGGGGCAAATACAGCACCGAGTAGGGCGGTTTCCTCCCTCTCCCCTGAGGGTGAGAGGGTCGGGGTGAGAGGTGGAGCCCTCTTTAATGGTAAAGAGGGACGGGGTGATTTTAGAAGAATTTTGATAGACTTTATAAAAGTCGCAAACAACGTAGTAGTAGTCAATGATTTGCCTCATTCCAATCCCTTCATCAAAGAAATGGTGATACAGATGCGTCAGCTGATAAATCACATTGAATGCCGAAGTAGGAATAGCAATATCCCCTGCCCCATCTGGCAGCCCCACAATATGCGAGCATTGCAGATCCGCATTCCGCTTGAACCACTTCTGCAAACGTGCATTATAGATAGGATTATTCATAGTGCAAGGGAAGAAATGCAGCTCTACCGGTACTCCGTCTACAGAAGTTTCTACATGTTGATACCTTGTATCATCCCCAAGTTCGAAATGCTTCTTGGCATATTCCGTTATATCTTCTCTGCTTGCATTCACCCAAACATCAATATCTCCAGGAGTGCGGGAATATGGATTCGGATACATCAAGGCATTTCCCTGACCTTTCAGGACACAGCACCTCATCCCATCATCTCTCAGCATTGAGAAGAGTTTACCCGCCACAGCATTCACCTTCATGTTCTGTCGACGAATCTGTTGCGCCTTACCCATCCAAGTCATCAGCAGCTCCCTTCTAATAGGGTTCTGCTTCAACTCCTCAGGATATTCCTTCCCCAATCTCTCAATACCATCAAAGCAAAGCCCCAGAATCGTCTGCCTAAAGGCAAAGGAATATAGCTTTTGCCAGTCCATACCAGCAATCATCATACTCATATCCTCCTTACTTCCAAGGCAATACTTCAGAAAAGCAAAAATCGCGGTTATATCATTCATCATCACAAAAACTGACGATAGCAAAATGTTTAGTATTGATTTTGCAAGTATTTAATTCTAGTTGCTATGAAGAATTCTTCAAGGAACAAAGCTCTGGATTTCTTCTCCATAAAAGTTCTTAATTCTTTGTCGTTTACGAGTTGGATAATCTTATCTGCGTAAGCATCTGCATCCAAAGGTAGAAGATAACCATTCTCCCTATTTCTTACGCAATCCTTATTTCCAACTACATCACTGGCTATAATTGCCTTGCCATTCGCCATAGCTTCAATGATAGCCAAAGGCAAACCTTCATAAAGAGCAGTAGATATATAGAATAGCGACTTACGTACAAACTCCTGACAGTCTGCATGATTAATCCAAGGTTCTAAGCGAATGGAATCTTCCAATCCTAACTCATGCATTTTGGCTTTCATCGCTTCCAATTCTGGAGAATGATAGCCAACACCCAGCAAGATAAATTTGAGATTACATCCTCTATCCTTCACCTTCTTGATGACATCAAGTAAAAACAGAGGATTTTTCTGGTAACATGGACGCCCGATATAGCAAGCACAAGGCTCTGATATATCAACCATCTTTCCCCTTTCGAGAGATGAATCAGGCACGGCATTGTGCCAAACCAAGGCATGCTCTTTAGAATAACCAACCTCCTTGATTGCCATTTCCTGTTCGGACTCCGAACAAGCCAATACGTATGTCTTGAAACGAGTCAATCGCTCTATGGTCATAAACACCCATCGTTTCAACTTCGAAGGAGTACAGAGATAAGAGAAAGCATGAGGCGTATAGAATGTCTTCACACCTGTTATCCATCCCGCAGTTCTTCCGATGATACCACCCTTAGCACTATGGCAATGAATCACATCCGGCTTTTCCTTCCTTATAATCCTGACCGCTTCTATCAAAGCCTTCAAATCATTCAAAGGATTAAGTGAGCGAAACAAAGAGATTGGATACTCCTTTACCTCAATACCATTTCTGATGACTGGCTGATGCTTATCATCCTTACCACAGGCTATGACATACTCATTACCTTCCACCTTATTATATATAATAGAGTTTCGGATATAAATATCCAATCCTCCTATCATCTGACCTATATGTAATATCTTCATATTATGGATATTTGGTTAGCTTTAGACTATGTAACTTTTAGCTATATGAATGTCTAAAATTACAGAAACGACTTCAGAACTATCAGCTGATAATATCGTTCTAAGTCCCTTCTCATAATTCCAAAAGAATTGAAGCATCGTCTTCGATTTCATATTACTAGTATCCTCAGAAAAATAATCTACCATCTGATTAAGAACAAACACAAGATAAAACCTCAAATTACTTGCTACATTCTCAATATCCTGTTTTAGCGCCGCTTCATGTACAAGCTCGTTCCTTAGCCTATAGATTCGAGATATATGCTGCAATAGATGCGTTTGATGATTTACGATATAATCCTTAACTTTATCTTTTTGATGGAGATGAGACTTCATATTTGTAATCCTATACTTCAATAGAATACTATCTAAACCTGCCACAAACTCAGGTTCATTAATCTTTGCTATCAAATCATCTTCATTATTTAAGATGCCTTCACGATGCATCCAATTTTCTAGATAGAGAAGGTTTCGCTTGACATAACAAGCAGAAAGTATATTTACTAGATTTTCCTTAATTCGAGAATACGTGTTATCCTTGCTTGACGATGAAGCAAAAATAAATTCCAAAGCTATCCAATAGTTGATAAACTGTTGTTCCAACTCCACTTGACCATCACCTATTCTCAGGTGGCGTAATGCAGCAGTAATTCTGTCCTTTACATCAGTGGTGATAGACTCAGAACTATCTATTCGGGTTAATTTCTCATATAAATGATTACCTTCATCTTTCAAAAACTGACCTCCATTATCCAGTTCGAAAAACTTTTCAGAAGATACAAGATAACCATCTTCATTATCCCAAAAGGCAAGAGCATAATTGGGCAGAGTATATCCATATATAAGATCTTGCCTATAGTCCAACAACTTAGACAGTTCGTTGTACGTCTCTCTTACAGCCATATAAGCATCTAGAGCATTTACTTTCTTGATATAGAAACGTACAGAATTCCTCTTTTTAAGAAAAGACTTATGCATTCCTACATAGTCCTTCAAGTTATCAAGAATCTCCTCTTTCAATTGCCCTACTGCATCTGTTGCCCTTTGAGCATTCTTTGTATATTTGAAGTTGAGCTTAATGACAACGTAGAACGAGAGCTGCTTTAATTCCGTAAACTTAAGCTTCATTTCTGAAAAAGCATCCTCAAATGACAAACCTCTTCGGTTTTTCTTAAAAGAGTTGAAGAATTTATATAGGTATCGCTTTGAATACCCAATTGTCAGTAGTTCACAAGCAAAAGATGATAACAAGCCATCAAATTCTCTCAGTTTAGGACTAAATCGTTCAGCTTCTATTTCTCCTTCCATTTTGACTTGCGCCTCTATACTTTTTATTAAGTTAGCCAAATAGACGCCATCATTCGAAGCCAAGCACTCATTTACCAGATAGATAAGTTTGCTGGTTTCCTCCTCAAGAGGCATATCTTTTTTGCTTTTAGAGATACTGGTATAGCTCTTCAAATCCCCAACAAACAAAGCCTTGGTATAGCTAGGGAATATAAGCCTAGAATCATTCTCAATAAGATTAATAGCTTCATCTATGCAGAGCCCCACTGTTTCAAAACGCTTGACATTTCCAGCGAGCCAACCTTCCAAGACATAACTAAGTTCTCTCAAAATCGTATGAGCATTATTAGCTCTTACTCGATAGCTGTCAAGGGTGTCTTTATGCATGATTTCAGCCATTCTTTGCTTGAAGAACTCTTGAAAATCTTCTTTTTTCATCTCAATTAATGTTTTTTGTGAGTAAAAATTTGGAATTCACATCGAAAATTATTAATTTTGCGGCGCAAAACTTAATATTGATAATAAGGGAGAGCATCACTCCAACGAGACGATTTGTCCTTGGTTTCGATCAACCTCCCTACAGTATACGGGGCATCCTTTATGGATGCCCTTTCTTTTTCTACCATATGAGATATATCCCGGCATTCTTTAGCCAACTTTAGCTTAACCTATAATTAAGTCAAGTATGGCATCCTTCATTTTTCTTGTCGCATCTTTTATTTTTTGAAAATCCACCATTTTTGCGTCATTCCAACTATTAGTCTGTTCTATCTGAAACAATTTAGTTTCCGTATCATAATAACATTCAAAAATGATATTATCATATTTCACATAAATATGTGTTCGTCTTGTACAAATACAGAACAATGGGAAAAACAGTTTAATTGCAAATTCATCATATAAGCAATCCATCAGTTTCTCAAAAATCATATTTGCGGAAAAGCCTGTAAAGAATCTTAAACAATATATGAGTTTTACCAAATCTAGCTCCGTTGGTACATCTATTTTGTTATTTCTCCACTCTGGCTTTATGTTAGCAGAAATATTATCATCAAGAAACTCTTTACATCTTCTTACAGAAAGTCTATTCAACTCAGAGTCTAAAGAGGAAAACTCATCAGGATTTAAACCATTACTTAAATCAACAGGACCATTCAGATTAAGAACATCAGAAGTACTAAATATTTGCGTAAGCCTATCCGACACCTGACGTTTTGCCTCCTGGCTTATAGAAAACTTAAATGGTAATGTATTCAGAAACTTATTCATATACCCCTCATAGTTCGCCTCTTTACCATAGAAATGGTGGAAGAGATGACGGGCTATCTCGTAATCCATTACAAGGATTACCTTATCAAAACCGAACTTGTTACCATTAGGAACCTCCGAATAATAGGGATTATCTACTTGAGAGGACAAGACATTCATGATGCGGAACAGATGAGCTGGATCTATTCTGTCCAAATCTTCAATAATCAAAACGGACTTTGCAGACATCAACTTTAAAGACTTTTGGATAAGATAAGTAAAAGCATCACATTCACTGATACTACCCGTCTTTCCATAAAAACCATTGAGGTAGTCATCTGCTACATGAAGAACATCTTGACTTTTATATTTCTCATGAATGGTAGAAGCAAAATCTTTCAAAGCCTCATACCCATCTTTCAATCCTTCTATGGGAATGATTGAAGCAACAAAGTTGCCTAACTTTAACAAAGACTCTTTGTTGCATACCGCATCAAATATCTTATCATACCCCTCTTTAAAGTCATAGATACGATTATCCTTTATGAGTTGAAACAGAATATCACGCTTGATATACTCAATGACATCCCGATTCTCCTCAACCACGTAGTTTACAGGATGGAGAGTGATGAAGTAATAATCATTAGCCTCTTTCGGATAGCTTTCCATAAACTTTTTCAGAAAGTAAGATTTACCATCTCCAAACTTAGCAGAGAAAATGATTCTACGCTCATTTTCAAACACCTGCTTGAAGTCTTGAATGTTTTGTGAAATATCAATTGTATCCATTGTATCTAATAATATTGGACAAGAATGTTGTAGAGTTGTATAATGTAGAATTCAACTCACTTCTATTATTTTATGCTTATAGAGAAGAGCTTGTTTGTTTACCACAATAGTTCCAGAAGGAACATCCTTGTAAACTATACATCCTGCACCAATCACGCAGTTGTCTCCTATAGTAACACCTTTCAGAATCACAACATTACTACCTATCCAGCAATGATTTCCAATGTTTATGGGTGCCGAACTAAAACCTTGCTCCTTTATTGGAACATCAGGATTCTTATAACAGTGGTTATGATCATACACCTTAACATTCTCCCCGAAGATTGTACCATCTCCAATAGATATATGTTGTATGGCATTCAAGGAGCAGTAATTGTTGAAGAAGACATTGTTTCCAATAACAACCTCTCCCTGTTTGTCTATCATAACAGAGAAACCCTTTCGGAAAGTCAGATGTTTCCCTATGATAAATTTACCACCTCCCAACCCATATAATATCTTTAGACCAATTATACAGACTAATGCCTTAAGATGGTATATTATTTTGAGTATCAGCATAATTACTTCCTTTTTTTTACTCTATTAAAAACACTCTGTACAAGACCAAAACCGACGAACAAAAGCAAACATGCCAAACGAGCATTCTTTCTCGCTCTTATATCTGTAAGAACAGACCAACGTATTTTTTTTATACGCTCTTCGAAATCTTTGCGATGCACATATCCTTCTGGCATCTGCAGAAGAAGATGAAAAATAAAACTGGCCATGCGACAATTGTAACTTTTAATGATTGGCTGCAATTTATCCCTGTCTTTATCCATAAGAGTCATAAGCTGCAAACCGCTATCCAGTTTATGAGGAGAAAATGCTGTACCCTCGATGCTATTGCTTCTAAGCAGATAGAAATAACTTTGCTCATCATTGAAAACCACTTTGTTTGTTTTCAACAGAAGTCGATAAGTCGTAGGAAGGTCTTCAAAGAGCAGACCTTTGGGATAGCGAATACCATCAAACAAATCCGTCTTGTACATTTTTCCCCAGGCACATGTATCAAATTTTTCTTGGTAAAACATCATCTCCGTAGCATGAAGCCCATCTAAAACCCAATCTTTGGTTGATTTAGGGCTTGGATTTGGAGATGAGCCTTCGTAAAAAGAACAGAAAGTATTGATACTAACATCTGCGCCATACTTCTCTATCAGATGATAAAGTCCTTCTATATGTGTTGGCGAAATATAATCATCACTATCCACACAAACCACATACTCACCAGTCATCACATTCAAAGCGACATTACGAGCATCTGCCAAGCCTCCATTTTTCTTATGGATAACCTTGATACGATTATCCTTCTTGGCATACTCATCACATATCTCGCCACACCTGTCTGGCGAGCCATCATCCACCAACCAAACTTCCAGGTTTTTGTAGGTCTGGTTGAGGATGCTATTAATACATTTAGGTAGATATTGCTCCACGTTGTAGCATGGAACAATAACTGATATTAAAGGGTTCATATTATAAAATCGTTTCTAATATTTTTGAACTATAAAGATATGTGTCACCAAGGTTAGCAAACTGCTAATTCGCCTGCTACAGGCCGAAGCCCATAAGGAAAGTCCGAGGATGCTGCCAAGGACACAGTGATGATGTTCCTTCCCCTAGAAGTGCCATTCGATTCCGACTGCCAGGAAAATTATCTTTTCGGCATAACCCTAACCTTTTTCAATGGAACAATAGTCAAAAAAAAGTACATATATATATCATTAATGCTTCTCCTTTCTTATATTGGGAGGTGTGCTACGAATTGTGCCATATTTAAACAAATATATTAGACGCAAAATCAACTTTAGATTTTTCAAACCAAAGAAATTCCAAAAATTCTTTTCTAGTACAAAATACTTAGGCATCCATGTTGCTTGAAAATGATGAATTGAAATTGTATTATTAGTTATATTTACCAAACCTGTTTCGAAAGATTTTGGACTAAAATAATCTTGAGGGGCAATAAATATTTCTTTATTCAAATAAGTGTTGCCTTCTATATCACCATATTGATCCTTAATTATTTTTGTTATAATTACTGGATTTGGAGTAATATCAAGGTGACCATTACTATCTATAAAATTACGTCTGTGATAATAATTCAAAATATGTTTAAATAAAGGGAAATGCCTTTCTCCAGCAATAACACAAGTAGCTACCTGATTAGTGGTTTCCAATCCGATAAAAGCATGATATGACAATAAAGCAGAATATGAGTTTATTACTTCAACATCAGTATCCAAATAGATACCACCTTCTGTATACAAAGCATAAATTCTAACATAGTCAGAAACAAAAGCAAACTTTCCTTTTTTATACGCCTCTTTAACATAGTTGCAAGCTCCTTGTATGTCATAATTACTTTCATTCCATTCTTTTATAAAGTAATCCGGAAGACATTTTTTCCATGTATCTATAAAACGGATTACATCATTTGGTTTTGGCTTTCCACCAAACCAGCAATAATGAATTATTTTAGGTATCATCTGAATAAAATTCTGTTTATTATTCTTTTTAAATTGAACTTAATTATTTCAACATAATAAGAAAAACTATATTTTGCATTGCATATATCAGCAACTTCTTTTAATTGTAACCAAGCATTAGCTTTAGAATAACCATTTAGATCATAAATAGAAACATACTCATCTACATAATAAAACTTAAACCCACGATTGTATACTTCTCTAACCATATTATAATCTGCAGCAACACGATATCGTTTATCAAATCTAATACTCTTTGCCAAATCAGCTCGAACAAATAGACTTTGATGACTTATCCCCATGGTCTGAAATTTCTTATGTTGTTTAAAGAAAGGAGTCATTTTAAAATCGCCTTTTTTACAATAAGTTTTACCATAAACAACGCCATAATCTTTAGTTACACTTTTATTAAAACAACTAGTCAAAGTTTGAGAACTCCAAAATTGATCACCGGCGTTCATAAAGATTACCCAATCACCAGTAATATAAGACAATGCCTTATTCATAGCGTCAAATATACCACTGTCAGGTTCTGAAACTACCAAAGACAAATACTTGGCATTTCGCTTGATTACATCAAGTGTACCATCAGTACTTGCACCATCTATAATAACATATTCCATATTTGGATAATCTTGCCCAACAACACTATCTATTGTTTTCTGCAAAATACCCTTACAATTATATGTTACCGTAACAATTGAAATTAAAGGATATTTTTTTTCCATTTTATATATTTATTTTTTTAGTATCAGCTAAAAAAGCATTAATTTTTCTATCAGACATTAAATAAAGAATATACATATAGCAGGGCACGTATATTGGTATAATTTGAAGGAGAGAAAACAAATATGTAAAATAAAAAGGTCGCATACTTTTTCTCACACATTTATATCTTGTATATACTAGAAATATTAACCAAATTACGCCTAATATTCCCCCTTCAACTAGAGCTGTTGTATATAAGCTATAAGTATCTTGATTTTTTACAAATACCTTGTCAAACAATTCTTCACTACTTATTGTAACAATACTACCTAGATGATTTTTTAACGCATAAGAAAAATAACCCCAGCCATATCCTGTCAACGGATAATCTTTGGCTGCATCTAAGCTAACAACCCATAATCCTCCTCTCGTACCAAACGAACCTTCTCGTTGCATTGTTTCCAATGGAGAGGTAATTGTATCATATAATCGACCATTATTGTATGTCTTTAATTGACTTACTATAAAGGGTAAACAAGAGAGTAATATCAAGCATATGAGAATAATATTTTTTATATTTTTTCTCACAGATAATTTATTTAAGACGTAAAATATAAGTAAAGCAAAAGATGTCAGAAAGAATGTATTAGAAAAAGAAAATAAAGATAGGAAAATAAATCCTATTAACTTTATCCTATCCATTTTATTTAGCTTATGTCCCATTTTGCAATACGTAATTAAAGATGGCAAATACAAACACAACAACATAAAACCCGTAGTACCTGCTTCTTGAAAATTAAATTGTATTCTCATTACGTCAAAGAATACATCATCTCGCAGAAATAAACAGAGAAATGATTTAATAAATTCCAAATGAACAACATAAAAAAATACAAACTCCAACAATCCAAACATTAATGATATCGTAAATGATACATTTATTAATTTAAACATCAGAAATACATCTTTACGATTAGCTGTAAAAATAAATATTCTAAAGCTAAATAATGCTATAAAATACGAAATCCACATATTTACGGCATGACCAAATTGTTCCAAATCATAGAAACGAAACATCCCGGACCACAGGCTCATCCCCAATAGACCTAAAATCATTACAATTTCGCATTTATCAGCACTCTGTAATGCCCTAAACACATATTTTATATTTAACAAAATGTATAATATCATTGGGTAAAAGGAGAGGCAATGATTATTGCCTAATCCATATCTACCAAATGGAAAATTATCAAACGTTAATAATAATATTCCTAAGAAGAAAAAAGTTTTCCTATTAAATAAAACCATAAAAACAAATTACTTTAATATAAAAAAATTGGTACCACCTGTTGAGCCTCCATCAATAATGAGGTACTCCACATTAGAGTACGTTTGGTTAATGACAGAGAGATTCATTTTCTCTATGTCGTTGACGGCATTATAGCATACCGACAATACTGAAATCTTTGGTTGTATCATTGTAATAAATTTAATAACATAAACACACTACCCAGTTGTTCCGGCAGCTTCCACTGCCAGAACAGCCTCGGGACTTATCGAGTTCTAAAAAATAATCTTAACTATCTATTGTGTGTTTCGTATGGTATCATTGAAGGTCGCACTCTGCTCTCAAGGATTCTTCTTCGTTGCATTACTCCAAGAATTGCTTTATCATTATTCTTTGTCTCCCACAGATCTCACAGATTTACACAGATACTCTCGTTGCAAGCAATGGTAGTCACTATGCCTCACAGCAATAGATATTCTCTGCACGCGAATTGCGCATTGGGTTTACTGAACACGAATTAAACGAATAAGTTGCTTCAGAACGAAAGATTCGTGAGATTCGAGTTATTCGTGTTTACCATCATCCTATTCCATCCTTTTAATCACCTTGCATGGATTTCCTGCGGCAATACAATTTGCAGGAATATCCTTTACAACAACAGAACCAGCACCTATCACAGAGCCTTCACCAATAGTAACTCCTTTAAGGATGATACTCTTGGCTCCGATTAGCACGTGGTCTTTGATAACGATAGGTGCACACTTAGCTGTATGGTTATCCATACTCACCAGAGGGGCAAACATCTCACCAGAATCACGTACTCGCCAATCAAGATTATGTGCATCAGAATCCATGATAATACAATCGCCACCAATATTCACATAGTTACCGATGGTGATACGCTCTTTCGCCCAAAGGCAAGGTGAAGACATACCAACATGATGACCAATCTCTATGATTGAGTTAGGACGTTCTGCTACTATGCAACCTCTTTGGTTACGACATAGTGGATTTATACATTCACCTGAGGTAAATGTGAAATCATCACCTATCTCGACTTTCGAATCCGGATGAATGTCAAGATAGATGTGATTAAATACCATTGCTCTCTTCCCTAAGTTATTCCACCCAATACAAAGTCTCAAGCACAAGCGATTATATCGAAGATAAAACTGCTTGCGTACAAATCGAGGAAAATGAAGGAATTTTCTTGTTAATTTTGACACTATCATAAATCTACATCTTATTATTGTAATACGCCTTCAATTTATCTATATCAGTTAACAACTTCCAATTCTCTTTAAACCAATCTTCTGTATTATTCCACCATTGAGCTTGTAACAAGAAGCTAATAGTTTCTTCGTCATAACGATAACGAATAATCTTTGCAGGAACACCACCAACAATTGCATATGGTGGAACATCCTTGGTTACAACTGCTCCAGCTAATACAACAGCTCCATCAGCTATATGCACACCTCCTATTAGCATAGCTCTCTCACCTATCCACACATCGTTTCCTATTTCTACATCGAGTTGTTTTTCTGGCACTGCAAACTTTAGTTCTTCAAACATCTGCTCTGTTGCGAAAGTTGAACCAGATTGAGAATGATTAGGATTCAAAGAGAAGAACATCGGACAAGTTGTAGCAAAAGGTGCTTGATATGCATGACGTCCAGCAACTGTACACACGTAGGAGGCTATAGATGTAAATCTACCTATCTGAGCCGAAACTTTAGAATAAGGCCCAACATAGGAGCCGTATCCTAGATGACCATGAAACTGGACATGAGGATGAAGCTGACAATGAGACTCAAATGTGGAGTGGAGATTTACTTGAGAAGAAAATGACACTCGAACATTTTTGCACAAATACCGAATATGGATCATTAGGTACAACAGCATGCTTTTAACACAACACAAAATATCCATAATAACTCTATTTATTTAGAACTCAAAATACGAGCATATATCTTCATTAGCATATTTTTATTATCAACCACACAAATTACAAATGAGCTAACATACAATATAACAGAGTATATCAGCAACTCTTTGAACATCAGTAAAATTATACAGATATTTACGAAAAACAACAACAGCATTGGCATTACATTACTAAATCTAACAATTTTATTAGCATAAAATGCTCTATAAAGTCCAATAGCCATCTGTGAGAGCGTAAAACTAACAGCCGCTCCATACAGTCCATAATAAGGGATAAGCACTATGTTGAAAACTACTGAGCAAATTGCCCCTGCAGCACTAGAATAGAAGAAATACTTACTTTTCTTAGTTGCCGAGAAAAGTGTTCCTGCATGACTTGCCAAACCATTAAAGATGACAGCTATCGATATAATTGGTAAATACTTCCAAGCTTCATAAAACTTCGCATCTACAGCAATTTTCATTATAAATTGAGAAAAAATTGCCATTGATGATGAAAGCAATACCAATATTGATATATATACATTTCCTACCTTATTAAAAAATGAAGCAAAGCCATCTTTCCCAAATTCCTGTAAGACTGACACCTGCCAAGATGAAGTAAAAATCTGAGTTACAGATGTGAGAGCCGAAGAAATTTTATTAGCTACAGCAAACAAGCCTATTGCCTCTAATCCTAGATGAGCATTAAGAATTGGTCTGTTTACTGCAGACAGAACCCACCACATGATAGTGTTAGGAATCATCGGAATAGAATATGCCAGCATTTCTTTTAAAGAGTTCTTATCATTGTACCTCAATGAAAAATACGAATAAAGTTTCTCATATGCTACAATAAAAACAGAGGAACATATATTTGCAAGCACATTAGAAGCAACAAATCCATTAACTCCATATTTTGGAATCAAAAGAAAAGAGAAGACTGCTGTCATTCCTGTAAAGATTATACCAGCAAAACAAAATGTCTTCATCCTATTGATACCTTGGCAGAACATTTGAAAATAGCTTTGAAATGCTGCCGCAAAGTACAAGGAATATATTAACAACAAATTGTCTGTAAAAGTATTACTGATATGCCATTGGATTGAGATTTCTCTCGTGATTAAAGACAATACTAAAACCACCAATGCCATAAAGGACATAGCGCACAATCCAGACGTAAAATACTTGCTTTGCTCTATTTTACCTTGTCTTGCAGGAAACACAAAAATAGACTCACTTAATGATAAAGAGAAGATACTTACCAACAGTGTTGAATAAATAGTCAGCAAATCTGTCAAACCAAAATCGCTAACCGAGAGCCATCTGGTATATAAAGGGAGCATAAGAAAGGAAATAAATTTACTTCCAAATGTTCCCATCATAACAAATAATGAATTCTTCCCTAAAGTTTTATATTTGCCCATAAAATCTAAAAGCGAGTATTTTTCCCTTTTCCTAGCTTTGTCATTACCTTATACAGCCAAGGCATTTGCCAGTAAATGATACTACCTAGTTTAAACTTATAATAGCCAATAAGGAAATTTCTTCTACAGCCTTTTTGCCATTTAAACTTTATAATATTAGCAGCAACAGCCAATGCCTCTTTATTCAAATGCTCCTCTCGATATTTCAAATACTTATTAATATCAAACTTCTGAGCATTATAGAAGTCCATTATAGAACGCTCTGTGAAGAACATTGCAGTCGCTTGTTCATCTAGTTCTTTAAACTTATCTGGAAGAACATTTGCCAAATCTGTTGCTTCTTCTTTATCATTTACATAATCAAAAAGCTCTTTGGTGATATATTTTCTCAATCCTTCTATATGCTCTTCAATTACTAGTTTGTACTGATGATCTCTAACACACTAAACACCAGGAGATTTAGGATGTGTCATAGACCATCCTGTTAGAGAATATGAATATGGTATATTAACTTTACCTTCCTCTAATAATGGCTTTAAAGAAACCCCATCCAATAAAGGATATTCCAAGCCTAAGATATCTAAAACTGTTGGCATAATATCAACACCTCTACACATATCATTTATCTTCTGTGGCTTTAAATGACCTTTCCATATGAGATTAAAAGAATTATGCGTTGTTGCTTCTGTTAAATATCTACCAGTTACAGATTCCTTTGAATATTTTGAACCTTTGAAATCCTGATTTGTTCTCATACCATGGTCGGAAGTCAGAATAACCATATCATTGCCTGTTTTTATCTTTTCATAAAACTCCTTAATATATGATACCGTCATCTTTATTCCATCCAAGAAATCCTTTTTGGTACAATCATAAGACTTTTTACAACAATAGTCATGCAATTCTCCAAAATCTATATACACAAATTTAGGACCTTCATGATTGATATAATGTGAAAAATCAAAATGTTCATACCCCATTTCTGCATGGTAATAATCAAAACCTTGAGGATTTACATAAGTACATGCGTCGGAAGCAGACATATAACAAGTAAAATAGCCATTATATCGCAAGATTTCTGGAAAAGAAAGACATAATGGATTAAGAGTCTTTGTCGGATCCTTCTTTAGCCAACCATCGAGGTGGTTTAATGAAGGATAACATCCCGTCATCTTACTAGCCATTGAGACAATTGTAAATGGAGCAGTACCATGACAATTAGTAAAAGAAACGCCTTGTGAAACTAGCTCATCTACAAAATTTCGTTCTGCTTCTTCACATCCGAACTCATTGAGAAATTCATTCCTCAATGAGTCGAACATAAACCAAATAACATTAGGTTTATTATTATTTATCATTTTCTCTATTTTTTATCTAAAGCTACCTTTATTATCTTTTCAATCAACAAATTTGCGACTTGCGGAATTTCCTCAAAGCGTACGACCTTAGGAATTTCAACCCCAAATGTTCTCTTCACTTTCTCCTGGAGTTCAGCCGTATAAACCAAACTTCCATCCGTTACATCTGCAATCCCATCACAATAAATAGAATTTCGATTTGCTGATTCCATATCACTCATGCCAAAGACCGAAGTATCAACATAAGCACATGGTGAAGCTTCACTTCCATCAATGATGTAAGGATAACCACCAATATGACCTTCCACACCAGGAGAATGCACTTTAATCTTCTTATTCTCACGCAAGGCTGTTAACACAGAATTGATGATATCGAAGTTGCTAGAAGCATTCATCATATTGCGTTTTTGATCAACAGGCATAGATATTACACAATGCTTCAAAAGTTCCGATTGATCAACATCCATCTTCTTACCTTGATAGCGAACCTCAATCAACAAATTCTGATTCTCGGACTGTCCTTCCTTACTAATCACAACATCATGGAAATGACTTACAGCCATCGTGATATCTATATCATTGAGATTTGTTATACCGAATTTCTCTGCTACATAGAATTTCATTCTTGGTATCAAGTGATTCAAATTGCCACTGCCAAAATCAAAATATGGTAAGCCGGCAGATTTCAACCATGGAATAACGGCATCTGAATAAGATGTATTGATGGAGATCGCATGACTGTTTGCTTGGTCATAAGCCAGCATAATGTTACGGGCATAAGTAATAGACAATGGTGCCCATATACCATAAGCTCGGAAATTACTCCAAGAAATACTACCATACTTTAAGCCAGAATACACACGACTGCTATTTACAATGAAATCAGGACTATAAATCTTCAGACAGTTTGCGATAGACTCTACATCATTCAAGTCACAATTTCCATAAACAGTTATCTTGCTCTGCAACTGATGACGAATCGTAGCAGCTGTTCGAATGATGTTAACATCCATCTGCATCTTATCTTTGTTACGACCAACAACTATCAGTTCCAACTGAGGGTCAGCCAAGCTAACAAGATAATCTAACAGATAACAACCTACGCTGCCAAGACCAATAATCATAATCTTGACAGGTTCATTGGCATCCAACTTGTTCTTTACAAGTTGTAACTTTTCATTTATTGTTTTCATCTTGAATAATCTCTAATACTTTACGATAATCAAAAACTGTATTGCAATTGAACCAAACCTTCATCGGCTTTGCGTCAACCTTACCAGTAAAAGCATCAAAGTACTTTTGAACTATGATAAGGTTCGTACCTTGCTGCTCTTTTTCATTCAAAGATTCCACAATGTTACGCAACATTGCAGCATCACTAAACTTCCAAATTTGACCAGAATTGTAGATCGCCTTAAATGGCTCATTTATCTGGAGATATTTATGGCTGGTATCATATATATATTTAGGATGATCATTTACATCTATATACAAAGCCACTGCCTTATTGGAAAGAATAGCCTCATGATTTGTTGTCAAGACACTGTTTTCTGAATCAGCAACAGAAGCCATACTTTCTTTATCGAAAAATAAATCTCCTTCTGCGAAGACTACCTCTTCTATATTTTCATTCAATGCCTTGATACCAACATTCAAGCTATAACCTGAACCATAATCTCTAAAATGAGGATTATATACCAGAGAGAGTTTTTCCCCAAGATAAGACAAATTCTTCTTAGCAAAGGATACTAAATCATCATAAAGATAACCACCAACAACCACATATTGGTCAAATGAACCTGAGTTCTTGATAATTTGGCACAGTAAGCAGTTTTCTGGCGATTCCTCATAATACAAGCACTTGAGGGTTTCCTTTGTCAAGTCCTTGTTAAAACGAGTGGCTGTTCCTGCTACTGTAATAATTAAACTTCGTTTCATGCTCTATAAGCTTTAGCACACATTGTGAGTCCTTCATCCAATGTTACTGAAGGTTTCCAATTTGTGCGGGTTCTAATCTTATCTGTATTCAAAATACGTCTCTCTGGATCGGAAGCGCGATAACCATTAAACTCAATCTCTGGATTTTCAATACCAAGTTTTGCACCAATCAGCTTTACAAGTTCTACGATGGTTACTTCCTCATCTGTTGCCACATTATAAACTGTTCCATCCAAAGCCTCATCATGGTTTGCCAATTCCAATACCGCCTTGCAGCTGTCAATGTTATGTAAGAAGGAACGTCGATTTTTCTTGGAATTTTCCAACAAGACGACCTTGCCATCATTCAGCAAACTATTGAAAATGTGAGGAATGATATGTTTTGCAAAACGCTCATGATTGCTATATACATTGGCAAAGCGCAAAGAGCAGCCCTTTATCAGCCCTTTATCAACAGCATCTTTCATAAAGAACTCTGTCAAAAGTTTACCCACTGCATAGCTAGTACGCTGACTATGCTCTGCTGTAGACATCAAGAGGTAATCGGATTCTTTCACACCTCCATTGGCATTCCAAGACTGCATAGAATATACCTCGGATGTTGAGCAATTAACGAAAGAATATGCCTTGCAACGAATGGCTTGTTCCAAGAACTTCTTCATTGAGACAACATTTGTCTCATAAGTATGCTCTACCTCATAGAAATGCTCCGTATGTACAACAGCAGCACAATTAATATAGATTACTCTATCAAAATACTGCTTGTTGGCTTTTACATAACACTCTATATCCTTCATTTCCAATTCATCATTCAAATCATATTGTCTGAACAAGAACTTTGGATGATTGATAACATCTTTAACGGAATCCAATGAACTCGCAAAGAAGTTGTCAAAGCCCAATACTGTATGACCAGCTTGAAGCAACTGGCGTGTAACCTCATTGCCTGTCATACCTGTAACTCCACTTATTACATATAAATTATTCATAACTTTACCAATAAAATGGTTCTAAATTCTTTTTTTTCTTAATTATTAAATTGGGAGATTCCCCAAATACTATAACATTTGATAGAACAACCTCATCCTTTATTATTGTATTTGCGCCCACCATAACATTATCTCCTATAATACTATTACCAATAATGCTTGAACCTGCACACATACAAACATTCTGACCAATGGTTGGCCATTTTCCAAAGTTCTCACCAACTGTGCAATTCTGAATAAATGAAAAACCATCTGAATAACTTGCCCTTCCCAACACTGTACCTACTTGATGATTTAAAGTAAAAAAGTCAGGAAGTACCACATCATAAAATATATCTATTCCGTTCATGATCTTATTCAGATAGAAAATTTTATCCTTCAACTTGCCCCCCCATATCTCACATGTAACAGATGAGAAAGGTAATAAAGGAATATTGTCCACTGACCAGAATGAAATGGATCAAAGTATGCTTCGCCATTATGCTCAACAGAATGAAAGTAGCGATTTGGATTTCTACTAAAATTCACTTCACATTTACCTAGAGCCAGAGGATAAATATCAGTCAGTTCATATTCTTCAGCAGCAGATATAGGAAAATATATTTTTATCTGTTTAAGTAACATCTGAAAGATGTCTTCTTGAGGTATTTCAAAAATCATACTCCTAATTTTAATCGATTCCTATAGAATATATCAACTCTATCATCATATAGTTTCTGCTCTTTTTCTATGTCATAATAAACACTACGTCGCTCATAAGCACAAGTATTAGTTTCAAGAATTCCATATTGAGCTAATGGATTATGATTTCTTGGTTGACCAACAGAGCCAGGATTTATAAAAACTGTTCGCTTTTTGTTCCGCAAACAAGGATTATCATCCTTATAAAAGTACTCCACATAATGGGGTATATGAGAATGACCGCTGATTACAAAATCATAGTTTTTATAAACATCCGATTGCATCTCATTCAAATCAAGCTTCCCCCAATAAGGGTCATTTCTATTACCATGAACAAACAAGGTAGGATGATACTCAACTAAGTTCTCACTGTAACCTTTTGTATTCATTTTGGATAACAAAAAAGAGCGTGATTCTTCTGTAAGAAGTTCATTTGTGTATTTCAAAACGCTCCTTCCTCTATCGGTTGAGAACCTTTCAAGACTACCACCAAATATAGAATATTCATGGTTGCCCCAAAGATTTACCGTAATAGGATAAGGTAAGTTGCGCACAATATCTATTGTCTCATTGGGACGAGGTCCATAATTAACCAAATCACCAAGTAAAGCAATAGAATCAAAACTTCCTATATGATTTATATCTTCCAAAACAGCTTGTAAAGCCGTAACATTGGCATGAATATCAGACAAAAGAACGATACGCATATCAATTATTCGCTTAAGAATTTCATTAAAGCTTCTTTATTCTGAATAGGAGTTGTCGTTGGACGACCAAGGTCTTTACGATTACCCTTCTTAACACAAACTTGTAGAAGTATTGGACCTTCCACATTTTTGATATCCTCAAGAATCTTAATAAGAGACTCTGCCGTATCTACAGAATAAGTAGCTGCATAGCCAACAGACTTAGCAACTCCACACAAATCAATCTTTAAACCGACTGTAGGTTGACCACCAACTGAGTCATGAGCTCCATTATTAAAAACTACAAGAACATAATTCTTGCACTTCATGCTGGCAGTAATAGCCATATTACCCATATGCATAATGCTTGCACCATCACCATCAAAGCAATAAACTCGACGATTAGGCTTTTGAAGAGCAATACCAAGTGCAATCTGAGAAGCATGTCCCATTGAGCCAACAGTTAGAAAATCGCGCTCATGACCTTGATTCCATGCAGTACGTGCCTCAAATAGTTCACGAGAAATCATACCTGTTGTTGATACAATACAAGCATTAGGCTCTATACTTGCAGCAACTTTCCGGATTGCTTCTTCACGAGACATTGCGAGATTATTTACTTCTACATTTTGAAGTTTATAAGTATCAAATGTTTCTTTTTCGATGACAAGAGCATAGCACTCATGAGTATTTTTCATATAGTCTGCAGCTATCTTAATTTGTTTAGCTGCACCTTCTTCATCTTTAGGAAGAATAGCATAGTTAATGCCCATAGTATTAAGCAAGCCAGTAGTCACCTTGCCTTGCTTGATATGTTGTGGCTCATCATGTACACCAGGACGACCACGCCAACCTATAACAAGAAGCACTGGGATATTATATACTTCCTTATCTGTTAATGAAGCTAGAGGATTAATAATGTTACCCTCGCCAGAGTTCTGCATATATACAACAGGTATTTTGCCAGTTGCAAGATGATAACCCGCAGCTATACCCATTGCACCGCCCTCGTTGGCTGCGATAATGTTATGATCGGCAGGAAGATTATCTGTGATATAAGCACAGATATTTTTAAGCAAGGAATCAGGAATGCCTGCATAGAAATCTATGCCATTATCCTTCAATGTTTTTACAAAAAACTCAGGTCTAACCATAATTATTATTTTTTCTTTGTTCCAGGAATAAGATTAAGAATCTGTTTAATTGGCATACAATACTGCTCTGATGCCTCTAGCGAACGACTTGTGCGGAGTATTTTTTCAGCACACTTCACCATAGCAGGATAAGCAGAACGCAACATATGGTTAGCATAAATGACTACATTAATGCCCCATTGAGCCAACTCTTCTTCTGTAAATTGATTATAAGTCGTAGGAACAACAACGATTGGAGTATAAGCGTCCTTTTCACGGAATCGTAAACAGAACTCCTTGATATCTCCTCCTGACTTTTCCTTAGAATGAATCATGATACCATCTGCTCCAGCATCTACATAAGCATGACAACGCTCAAGTGCATCTTCAATACTCTTACCAGCAATAAGCGACTCACAACGAGATACTATCATGAAGTCACGAGTAATCTGTGCTTCCTTACCAGCACGAATCTTAGCTTGGAATCCTTCTATGGTATCTTGTGTCTGTACTGCATCTGTTCCAAAAAGGGAATTCTGCTTCAAACCAACTTTATCTTCAATGATGACACAAGAAATACCCAAACGTTCAAGTGTACGTACTGTAAAGCCGAAATGTTCAACCTTACCTCCTGTATCACCATCAAAAATAACAGGCTTTGTTGTTACTTCCAATGTGTCGTTCAAATCGTGAAGACGTGTCGTCAAATCGACAGCTTCAATATCTGTCTTACCCTTAGAAGTTGAGTCTGTAAGCGAAGAAGCCCACATTCCATCAAACTCACGCTCTTGACCATTTACTTCAACCTTAGTATGTTCCGCAATAAGACCTGTCAAGCCATTGTGTGATTCAAGGATACGCACAATAGGTTTTGCAGCAATAAGACGACGGAGAGAAGAAAGGCGCATTTGTGGTGTAACACCAAGTGCATCAATTTCCTGTTTGATACCTGAGGCTGAAATATTCTGTGTATATGGAATTTCAATTACCTCACCTCCAAGTTTCTCCATTGTTTTATATACCTCATCACGAAGGTACTTCTCTGGACCACTCTGCCAGTCATCACCATGAATGATATAGTCAGGCTTGTATTCACAAAGATTAGGGATGTAGCTCCAATCATCCTGTGGTACGACTCTTGAAACATTCTTGATGTTCTCAACTACATTTTTTCTCTGCTCCCAAGTAAGGTATGGGAGACGGCGATGATTAGCAATCGCTTTGTCTGTGAACAAACCCACCATCACTTCACCGTATTCAGCGGCTTTATTGATGATGTTAATGTAACCTGGATGCATGATATCACCAATCATGCCTAAATAAACAGTTTTTGCCATATCAATTTAATTATTTAAAAATCATTAGTAAAATTACCAACTCAATTATGGGCATAGACCTTTTGGTAGATTGTCTTACAAGTGCCTATATGTTGAGAAGGTAAATCATTAATCTATTTTATACATTCATACAATTGTTCCTAAACACCTTTCAAAGATAGATAAACCAATAACCATGATTCATTTCTGCATACTCGAACCTGACTCCGAACTGGCTTCCACCGCCAAGAGGCGCTTGAAGCCTGGCAAGTCTTAAGGGGTTGAAATAACGAGTATCTCACGGATACCTGCCAACATCAATACTGATATTGGGTAATATATCATCGACTTGTCGAAGATTGGTATCAGCTGCTTGCTGATACCTTTTGTGATAGGATACAAGCGTGTACCGCTTCCACCTGCTAATACTATTCCTTTCATAACATTATTATTTATTGATCAATAACATGTTTCGAAAACCTACCTTCAATAGTCTTTACGACCCTTTCGGTTCCCCTCGCAGGGGACAGAAACCTTCCTTACCGTTAAAGAAGGCTTTTTTCTACCTCTCCGTCTCTCCTGCAAGGAGAGCTCCACTTTCACCCCAAGTCCCTCTTCCTCAGGAAGCGGGGATGTAACCGCCCTCAGTGCTATATCTGCCCCACCTGTCCCTCCCCAGCGGGAGGGTCCTTACCCTATACCCAAGCCCTAAATCCCTACCATAGGGATTAGGGATGTAACCGCCCTACTCGGTGCTCGGAACCACTACGCTCTAAGGTTGGCGGACCATCAAAGGTCTACGCCAGATATATGACAGAAAGATTCGTTTTCTCTATGTTGTTGACGGCATTATAGCATACCATTACTACAGAAATCTTTGGTTGTATCATTCTTTTTAATTTTTATAGCCCTCCCAATAATCCTTCACTTGTATATGAATTCTCCAACATTGCATTAATCTCCGCCAAATAAGCCTTAACCTTATTTATATCTAAATAACAGCGTAATCGATGACTTGATAACAGTTGATTCAATTCAGTGAAGAAAACAGGATTATCTGAGAAATCCTTCATACCTTCAAGTTCATAGCACTTTTCAAAAACTATGTTATGTTTTGAACATCTTTCTTTAGAGTCAACCTTTACAAAAAGTGATGGTACTCTATTACCAAGCAATCTTATAATTCTATCTTGATTCTTAGGCATAAATGCCAAGAATGAACCATTATTCAAAAATATCGCTGAATTAGGAATTGATCCCAAATATCTATAGGCTTGATCATATATATAATCAAAATTTTCCCTTGTCTGATCTTTTTTGTTATCTATAAATCCAACTAGTACCCGATTGCAATATGTTATAGTTAAACGCAGATTAACGGCTTCAGAAGAAATTACATCTGAATGAAAATAAAATTTCTCGTAATACTCCACATAAGATTCAAGCAGAGGTTTCACGATATTCTTCTGGAATCCAACTGGATCTATATCAAAATACAAGTCTAGCAAGTTAATATACAAGTCTATTTTCTTACTTTTATATAATGCCGTCAGTATAGCATCCTGATTGTTTTTAGAATCTTTATAGATGAATTCTGCTGCAAAATATTCTTGCAGTGATTTATGCACCCATTTATAATACATTCCATCTTGACAAAACAAAGGGACAGCTTTTAACAGGTCGCCCAACAATGAAGTCGAAGCAAATTTCAAATTAGAAAATCCAGACTTTGCACTATCAATAATGTTCAACAACTCATCTTTTTCAAATTCGATTTTCTGTTTTCTTAAACACTCATATCCTATTTTTCTCATGACTTTATCAAAGTCATCCAAATCTAAGTTTGATTTTTTCTCATGCACATAACTATCTCCCTTAGAAAGATCATGCGAATCAAAATAGGCATCAAATACTTGCCGATAGAAGATATGCTTTTTAAGCGGTATGGTCTGTTTGAAATCAAACGCCGCAAACAACAAGGAAACTAACAAAGGATTCTTAAGGAATTCATTTATCATCGAATAATTACCTGTTTCCAACTTTGATATAAGCAACCTTGATGTTTTTCCAGATATATCATATTTGCGTAACAAATCATAAGACTCGACCTTTTTCAATTCTCTAATACGAAACTCTTGAAATTCTCCAAAACAAGCAAGTTCTTCTTCTGGGCGTGAAGTCAGTATATACTTATTATTAGGTGCTTTTGCCACAAAATCTTGAATGTTTCTTGTTACAAAAGCTTTGTTACTACTTGATATCTCATCATAACCATCAAAGAAAAATATAAATTCTCCATCAACAAACAGTGTTTCCAAAATTCCCTTGTCAAAACCATCGTTAAGGCCACCTAGCTGTATTGCCACTTCATTTAAGATGTCATTGTTCTCATTAAGTCTTCTAAGTTCAATAAATATAGGAATACCAAACTGCCCATCAATTACATCCAGAAACATCCGCTTCATCAGAGTAGATTTTCCCATTCCTGCTGTGTCGGTAATAAGAATTCGACCATATTTATCAAGCAATTCTTTAGGATATCCCTCAATTTTTGTTAGTTTCTTCTCCTTTTTATTATCAACTGGATAGATGGTCAATGGTATATAAATATCCTTTAGTTTCTTCACTCGCTCTTTAAAAGCCAAAGTGTTGATGATACTATAATTATTGTATGCTCTTTTATAGTAAGCAATAAAAGCATTAGAGTTTAAGCTCAAATATGCCTTTCCTTCTTTTGATATACTATGCGCAAGCTTTGACAATTTAGGGAGCGCATAATTCTTAATAAAGCCCTCTACTAATGACTTAGCAGCAACAGCTATTAAAACTTCTTCCATATCACAATATCATTATTAGTTTGCTTTTATAATATGTTGACGACATTATTGCATACCGTCACTACAGAAATCTTTGGTTGTATCATTGTTATAAATTTAATAACATAAATATACTACCCAATTGTTCCGGCAGCTTCTACTGCCAGAACAACCTCGGCTTATCGAGTTATAAAAAATAATCTTAACTATCTATTGTATGTTTCGTATGGTATCATTGAAGGTCGCACACGGATCTCACGGATTTTAATCATCGCATTCCTCCAAGATTCGCTTTATCATTATTCTTAGTCTCCCACAGATCTGTATATCACCATTACAGCGTCCCCACTATTTTACAAGTAGTTACACGTATCTGTTTTCGAAAAAAGTTATTTTATTATCGTTTTGCAGAAGATAAGCTGCACTCGGCAATTTGAAAGCCAGCTTTCATTGCGCTCGTTTGCATTATCTTTTAGGGTGATGGATTGCCTAAGCGCACTCCTTCACCTCATCGGATTTCTCAACATAGTAACATGGAAGCATAGCTTATTTTAGAGAATTACTTTTCAGCTCTTTGCTGATTACCTTTCCCATGACCTTCTCTATATCGAAGAAAGTCATGGGGTCGTTGTAATCTATCTCAGAAATGGTGTTGTCCATATCATTAACGGCATAGCCTATCCATTCAATGGACTTTTCAAGGTCTTTCATATTGATTCGGGAATAGGTTTCCTCGAAACGGTCGAGAAAGAAGGATACCACAGTGGGATGCTTCTTTAAGTACTGATGAAAGGTCTTGCAGACCTGGGCTTGCCCTTTGTAGTTGAGCTTACGAATGTCTTCAAACATCGGCATAGCGCAGGAATAGGACTTGACGGAAGAAACCTTCTTTCCCATCTTCTTGCGTATCTCCTTTGCCTCCGGTATCGTATCATCGTAAATGTCTTGAAACTCTTCTGGGAGCATCGAGAGCATTCGCTCTAAAAATTCTTTATCTGCCATAATAGTGTTATTTTCTAAAATCAACGTATATTAGCGACAGTATGTAAGGAGTCCTTACATACTGAATCTTCGTACGAAGAATGTACTTCATTTTCTGAAATCCGCTTTCTATTTTGTTTCTTCGCCCCAAACGGCTACCAGGCGGTCTTTCCAGAGTTTCAGAGGACAGTTCTTGGAGATCTCGGTATAGAGCTTGAGGCTCTTCTCTGTTAACTTGACAATACCATCTGCTACTGATGGATAATATGGGAGAGCGGCTGGCTTGATTTTGCCATTCCAATCTACTTTTACATCCATGCCTAAGCCCATCGTCTCCTTACCATTCATCGACATGATGCCTGCTTTCTCGAAATCATCGTTGGTCAGGATTTCTACGAAAGTTGGACATGGGCGCTTCATGATACCGTCGAAATGGTCGATTTGGGTTATTGAATCCAAATGGAGGAAGTAATCGCCCCAATCGGCATAAAGGGTTACTTTGGTATCATCTACAATGTACATGTAAACATGAGTGTAGAAGCTTTTCTTACCAGACTGGTAACGGTAAATAATCTCGATGCTATCTTTATGATAGACGAGGGTCTGGGAGCTACCTAAGAAAAAGGTTGCTCCTGGTTTGATTGATAAAAAGGATTTCATGATAATATACTTTTTTGTTCCTCACTGCAGTATCGCTCTGCACTTGTCGCCACTCGAATGAGGAGTTTATTCTAATGTCCCACAGATCTCACGGATTTACACAGATTTCTTCGTTGCAAGCAACGGTAGTCACTATGCCTCACTGCAATAGATATTTCTCTGCACGCGAATTACGTATTTTTTTTCGGAACACGAATTGCACGAATTACACGAATAAGTTGCTTAGTCTCGAAAGATTGTAAGCGGTCACTTTAGGTACGTTAAGCCATAAAATGAAGGTTCTTGCTTTTGTACTCGGTTCGAAACTTACGAACCATTGAGGCATAGTACTTGCCTTCTTCGTTTATATTCATTTTGTCCCAAATTTAAAATTCGGGGCAAAGGTATATATTTTTATTAACGTACGCAAGACGGCCCTAAGTGACGGCTTACAAGTGACTGCTTACCATAAACACACTACCCAGTTGTTCCGGCAGCTTCCACTGCCAGAACAGCCTCGGTACTTATCGAGTTCTAAAAAATAATCTTAACTACCTGATGTATTTTTCAAGGGTATCATTATCAATAGCTCTCTCCCATCTCCCTGAACATATCCTGCAGCATCAGGCATCTTACACCAAACTTGGCACACGCATCAGGGAGTTTTATCTCGCCAGCATTTCTTGGCGCAGGACGTTCCATGGATACTATAGCCCATTCTTCGGGGGCTACAGCAGCAAAAGCTACCAGATAAATATCAGCCTTATCCATTCTGAGAAACTTCTGTTTGGCCTTTGGAGTGTAGAAAGTATGACTATCAGCCCATGCAATAATCTCTTGCAATTTTGTGATGACTTCAGCTTGGTCGGACGACAAGAAATAATCTGCTGGCATATTGGCCTTCATCCATTCCTTCAACTCGTCATCATGTAGATACAATTCTTCCTTAACCTTATCGAGAGAATATATCTTATGCTCCGAAGCCAATGCCGAAATCTTCGACCATAAGCTCCTGGCTACATCTATAGGACTATATCCTCGATGGGGAGTGATAAAACTATTGGAATCTATTATATACCTCATAACTGTTCCTTTCTACTTTTTGAACTTATACGAAGAATGGGCTATCAACAACTTTACGGAAAGTATCACCCTTTAGTCCCGTCAAACGGAATGCATCCATATAGAGCAGCGCATTGTTCTCTACTGCATTGCTTACATGTATCAGGAACAAACGGCTCACTCTCTTGATGGCTGTACGACGGAAATCACCGCCGCTACCTTTTATTTCTTTGTGGACAAGAGGCTCTGCCTTCCATTTCTGATATAAAGCAAAGAAATGCTCTTTCGTAATCAAGCCATAATCCTTTGCACATCGAGCGATAACAAAGCGACTCACCTTGAATTTCTTTGACAAGATTTCATAGTTTTCACCCACCTCTATCCAGACTTCTTTCAGTAAGTTTTCCGGCACAAGGTATGCAGCAGCCACTGCATCGCAGAATTGTTCCGTAATATCCGTACTGGAAATGTCGCTATTACCTAATCCTGCACTATATCCTGTCAGTATATGCGCAAATTCATGCACCAAAGTAAACATCTGGGCATACTTGGCATCCCTACTATTGACAAAGATAAACGGAGCATAATCATCCACCAAAGCGAAGCCACGACACTCTTCTACAGCTATAGGTCGCTTATTATTAAAACCGACTACGCTATTATAGCTTATGACTACACCCAGGTTTTCTATCGTCTCTGTCAGGAATCTCAAAGCATCATCTACCTTGCTATATTCCATCATCCAGTTGACAGGCAAGCCTAGAATTCGGCGCATAGAAGAACATACCTTATCAATGCCATCTTCCACACGATGAATTCCCACAAAAGGAACTTTGGAAAAATCACGTTGATGAAGATAACCACTCAACCACTCTTGTCGTTCCTGCAACTCATTGACCGTATCATAGACATTGATGTCGAGCTTATCATTGATTCGGCGGAACAAAGGTATAGGCATCGTCTCGACAGGAGGGGTTGGTAAGAACAGATAGCCCATTGGCACAAAAAGCTCCTTGGCAAACCGCTCTAACTGCTTAAGAGTCGGCCTATCCAAACCATCCATCCACTTTTTTACCTTAGGATGCTGCTCAAGATACGCACAGCAATCCTTACCTGAGCGTTCTATAGCCCAAGCAAGAATGGATTTATCTATGTTTAACTTAACACGACTCATAACGATAACTTATATCTTTACGCCTGCAAATATACGACTTTCTTTCGAAAACGCCAAGCGATTTCTTGAATATTTTTTTGAAGGGCTCACACGGATCTCACGAATCTCACGGATTTTTCTTCGTTGCAGGCAACGGGGATTCTCATTTTGCCTCTCAGTAAAAACTCCGAAGGAGTAAAAAATCCGTGAGATCAGTGAGATCAGTGTGGGGAAATTCAACATTCCTCACTCTGCTCCTATGGATTCTATCACAAACCTTTCGAAGCTCGCCTTATAGCCGCCGTCCATCGGGCAGGGATCGTCGGGATAGGACTTGTGATACTCCTCTTCCATGTTGTCAAGATAGTCCATTATCTGCATCACCTGGTCTTTGGTGCAGTGATGCTTCTTCAGCGAAGAACGAAGCAGGCAGTAGGACTGGGTATGACTGGCATAACCCTCTTAGACATGCTTGACTGAATTCTCATTCATGTGGCCAGCCACCTTTAAGGTGCGTACCACATTGCTACTGCCGCCGAGGATGGTATCCGTCAAAGCGCGCAGTGCCTTTTTGGTTTTTGTAAATCGTTTCATTTCTTAATATATTTAAAAATTCTAATCTTTTCTGTTAAGCTATCGTAAATTACCGCATTTTTGTACCTATATATGTAGGTACAGGATTCTTGGCGGTCTCAACCTTTTTTCTTAAATTCGCAGCAGCTTTCAAGAACGAGGGCTGAAGCAATCTTCGAATGGTGAACAGCGGGGTGAACACTTGCCCCAAGCATTCACCTTTTCGGCTCAGGGGTGAACCCTAATAAAAAGAACTTTGTATATACAGCGCATGCTAGAAATATAAGAGTCTCTATTATAATGGGTTATATAGTGTTTTTAACACATTATTAACGCTAAAGGTTGGCATCAGGGTTCACCCTTCACCGACTTCATCGCCAAGTGTTCACCCACACTCTTTCGTAGAGTACGTTGCAAACAACAAAATAGAATATTAACAACTGCAAATTTTAAACAAAATGGAAAAAGAACCAAACAAAAACATGTATGAGGCTGCTACGATGCCATCGTACTTCCCTTGCATCAAATCTTCGGAGAGCCATCCACTCGCCGACTGGTTGTATCTCAAGAGCGTGATTACCTCTAGCCCTGAGCTTCGAATGATGACCGAGACTTACCGCAAGCGTCTCGCCATCAGCAAGCAGTTTGCCGACCAGTACAAGCCTGAGATGCCTGCCATCACGGTTTCGGCACTCATGGACGGCTACGGCAGACAACTTGCCAACTTCCTCAAACCTACCTACATGTTCCAGCTCGACTTCGACCATGTGAAGAAGGAAGATATGGAGCAGCTTATCCAACTGGTGAGAGGCGACAGTCATACGATGGTAGAGTATATCACCGTGAGCGGCAGGGGATTCAGAGTGTTCTGTGCCTACCGTCCTGTGGATGACGACGACATCAGCGTGCTGGAACTCTTCGATGCCGTGCTGCAGAAGGCGATGGCTTACTACACCCAGCTCCTGGGTATCGCTCCCGACAAGCAGTGTGTAGACATCACCCGATGCGCCGGTCTTGCCTACGACCCGGATGCCTATTTCCGTTGGGATGCAGAGCCTTTTGCCTTGGGACCGAAGGACCTGAAGCCCCTCTACACGAAGAAGGCGTTGCAGGCGAAGTATTCTGCCAGGCGAAACGCCAAGGGAGGTAAGCGAACCATCAAGGCAAAAGAGGAGGCGAAGTCAAGCGACAAGGGTGCGCCTACCATCGAGGAGGCAGCTTCCCATATCAGGGAACTGCTCGACCTGTGGGGCTACCGATTCGAGCCTGAGCATCACAACGAGTATGTATGGCACTTTGCCGACATCTGCATCTACTATGGCATCCCGCTGGAAGAAGCCCAGTCCTACGCCGACCGTGAGTTTGGCACCAGCTACCAGGATACGGCTTCCGTCGTCAAGTCTCGCTACAAGCATCTGCATAAGTTTGGCATCTGGCACTTCTATCGCCAGGGCGAGGGCCGCAGCGGCAAGCCATCGGTAAGGAGCATCAAGCAGTGGCTACTCACCCACTATCTGTTCCGCCGAAACGAGCTGACGGGATTTTACGAGGTGGAGAGCCGCATCGTTTTAGACGGCAAGTATCCTGACTGGGTACGCATCGATGACAACATCGAGAACTCCATCTGGAGTGAGATGGACGAGTCGGGACTGCATCTCCCGGAGAAGACCTTGCACAACATCATCAACAGCGACTTCAGCGAGCCGTTCGACCCCTTGGACAATTACCTGCGCAGTCTGCCGAAATGGAAGAAGGGAGAGGATCCCGACTACATCGACCAGCTCGCCGACCGCATCGAGGTGGAGAACCTGCCCGACTACGAGCATACGCAGAGCCTCTTCCGCTATTTCTTCAAGAAGTGGCTGGTGGCAATGGTGGTGGCGTGGGTAACGCTGAAGGTGGTGAACCAGATGATACTCATCTTCGTGGGCAAGGGCGGCATCTTCAAGACCACGTTCTTCCACATGCTGTTGCCCCCACAGTTGCGCCAGTACTTCCTCAACGACTCGACGGGAGCCTATACCGACAAGGACTTCATGGAGGCTTTCAGCAGCAAGGCTCTGCTCTGTCTCGACGAGTTTGAGATGGTATTCGGCAAGAACCTGAGCGCCTTCAAGAGCAACATGACCAAGGTGACATTCTCCATACGCCGACCTTACGACAAGTACCGTTCGGAGATGCCCCACCGCGGATCGCTCTGCGGCACCACCAACAACCAGCAGTTCATCACCGACGAGGAGAACCGCCGCTACTGTCCGTGGCTGGTAAAGAGCATCGAGAGTCCGATAGACCACCCGATAGACTACGACCACGTGTTTGCCGAGGCAGTGGCACTGGGTCAGGAGGTGATGAGCCATCCTAAGGGCGAGCCCCTGGAGTGGACATACTGGTTGACTAGGGACGACATCGAGCTGATGCGCTGTCACAACCGCCTCTTCATGGTAGCCAACTATGCCGAGGAGCAGATACTCCGTTACTACCGGGTGCCGGAGCCTGATACGCCGCTACAGTTCATCAAGTTCCGCTACAGTGCCGAGATACTGGAGAGGATAGGTGTGAACCCTGCCCTTCGCCAGAACCTGAACAACCAGAACATCGGTAACGTGATGAAGCGTCTTGGATTCAAGAAGATTCACAAGAAGAACGGCAACGGCTGGGCTGTGATAGAGAAGGAAGGTAGCGAAATCAACAACGATTCCTTCATCGATCCTAACGATACCGTGGAGGATTAAGTATCTTGGTTACGACCACTAAGTATCATGGTTACGATGGCTAAGTATCATTGTTACGAAGCATAACCCTAATAGATAACATTCAACATTATTCTTAGTCTCCCACAGATCTCACAGATTTACACAGATAATCTTGTTGCAAGCAACAGTACTCTCACTAAGGCTCATAGCAAATAACTCCGAAGGAGTCGAAAATCTGTGAAAATCTGTGAGATCTGTGGGAAAATTCAACATTACAAGAAAATGGATTTACGAAGTTACACCAAGCAGGAGTTAGCCCTGCTCTATTTTCCGGATTCCGACCCGGACGTGGCAAGAG
>ENA-ORRI01000170-ORRI01000170.1-human-gut-metagenome-genome-assembly--contig:-NODE-170-length-41054-cov-16.0105_pt1 | contig 41054 bp, 49 predicted proteins | sample MGYA00242172_ERZ509128 | MGnify/ENA primary metagenome ERZ509128 (study PRJEB26280, sample SAMEA2338623) | human gut metagenome | biome: human gut; feature: human-associated habitat; material: faeces... | reverse complement strand
CCTGTCATACCCGCAAGAATCGTTGATGTGCTTCCGGCGACTTGAATTGTGCCGGACGTTACCAAACCGCCATCAATGACCGTTTTTGTATTGTCATAAGATACCGCCTTGACCCAATCCGTTGCAATGTAAGAACCGCTTGTTCGCTTGACTGCACACCGCTTCAAATCCGTTCCATTGACCCACAAATCACCAATATCATAAGGTGGATAAGGGGTTGAAACGAACACACGCCGTTTGCCGTCTGCCGTGTCTTGGGCTTTGCTTGCCGTATTGTAGGCATCAATGGCGGTCTTATCGACAATATCCACCCAAGTATAAGAACTTGAATATCGCTTCAATTTCTGTGTACTTGAATTGTACCACATATCCCCAACGTGCTTCTTTTTAATCGCCGTTGTAGTCCAACTTGCCGCCGGGTCGGTTGTCTGAAACCACGTTTCAATCTTGCCGTCAATCTGTGAAGTCAAGTCCGCAATATCATCCGAATAAGTGCCGTTGATAAAGTTGTTCAATGCCGTGTTATCGGTGTACTTACTTGCCTTTTGCCAATCGCTTGAAGAATAATTGCCGGATGCTCTTGCCCTTATGCAACGCATAATATCCCCGGTTGTGCCTTGAACCCATAAATCGCCGACTTCATAAGGCGTGTAAGGGGTTGTCGTGAATATGCGGTTCTTATCCTTTGCAAGATTAAGCGCATCTTGCGCAAGGGCAATGGCTTGTGCGACTTCCGCATCTGAAAGTTGCGACCATTTGTAAGTTCCATTTTCCTTGACAAAACGGAACACCGCGCCCGTTGCCGTGTTGTAGAACAAATCGCCCAAGTGATTGTCCTTTAATTGGGTCGTTGTCCATTCATTCGCCGGGGCATTGCTCAATGTCGGGTCGTATGTTTCAAAGAATTGTTCAATCTGTCCGTCAAGCTGTGCTTGTATTTCGGCAAGCAACCCCGGCAAGGTGTTGTTGATGAAATTCTTGCTTTCAAGGGCTTCATTTCCCAATTCTTCAAGCGTCTTTTCCTGACCGTTTGAAGTGAACACAATGCGACCGCCGATTTCGGAATTATCCAAGTCAAAATATGTCGTGCCATCCGCCGATTCAATGCGCCCGGTCTTAATGAAGCGACCGTTTATCATTGAAAAACCATAAGTCAAGGACAAGGAACGAACTTTCAATTCCGGGTCAATGCTCGAAATTGTACCGACAAGAAAATGATAATAATTGGCATCTTGTTCAACCTTGATTTGTGAGGTCGAAAATATGAATGTTCCGGCATCACCATTCTTGGCGCATTTTGCATATAGAAAATATGCTTGGTTGTTTGCTAATGTAACCGTGCCGTCCGCCATAACCCAAGACACCGCCGTTTCTTCGTTGATGGTGTAATGGGTCAAGACACCGCCTTGCCATTTCACGACATTGGAATTGCCGCCATAATTCGGTTGAAATACCGTGTTCGTCAATCCGAATTGCATTGATTTTGCCCCAACTGACAATGCCAGCGTATCAATAGACAAAGGCTTTATCTTGTCGCTGTAATAATCGCCGTCAGGGTCAAACACCATGTTCAACAATTCGCGGCTTGTGCGCCAATTCGCCCTTGCCCTTGCCGGGTCTTTAAGGTTGTTGATGGTGATAACCTTGTCAATGTCTATAAGGTCGGAAATCACCCTATTTGTCACACTTGTTTTAACCGTGTCCGAAATGGTAAGGTTGTATTCGTAAGGGTCAAGGATATTCCTTTCAAGTGATTGTATGCGCACGGATTTATCCACGTCAATGTCATTATCCACAATATGCAGATAATCGCCCGGTTGGAATACGTTTGTCACCGTTTCATCACTTCCGACAAGGCTTTGCAACCATGCTTTTGTGACACTCAACCCATATTGCACCTTTGGTTGGCAATTTTGGTCATAATACTTGTTGCCCGTTTCTTCCAATTCTTCTTCCGCCGCTTGTTCAATGCTTGACGGATAGGCAATATCAAGTATCTTGTATTCGTCACCCACTCCGATTTGGAAAGCCAATGATGTTTCGGACGGAAAGACATTGCCCCGGTCGTCTGTTTGCTTTACCAACGTAAATGTACGTGTCGCATGGTCATAACTGTGAATTTCAAATTCATATCCTGCAAGATTGCCCGTGTTGAAGTGTACTTTTGCGGCAACGCCATCAATAAGATACTTTGTTGTCACCCCGTCCGCTTCCTTTTCATTGAGGTTGAAAGGAAAGTCCGTGTCAATGAATTGCAGCACGTTGCCGGACACAATGGATTCCACCGTACCCGTAAAGGACGGCTTAATATCATCAAAATTCTTGCGCCCCTCGAAAATACCGTATTTCGCCACCATTTCGGCTTTCTCGATATAGGATTGCCCCTTGGTCTTACCCGGCAAGCAAAGGCGGTCGGCACGGTATTTTGAAGTAATGTTTTCCGTGCTGCCATACACTTTTAGCCGGGTGACAATGTTTGCAGACGATACATTTTCCCTTGTCAGCTCATACAAACCACGCCCCCTGCCATATTGGAATGTATATGGCAAGGTCTGACCGACCTTTTCATAAAGGTTGATTGTATAGACCCCATTTGATTGCTCAATCCCAAATTCAACATTGAAATTGGATTCACCGCAAAGATTTTGCAACACGGACAAGCAATTGTCCGATTCTCCAAATGTCAATGTCTTGTCGCCTGCCGTTTCGGGGCATACGCCAAGCACCCATTTACCCGGAAAGACACGGTTTGCGTTTGCAACAAGGACGGTCATAAAACGGTGCAAGTCGCCCGTAAGGGTGTCGCCCTGCACATCCTGCAATTCATTTGTGGTCGTGTCAATGGTCACATCGTATGTCACCCGGAAAAGGTCATATTGTATGCCCTCAAATTCCAAGTCATATTGAAATTCGTGCATACCTGTTTTCTTGACCTTTGGCAATCGGTTCAATTTGTAGTCACGCCCGAATATGGTTATCTTATCGCCAATGCCGTATGTTTGCGGAAATGGCGACACAACGGTTATGGAAACGGTATCTTCCGCATTCAATGCCCAATTCTGCTTTGCGGATGAAATGTCGGTTGCCGTGCGCCTGTTGGCTATCGGCACACGACTTCCATTTGCTTTCGTTATAAATATGTTGGTTAAATTTTTTCCCATACGACAATGGCATTTGTTTCAAACAATGATATTTCATCAATGCAGCCGGTTATTACCGGGAAATAGTCACCATTCACGGCATAGTCATGGGTTATTTCCACTTCATCGCCGCAAATGTCATAATCGACACTTCCATCACCCCAATAGATGTTCACATATTTGTTTGAGGTCAATTTGACGGTGCAAGTCTTTGTTGATTCACCCACCCGGATATGCTTCAATACACGCTTCACGGGTTCAGGCTCAACCAACTTCAATTTGAACGTGCCAACCATCAATTCATCATTCCATTCTTTTGTGATTTCGATTGCGTCTTTGCAATACACTTCATAAATCAATGGCTTTACCGGGTGAATGTCAATTGTAAGGCGGTTTGTTCCTGTCTTGTCAAGCTGTTGTTGGAAAGAAGATACCTTTCGGATAAAATCCATCTTTGAATCTGCCTTGACAAAGCATGACAAGGTTATATCACGTGGTTCATAAAACTTGTGCATCAAATCAACACTTTCACCGTGATAATTATCCCAAGACAAAGAAGCCGGGGTCTTTAATTTCGGGCGGTTCAACACGCCGTCCGACCCGGACACATATACGCCATATTCTTTGAAATTTACGCCGTCAAGCAAATACCCTTGTTGCTTGCTGCTTGACATTTCATTGATAAGTTCGGCTTGTGTCAAGGCAAGGTTGTAAAACTTCACATCATCCAACAAACCAAAGCCCCATGAACCGCCGTAATAGTCTTGATTCAAGGACACGCCAAGCAATGTGCCGGAATTGTTCACGGTCTTGACAAGTGAGGAATTGACGTAAAAATTGAACACACCCGACTTTTTTGTCAAAGCAAGCGAAAACCACGAACCGGGTTTGGCTTCAATGGGTACTTCAACATAGTTTTTCAGCCCGGAAAAGTTAAGTACCCATATCAACTTTTGAGGTGAACCCAATTCGGCTTCACGGTTTTGAACCCACATCATCATCGTAAAGTCGATTGTCATGTTAGGGAACACCGCTTTTGACACCTCGCAAGTGTCTGACCCGGCAAAAGAAATTGCATTGCCGTTTTTACCTGTGACGAAATGCGCCCCATTGACCGCCCCATCCGCACGGTTTTGGCTATAATCATACGCCACCAAAGAACCGTCACTTTCATCAAATGGCATTTGAAGAATTATGTTGTTCGCATCCATATCAATAAGTTTTTTTCTGTTTTTCTATGACTTTTATAGTTGCATCATCCATTGCGCATTTGATTACCTGACCATTGCCGACATAATGATTTACGCACACTTTCGCCCGGTCGCTTGCGCAAACATTGACAACGGCATCATCAAATACATCAATGACCACAAAGGCATTGTCTTTTGCGATGACATTCAATTTGGCATTGTGCTTGGCGTATATCTCGCACACGTTGAACCCGGTTGTTTCGACACGCCCACAAGTCGCCCCAAGACACACGCATTTGGGCTTATTTTCGATTTTTATATCATCGTCAAGGAAAACCCCGTATTGTTCCATTTTGCCCTTGAAATGCGTTCTAATGAAGCCGTTGTCGGGGTAATCATTGGCAAGGCAAAAATCAATGCCTTTCAAATACATTTGCGCCATCGCATTTATATTGTCACCGTTCAATGACTTCAATTCATTGTACCACGGTTTGCAAATGCCTTTTTTCTTTGCTTGCCTTGCAAGTTCTTTCGCTAAATCCATATCGTTTTGTTTTATAGTGAAACATATTCGATTATGACAAACCTTGCGACCTCAAAGAATCACCACTTGGGCGTTGCAATTCTCTGACCGCCGAAAGAATATCTTGAAGCAACCGATTGTAAGCCGTATTGTTCGCAATGGTGTTCAAGGCTTGCAGCGATTGCCGCAAGACTTGTGTTGCTTCCATTTGGTTTATTCGGATTGCGTTCATTTGCCCGGCGATAATGTCGGCGGTTTCTTCTTTTACGCCTTTTACCGCACCTGTCAATGAATCTTCCGAATCATCGTCAATCTCCAAGTCTTTGAACAAATCCTTGTAAACATCCAATGCTTGATTGTAGTTGTTCGCCGCCGCTTGAACTTTGGCTTTGAAATCTGCAATCTCGGCATCCGTCAGACCATCAAAAATGAAGTTGTCACCCGACCAATACCCCATATCGGTGTAAAGGCTATCCAATGCGCTTTGCAATTGGTTTTCAAGAAACTTCTTTTTCAATTGGTTTACAATGGCATTTTGCAAGACTTCATTAACCGTTTGTTCAAAGGCATTCGCCGCATCTTCACCAGCTTTGAATGCTTCCGTAAGGGAATCCGCCAATGTTGATGCAAAATCCTTTGCGTTGGTCTGCAATATGTCATTGGCGATTTCGTCATACATATCTTGAATTTGTCGGTCAAGTTCCGCTATTTGGTTTTGGTAATCTTGGATTTTCCCATTGTCGGTTTTCTTCTTTGATTGTTCATCGCTAATCATGCCACGCAAATGGGCTTGTTGTTGTTCCATGTTGTGAATCAAGCCCATTTGGTTGTTGTACACTTCCGCACCCAAAGCCTTATCAACCGCCCATTCAAGTTGTTCATAAGACGCTTTCAGCTTGTCGATTGCTTCTTGGTGTCGCTTGATTGACTTTTCCGCCTTTCTGTCACGGCTGTTGAACAAGTCAAATGCGGATGAAAGCAAGCCGATTGAACCTTGAATGATAGACAAAGGGTTGCCCGTTGCGATACCGCTTGCAACCTGACCCGCTCCATCCAATATGCCGCCAATGTCACCGATAATGGCTTGCGTTTGCTCATCCATCGTGACACCCATTTTTTCAAGCCCGGACGTTACCGCATCGAATGCACCGCCGACAAGTTCAATCGCACCGCTTGCGCTTTTAAATACATTTGTAAGGGCTGTTTTCTTGCTTGCTTCATCTTCTGCCTTGATATAGTCTTTGATAGAAGAAACCAAAGAAGAAAAAGGATTACGTTCTTGGATTTCTTTCTTCATCTTCTCTATATTGCCCTTTAAGGTTTCAAGGTCTTTCGGGTCAAACTCGATACCAAGATAAACCCCATCAAGATTGTTGATTTTATCAATCAATTCTTGAAGTTTCTTGGTACTTATTTCGTCAAGGTCGCCAAACATCAATTCCCAATCCGGGTGTGCTTGCAATTCGTCAAGGGCGAATTTTGAAAGTGCCTGTGCTTGCGCACGGTCTATCGCTTCGACCATTTCCGTGTTCCCGGCTTCCTGTGCCGCACGCCGCTTTTCGTCATAATCATCAATGATTGCTTGCTTGCGTTCCTCAAACGTGCCATATTCGGCAAGCATCGCATCATAATCGACACCGCCAATGTTTCGGACATCCTTATTGTATTGGTTTGTCCTGTTTTGAATGGCATTGTCAATTTCCGCACGTTGCGCATCCGTTGTCGCCTTTTCACGTTCACGCATCATCAAGGCGACATCATCATTGAATTGTTGTTCAAGACGGCGTTTTTGCTCGACATAAGAAGCATATTCTTCAAGCAATGATTCCGTTTCCTGCCTTAATTGGTCTTGGGCGTTTTCTTCCGCTTCATTGAGGGCATCCGCCTTGGCATTGTCAAGTTCCGTTCCATCGCCGGACAATTCCTTGCGTTTCTGCTCAATGATATTGAGCATATCAAGGACGGTTCGTGCATTGGTCAATTGGGCATTCAATTCTTCGTTGAATGCTTCCAATACGGTTGTCCGTGTTTCCTCTGCAATGGCATCATTGAGTTGGCGCAACTGCTTGTTTTGTGCCTTTGTTCGGTTTGCAACGTCAATTTGCAAAATTTGGTCACGTTGATTCTTCAAGTAATCAATGTATGTCGCCCCCTCTGCAAGCAATTTGGAAAACTCTTGGTTTGCAGAACGGACAAGCACTTCATCACCCGAATTGACCCATTTTTGAAACCTTTGATATTCTGACCTATATTTATTCAGTTTCTCAATGAATGGGTCTTGTGTGTTGGTGTTTTTGTTGCTTGTGGTTGTTGTCTTTCGCCCGGTTATCGCATCGGCTTGCTTTTGCAGCTTTTCGATTTCCCGCATGGCGGTTTTGTATTCCGCATTGCTTGTCAGATTCTTTAAGGCTTCTTGCTTTACCTGAATGGCTTGTTCGATTGCCCCCAAAGTACCATCCGCATAAGTCTTGGTCGCATCAATCCCGGCTTGTTTTAGCATATTAAAACCATTAGATTCAGCGGTGGCGGCATTTTCAAATCCTTTGGTTATTTCAGTCCTCAATGCGTCAAGTTGTGTTTTTGCTTCCGCTTTGGCTTCATTGGCAACCTCTATTTGCTTGAATAAGATTGCGCCATTAGCCGCTTCACCATAAGGCACATTCTTTGTCACGGTGTCCGGCATGGCATTGTATGCTTGTTCTTGTTCCAACAAGGTTTTTACCTTTTCTTGTGCTTGTTGAAGATAGACCAAGGCTTTTGCCTTTTCAATTTGTGCATTGATAAAGGCTTGCTTATTGTTGATAAGCAAGTTTTCCGCATCCGTTACGCCATTGATGGAAACGCCCAATTCGTCAAAAGCCGTTTTGTTTTCCTCGATAAACTTCTTTTTTGCGTCCAAATCATCGCCAAGGGCATTCCACTTCAAGGACAAATCTTCAATTGTGGCAATAGGCTTATATGCGTTTTCGGCAAGGGATTTATAAAATTCCTGTGCCGCTTTCTTGCCCTCATTCGCCTTGCTGACAAAGTGAACAATAACGCCAACCAAAGCCGACAATGCGGCTGCAATCCATCCAAACACCGGGATTGACTTAATAGCCGCCCCGACCATACGGAAAGCCCCGGCAAGACCTATATTTGCAGCCGTACCAGCGACCGCCGCTGCGGTTTGCGCCCCGGTTGCGACCGTGTTTGCTCCTTGGGCAACCGTGTTCCCGGTTTGTGCCGCCGTATTTGCTTGTTGTGCGGCTGTATTGGCGGCTGTTGCCGCCGTGTCCGCAATGGTTGCGGTGGTATCTGCAACGGTCGCCGCTGTTGATGCAACTTGTTCACCCCTGCCGACCGCCAATAATTTGTTCCACCATTCTTTCAATCCGTTGATGGTTACAAGTTGGAATGCTTCATCTTTATCAAGGGCAAGTTGTACTTCTTTAAGTCCGATTGTGACCGCCATTAAGGACTGCACTTTAAGCATTATCTTTTGCAGATTCTCGTTTTCACCGCTAAACAAGGCAACCGCACCTTGTGCCGCCGAAAATGCGCCTGAAACGCCCGAAAGCCCCGACAACAAGCCATCCCACATCCTTTCACCTCGCTTCAACATATTTTGTTGGGTGGTGACGGCATCCATCGCTTCCGACAATTCGCCCATTTGTGCTTGAAGTTGCTTGTATCTTTCGGAACTTGTGTCGCCCGCAAGTTCCAATTGCATCAATTCTTCACGCACTTCACGCAAGCGGGTACGGAAAGACACGTGGGATTGTGCCGCATTTTCGGCTTCCTGTGCCGCCTTTTCAATCTTTTGCGCTTCATCTTCCAATGCGTTTGATTGGTTGCGCAACTCATTCAAAAGCTGCTTGCGAACCGTCACTTCACCTTTGATTGCATCCGCACGGTCTTGTAAGGCACGGTAATCATCATCACGCCCGGACATGAAAGCATCGCTTGCCGCATGACTAACACGGTCATATTCGGCACTCAACTTTGCAATCGCTTGTTCGTGTTCCTCACACGCCGCACCAATTTGCCCAAGTGTCACACGTATTTGGTCAAGGCTTGAAGCCGCACCGCTCGTTGTCCTTTGCAAATTGTTCAATTCGTTCATCAAATCGACAAGACCTTGCTTTTCGGCATCCAATTCTTGTTTTACCGAATTGGCTTGTTCGATAAGTTGATTTTGTGCATCGCCCGGTTCAATTGCGTTTATTTTGGCGGTCAGGTCATTGTATGAATTTTCCAAATCCTGAATCACCTTGCGTTGAATCTCGATACACTCGACCATTTCTTGTGTGGTCTTATCCATCACATCGCCACTTCCGGCAACGGCATCCGAAAAGCCTTGCACACGCCGCAATGTTTCGTCAATAGCCGCATTAAGCTGACCATTGTCTAAAATGGATTTGAAAGATAATGACCCACCGTCTATTTCTGCCATATTACATCATGCTGTTAATGTAGTTCATAATTTGTTCGCTGTTGTCCTCTGACAATTGAATTTCCGTTTCCTTGCCATCATCCAAATCATAGCCCGGTGCATCAATCATCATCCTTTGAACAACCGACCACGGAATGCCGTGTAACAAGTAGTCGTAAGTCCATCCGAAATGCTCACATATTGCACCCCGGCGACCGTGCGGACTGTTTAACCCTCGTTGTTTTCCTCTATCCGAATCGGCATCGTGGTTCTTTCTAACAACATCAATCGAATAGAGTTCATAAAATCCCCAAGGTTGCCCATCGTATTGACAAGAACATACAACTTGTATAGGATTGACGGCTTGATTCTACGGGCAAACAAAGAAGTCAATTCATCAAGTTTATTCGTGTCCTCAATCCATCTTATTCCACCTTTGCCGGGTTTTGCAATCAACCTATCTTCCCCAAGCACCGCAATGGCAATTATTCTTGCGCACCGCAAAGAATGCTTGTGGGCAAGTGTCCTTGCCATCTTCATGCTGTCCGTGTCCGCTGACTTCATTACATTTTCATCAATGGCTATTTCCACCAATTCGGATGTTATGCGGTCAAGGGTGGCAAGGGTCATTTCTTCGATTCTGAATGTGCGTGTCACCTCCTTGGGCTTGTATCGCCTTATCAGACCGAAAAATCTTTTTTCCACCTCAAATTCGGTGTCTTTCAACTCAAATGACACCCCCTTATTGATAAGGGTGTTCAATTCGTTGCGTTCTTGTTCAAGTTGCTTCTTTTCGTCATTCATTGCTTTTGAAAGTAAGAAGCCCCCGCAAGTTGTCACACTCCGGGGGCTTCGGGTTTTTGTATTAAACAATCAATGCACCCCGAATTACTCCGTGGCTTTCTTCGGCACGCCGCGAATGGCTTTTCCGGTTGTAACCGCCATCGGGGTAACGGTGAAGTCCACAAGGAAAATTCCTGCCGCCGACATATCCGCATTTATGACCGCTTCAATGTCGCCGTTGGGAATCTCAAAGTCCAACCCCTGTTCAGATTCAACGAAAATTGCCTTGTTTGCGACAACTTCATTGCCATCATAACCCCACTTGGGATTGGACGAATCGCCCACATTTGCACCGCCGACATAATCAATCAAATCTTGCACGTTGGCATCCATGATTGAGAATGTCAGGGTCGGGATTTTGCGTGACTTCTTGCGCACTTCCGGGGCTGCCATGCCTTCCTCGAAATGTTCCGTCACGTCCGCCGTTGCCTGTGCAATCTTACAAGTATTCTTGTAAGTCTTGCCGATTTTGTTTAACTCGGACGGCATTGTTCCATTGGGTGCTGCCGTTCCAACCTTGATTTGGCAAAGACCAAGGGTTATCAAAGATGTTCTTTCTGCCATAACTTTTAATCAATTTGAATGTTCCAATCAATGCGAATGTTAGCAAAGTGTTGTTTGGTGTTCGGCTCATACATGATTGACATTGTGCCGGGTCGCATCTTCAACCCTTTGATGTTCGCACTTCTCACAATCGCCAAGACTTCATCCGTCAAGGCTTTCAAACGTGTGCCGTTTTCTGAAACCTGCATTTTCCCTTTTATCTTCTTGGGGGTGTCCGGCGTATAGATGTTGATGTTTGACGTGCCAATTTGCGGCAAGCTGTCTTGCCCCAAATCAACGGTGTTCACGACAATATCTTCATCAACTGAATTTTCCGGGCGTTCATCACGCACATAGCAACCACCCTTAATGGATGTTTTGCCATTGAGCAATGAAAACAAGATTCCGTCCGTGTCAAATGTAGATTTCATTATTCGGCTGCACGTTTAATGTTCGTAATCAGTTTTTCAAGCATTCGGGGCAATTCCCGCTCTGCAAGATGTTCGGCACTTGATAGGACATTGTAACCCTTTGCTTCCACGTAAGCGGCATAATTCATTCCGGCGACCACAACAAGGGCAACACCCTTTGTTTCCTTTCCGACCTTTTCGGCGATTGTCTGACCAGACTTCATGCCCCTTGCCGCTGCTTCGCTTTTCGCACCGCTCGCCGCATCAAATTGGCTATGGATGGCGACACCATCAACAAAAACTTGATACCCGGTGGATGAAGTCAATGCCCCCGTTTGCATCATGTAGCCTTTGTTGTTCCTTGCTTCCGTCAAGCACATTTCGCCAAGCCTTTGCAGCCTTGCGATTTGCTTTTGCTCGACCATATCAAGGAAAGCATCAAACCTTTTCTTGACATCTTCTTTTGTAAAGTTTGCCTTTATAGCCATAGCCTTGAATGAAGTTGTGACGGGTCGAAATTCAAGCATATTCCGGCAATCCTTATGTCCGAACAACCCTTGTCGTTTGCAATTATCACTTTCGCACCTTTGGCAACCATTGGGCAAGTTTTGGGGCATTGGATAACAGATGTTGCCTTTTGGTATTCACCCCCGGCAACCTGAAATTCCGTGCCTTTGCCGTCCGATTCTTCACGGCACATCGAAATGAACTTGCGCGACACTTCACATTCCGTCCAATTGCCGTTTTCATCCTGTATGGATTCCCCGGCTTCTTCGATAAATAGGAAATGCGGATATTGCTTCACGAATGCCATATTACCAAATGTTTGAACGGTTGCGAATCTTGGGGCGTGCGACAAGCACATTTTCTTTGCCCAACTCATTGCACAAGGCGGCATAAAAGAGTTTGACGGCATCCATATTCCATGATATAGAATATCCGCCCTCCGATACGTTTTGGGTCATTCCTTTAAGGATTACGGACATACGGTTATAAACCGCCGTGTCACACGCCCTTACATCCACATCGGATTCCGCTTCAAGACCACCTTTAAGAACGATAATGTCAATATCATCTTCCGAAAGGTTAAGTCCGTTCAATGCTTTGGTCAAATACTCCTTGTTTGTCATACTCCTTTTGTCTTGCAAAGCCGTTAGGATGCTTTTACACATCCCAACGGCGAATGTTAGTTCTTATTCCAAGTTGTCGCATTGGTCTGCATCAACACGCTTCGACCTGAAAGATTCCAAGCCGGGAACAAGTTGGCGATTCCCTCCGTGACTTCCTGAACGGGCGATTCATTGGAATACTTCTTGACCAGCGTATGACCGTGCATTACCTTTTCGGCAACGCTTCCGGGCAACTTCTTTGCGTCAATCGGCTTCTTCCAATAGGTGTTTCCAAGCACCTTGCTTTCAGAGAAAAGAACAACATCATCTTCAAACGGATTTGAAGTAATGCGTGAACCATCGGCAAGTTCAATTGTGATTTCTTGGTCAATCACGATTATCTGCAAGCCACGGTAAAGTTCTTTCTTCTTGGCAAGATATGCGTTCACGGTCGCCAAATCGGGCGCATCCTGCGTTCCCGTTGCATTCTGAATGTAGGATGAACACTTCTTCCAAACTTCTTCCTGTGAAGCGAATTTTTCAAAGGTATCAACATTCATAAATGCGAACTTGTACGTTGCGCCAAACAACTTCTTGCCAAGTTTCATCGCTTTTGGAATGTCCTTGGTAAGCGGTTTTGCGCTTGTGCCGCTCGTGTATGCCGTTTCAACGCCAATCTTCTGTTCCGCCGGAATCAGATAATCAACGTCATATTCGGTAACGACCGCCGCATTGTTGGAATTGGTGAACTTGACCTTTCCAAGCGAAATTTGGCGCAATGCAATCCATTCCGCACGGGCTGCAACGCCATCCCAACAATACTTGGTATCTTCCGCCCAAAACTCGACAAGGGCACGCAAATCGGGGTTACTGCTCGACATTGCGACCATTATGTCGTATTCGGTCAATTCATCTTCGTTCTTCTCTCGTGATATGGCGATTTTTGGTATATCGCCCTGAATGCGTGAAATCGCTTCACGGGTCTTGCGTGAAATTGTCGCACCCCTTGACACAAGGTCGGCGGCAATCTTCAAGCCGGATTGCGCTTCAAGCATCTTCCACGTCAAAGTATTTGTTTCTTTGAGTGGGAAAAGGGTTGGATAATAGTAATCTTTGAGGTCGTAAGTGCGGATTACGGCTTCCATGTCCTTTTCATTCAACCCAACCATCAATGATTTTTGCATATCGGTTTGCTTTTAGGGGTTACACATAAGCGATTGTCTTTAATGCCGACTTGATAGCGGCATTTACTATGGGTGCGGTTGCTTCTCGCACAACGCCGATAACCCATGCACTTACAAACAAGTTGTCGCCATCCTTGACATCTTCATTCGACCCGGCTATTGCAACCGGGGTCACTTTCAATGTCTTGTTTGCTCCACTCGATTCAAACGCACAAGTTCCAGCCTTGACGACCGCACCAAGGGTCGTTCCAACGGTGATAACATCCTTTGCCGGGTCTGACTTGTCAATTGCCGTTATCTGCTGACCATTGCAAGCATCGGTTGCAAACCTGTCACCAACTTTGAAGTGGTGTCCTTTGGCAACCTCATACGTGGTTGCGGTTGCAATCGCTTCCGTCAATATCTGTGCGGTCTTGCAGACTTCAAACAATCCATCAGAACCAACGCCAAGGGGTGTTCCCTCGAACAACCCCGTGCCACCCAAATTTGCGACCTTGACGGTAACGCCACCGGGTATATCTGCAACACGGTGAAGAATACACTTCACAACACGGTTGTCCTTTTTACGGTCAATTCTCAATCCCATTGTTTTGATGAATTAGGTGTTAAACATCTTTGCCCGTGAACACGTTGTTTTCGGGCTTTTGGCTGTTAATGAAATCGGCAACGCCTTTTGAAATACCGCTTTCTTCCTTTTGGGCGAATAGCGGGCTTCCGCCGGAATTGCTCAAATCAATATCAGCCTTGTTTTGATTTGCCGTGGCAATGTCCTTTTCCTTTTCTGCCAAGTATTCGTTGAAGTCATCGTCCGTGTCGAACTTCATGCGGGCAAAGTCTTTCAAGGTTTGGTTCTTGAAATTCTCATCCTTGCAATTCGCCAACTTTTCGTTCAATGATTGAAGCCTTGACTTTGCAATGTTGTCACGCTCATAGCCTGACAACTTTTCTTGAAACGGCTTGACGGCTTCCGCAACGGCTGCTTTGACCACTTCTGAAATATCGTTCGGGTCGGGCTTTGGGTCGCCGGGTTCAACCTTTTTGCCCTTATCCACGAAGTCATACTTCTTTTTCAAGTTCGTTTCAAAGGTTTTGTTGCTGTCGGACACTTCCTTATCCACATCGGCGCGATACTCCTTGACAAATTCGCCCACTTGCGCATCGGTGAGTTTATCCACAAGGGCTTTCGCTTCATCTTCGGTTGCGCATTGTAACGCAAGTGAACGTGCCAATGCAGTCAAACCGTCCTTTCGCACGCCTGAAAACTTTGCAATCAGTAATGCTAAAATTCTTTCTTTCATTCCGATAATCTTTTTATAAGTTCACAAATCATGCGTAAAAGTAATGTGTTTTACTATAATACACCTTAAAACGTATATTGACTTATCCTTGATTTATCCACATTTTGCATTGCAAGTGCATTTTACGCCTTTGCAAATGGTTGTTTTACTGAACAAAATAACTACTTTTGCATTGTATTATAGTAATTCAAATAAAGCAATAAGAAGATGACAGAATCAGCCGCTAAAACCGCAATGCGCTTGGGTGCGGACGTGCGCATTGCATCGCACATCGAATCAAGATTGAAAGACCCAAGACAACTTGAAGAAGCAATCAGAATGTTCTATGCCGGAACATTGCCGTATGAACTCGTTTATAATTCGGACAATCTCATTGATTTGGAAACCGTCAAATCACAGCTTATTAAAAACCTTATGAAGCGCAATCGCCGTTAGCCATGATGCAATTGCATTGCACGGTTATACATTTGCAATGCAAAGTCATGCAAATAAAAGAAAAGGAAAGAAAATAAAAAGATATAGTAAAGAGAAAGTATAAAGAGAAAAGCGGACACCGCTTTTCACGCTCCACATAAAAAGTTCTGTGACGGTAAAAAACAATCAACTTTTTTGCGGATTTTCAAGGAAAAGCATTACCTTTGTACCGTAAACGGATAAAGACATGATTGTAATTTTCGACAAGGACTATTTGCGTGAACTCTACGAAACGGGAAAGGGCGACAAGAAACACCGCTTCCAACCTGACATCATAAAGCGTTACAGAAAAGGCATTGACCTTATCAAAAGCGCAAACAAGGTTGAAGATTTGTTCCTGTTCCCATCCTTGCGTTACGAGGTCTTGAAAGGCGACAAGGCGGGCATATCATCCATAAGGGTGAATGACCAATACCGAATCGAATTTACCGTATCGGAAGAAGAAAACGAAACGATTGTTTACATCTGCAACATATTAGAATTGTCAAACCATTATAAATAATTGCGTTATGGTTACTGTTAAAGGAATAGACCCAAAAATGATTGCCAACAACTTAGAGCCTTACGAACCCACACATCCGGGCGAATTGCTCAAAGACGAAATAGAATGCCGGGGCGTGTCGCAAAAGCAGCTTGCGGCTGATATGGGCGTGTCTTACACCGTCTTGAATGACATTGTGAATTGCAAACGCCCTGTAAATACCAAATTCGCCCTTTTGTGCGAAAAGGCAATGGGCATCCCGGCTTATATATTGTTGCGGCTGCAAGCTGATTACGACATGATTACTACCAAACGTGACAAGTCTTTTTTGAAACGTCTTGCCAACGTAAGGAAAATTGCGGCGGTACTTTAATTAAATTCAATCGGATATGAAGAAGTTTATTTTTACTTGTATTACCTGTATTATTGCAGGATTGGCGTTTGTCGGATGTTCAAAAGATGATGATTTCGTTTCAAATTATTCTGAAAGACAAGAAAAGGCATTTGCATTATTTAATGGAACATGGGCGGATATTCAATTTTCAAACCTTTCAGGCGGTGAATTAGGCAGTTTATTACCTGACCCGGACTTGATAGTGTTCGGTACTCATTTCGATAAAGAAATAGAAGTTACCCGTGACGATTACATGAATGGTCAAGAACACCTCTATTATGCGCAAGGTGAATGCACATACAAGGCATTTGATATAGTTGATGAAGTTTATGAAGATATAGAATGCTATTATTACATCAATTCGGATGCTGATTATATGGCTTTGTATGACAAAGAAACAAATCAACGGTATAAGGGTTTCGATATGGATATACAAAGCGAAACAAGAATTGTTTTGCATGACCCGAACTTGACTTTGCCTTATATCTTCGTAAAACAATAGACAAAATTGGGCTTCAAGCCCTTTTTGTTTACCTCAAATAATCGTTTATTATGGAAAGAGTGCAATTAAGCAAGCGGGCAAAAGCGGTTTTGAAATCATTGCGGGGCGGCGTTGTGGCTTGCCCCGAATCAATGATTCAATCCGATTTTAATTCCGGGGCAAGGGAATTGCAGCACCACGGATTCACGGTTTGCCACGAAGAAGAAAACGGAAATGTTGAAGTGGCAAGGCTTACCGACAAAGGGAAATTGTACCTTGAAGATAATCCGGCATTGCATAACCCCGTTGATTGGAAATGGGTTGTCACGACAGCCATTGCCATTGTTGCCGCCGTTGCTGCGATAGCCGCCCTTTTCGTGTCATGCGCTATTTATTTGCATTTAAGTGTTTTATAGTAACACAAAAATCAATTAAACTGCTAAATTTGTGGCGTTTTTTTGTTGTCGTTTCGATTATTCTTGCTACTTTTGTAGTGCGTTACATACTACAAGGCGGTAGCAAGACCGCAAACAATCCGTTGGCGGTATTTTTATACCCTGACGGCTGACATATCGGCATTGTACCCCCGTGGAAATCTGTAATGGAAATCCTGCCTTGTAGGTGTAACGCAACGGGAAAGGCAATGCCTTTTTTATTGCCTTATGTGAAAAGCCACCACACCCAAAGTGGTAATGTGTAATCTTTCATAAAAGCGTTACAATGAAAGGCCAAGTGACAATTTTTGAGAATGCCCAATTCGGGCGAATCCGCACTTCAATGAATGCGGATGGTGAACCTTTGTTTTGCCTTGCTGATGTATGCCGGGCATTAGACTTACAACAAGTATCAAAGGTTAGACCAAGACTTTACGCAAAGGGGGTGCTTACTATTCCCCTCCTTACTAATGGTGGAACTCAACAAGCGTACTTCATCACCGAACCAAACTTGTACAAGTGCATTTTCCAAAGCCGCAAGAAAGAAGCCGAACAATTCCAAGATTGGGTGTGCGGTGAAGTGTTGCCAAGCATCCGTAAGTCGGGCGGCTATATGATTGCCCGGCAAGACGAAACGCCGGAACAGATAATGGCACGGGCATTGGTGTTGGCAAAGGACACAATCGACCGCCAACAAGCGGCGTTGAAGCAATCGGAAAACAAGAACTACTTGTTGCAATGCCAAAATGATGCTTTAACCTCAATGAACGAGGGGCAACAACGGCATATCAAGGCTTTAATGCCCGGCGCGACATTCGCCAAAGCCGTTGAAACATCGGAACACTCTATTTTGGTCGGCGAACTTGCCCGCATCATCAAGCAAAACGGGGTAGAAATCGGACAAAACCGCCTTTTCCAATGGCTGAGAGAAAAGGGCTATCTTTGCAAAAAGGGCGAAATGTACAACCAGCCCACGCAAAAGGCACTTGACATGGGCTTGTTTGAAATCAAAAAGACGGTGATAACCAAGCCAAGCGGCGATTCCCTTGTCACCACCACAACCAAAGTGACCGGGAAAGGGCAAATCTACTTCGTGAACAAGTTTCTTTTCGATGCTATCAACCAAGCGGAATTGGCGAAACAAGCCGCCCAAGCAAAGAAAGGGGGTGCGCAATGACCGTCAGCAAACAGACCCAAAATTTCATTGACTGCATGAAAACCATGCAAGACCTTTACACAAAAGTATATAAGTCGCTCAATGAAATATACAATGCAGATGATACGGAACGCATCATTGCCGACCAATTCATCATGGAATTTGACGCACTCGAAAAGCGGATTGAAAATCTTGTCATTGCTTCAATGAAAGAAAGAATGTCTTGGGGTGATTCACAAGAAATTTGACGTAATGCAAGGGGCTGCATAAGTTATTAAAAACTTGTGCAACCCCTGCGTTATATTAGCCCCAATTATATACCTTTGTACAACAAATTAAAATACAATAAGTTATGGATAAGAAGAAGCAAGAAATGATAATGGCTATTGCCAAAGAGTATGGTTTTGATACCTTTGAGCGTATTCCCGATTGGAAAGGTTATGAAGTTTATTCGCCCTATAACAAGAACGGCAAAATGCCCTTTATCGGACAACCTGTGTTTGTCCTTGTTAAAAATGGGCAAGCACGGGTCGCAACCGAAGAAGAATGGGGGCAATTCATCGAAAACCTGCCGGATTGATTCTTCATTGCCGTTTCTTTGTCGCTCCCGACACATAATGCGGATTTCCCCTTAAATTATCCACACGCAAGATGCTAATTCCATAGACCAATGAAATGCGTTTTGCGTATGCCTTGAAGTCTGTTATGACCATGCCGCATTGTGGGTCGTAAACTCTCATTGTGCCATCTTTGAACCTTTCCATTGTTATGATATGCCCACTACGGCGATTTTTCCATCCAAAATTTATGTGGTATCGACCGGGTGTTGAAGTCATGTCCTCAAATTCTGACATCATTACCTTGAACGTCTTGTTCTTTATCTTGTAGCCATCGACATACCGACCGCCCGCACGTTTTTTCTTTGGCACATTCCCGTTATCATCAAGCCATGCCTTTTCGGTGGTATAGGAAAGTTCATACGGGATATTTCCTTTTCGCTTCGTGTTTTGGTTGGCTTCCACATCATATCCACGCCGCCGCATCTCGTAAGCGACAACACATGATTGACAATTTATGTGATAGCCGCCGCCAAGCGTGAAATTCGGATTGCCTTTCAGCTCGTTTGCATCATCATGGTTCATCGCCGCCGCTTTGTGCATTCCAAGCGACTTTTCCATTTCATCTTCATTGTCGGCACGTGAAACATCATACTTTCCAATGATTGAATTTGCATCGGCTTTGGGCTTGTTGGCTTCATCAATGGCATCTTGAATCCGTTTCTTCAATTTATCCAACATTTCCTTGCATGAAGCCTTGCCCATTATCCATTCACGCTTATCACCCGTAATGTCGGCAACCAATTGCAACATATCGGAAATGTCAATCTTGTATGTACGGGCTTCTTTGATTGCTTCATTGGCATCATTGATGAATGCTTTATATTCCTGTTTGGCATTTTCAACACGCTTTCCCAATTCGTCAATCGCACGTAAGATATTGCTTGAATCCGGGGTTTTCATCGCATCATCAAGAATGAATGTATTTAAGCCCCATTCACTACACTTGGCACGAATATCCGCATCCTTTTGTTGGATTTCCGCCGCTTTCAATTGGATGGTCGCAATCCGGCTTTGTATTCTTGTAATATCCTTGTCGGCAACATACTTATCAAGCATTTGCAATTGAACGGTCAAACCCCATTTATTTGCCAACATCCTTGCTTGGGTGATTTGTGGCATAAGGGCGTTAAGCTGCTGTTGTACCGGGTCAATTTGCTTCTTGGTTTCAAAGTTCAACCCTTTGGATAACTTGCCGTCCGTGAAGTTGTCTTTGATGAAATAAGGCGTGGAACTCCAATTTGCTTGCGCTTCTTCATGTTCCTTGACCCACTCTTTGAAGCCGTCCGGCACATCGACAACGACATTCTTTGCTTCCAAACGCTTGTATTGAGTGCCACGCAAAGCCGCTTTGAGGTCGCCCAACTCGTTTTCATCAAAGGTTTCTTCATCCATCAGGATTGGCACGGCGTAACACATACATTGCGGGTGCCAGCCCTTGAACTTGAAATGCTTTGGATAACGCCCTTTCAGCTTCTCGCAAATGTCACACTTGCACAAAGGTTCATGGTTTGACCTTTTGACTTCAAACCCCACGACAAAATCAAGGCTTTGCCAACGCAAATAATCGCTTTCACGGTATGCCATATTGATTTCAGACCGTGTAAGCCGGGCGGCATTCTTTGCGCTTGACCTGTAAACGCCCCGTCCGGGGTGAAATGCCTTTGCCGCTTTCGACAACACAAGGTTGCCCCGTTTGTCACGGACACGCCGGAACAAACGGTTGGGGTCTTTCAGGTTCTGCCGGACATCCCGTGAAAGTTGTGCCGCACTTCGACCCTCACCCAACCCGGCATCAAGTGCGGCTTCAAGTTGTTCACGGTATTGCCCAACATACTTCCAAACACGTTGTGAAAGGTTCATACCCTCAACCTTGCGCCCCTGAAAGGTTTTCAAGGCATCCAAATTTTGGTCTTGCATCTTTTTCAATTGCGCCTTGCTCAACTTGGATGTATCAAGTATTGAGGAAATGAAGCCATCATTCTTGCCGCAAGCAAACAACCATTGCTTCTTTGACCCCGTTTCAATGACCGTTGTAATGCGGCTTGCAAGTTGCTTGGTGACACTTTGCATAACCGCCTTGACACTTGGGTAATCATCGAAAGAAAACGGCTTGTCGGGGTCATATTTGCCCTTTGCCGCCGCCCTTGCTATTTCGGCGGTCGCCTTGTCAAACAAAGCATCAACGGCTTGCGTGTATTGCTCCGTTTGCCTGTAATGTGCGGCATCGAATGTCTGCACCGAAAATCGCTTTACTTTCTGCCTTTTAGCCATTGCCCCTTAATTTGAAGTGTTCGCATTGAGGGTCTGACAAGAACTTGCTATATTTCCCCTCTTTGTGGAAAGGGCATTTGCACATGAACAATTCACCTTTCCAATTCTTTTCGTGCCAATCGCATGAATGCGCACAATCCCGGCATTGATATTTTGGCGTTTCAATGACTTTCCTTTTCATCACGCATCCCCTTCAAGTTGTGGTTCACCGATTATGAACGAATTTTCACTTGTCATTTGGTCTTTCAATTTCTGCATGGTCAATTCAACATTGCTTGAAAGTCCGGCTTTCTCGACCGATTCTTCTTGCGATATGACGGGCTTGTTGCCATTAGCCGTAAGCCAATAGTTCAATTCGTCAATCTCACTTGTAAGCATATACGGCACAATTTCGGGTTCAATGGCGATTGTTTCGCAATCCGCTTCCAATGCGTTGTTCATCTTGCCGATATAGGCAAGAATGACATTCACACGCCGTTGCAAATAATCATCGAAGATTTCCCGTTTGTCTTGCACTTTAAGATGGGCATCCATGAAAAGCAACTTCAATGCAATGCCGCTTATAGCCCCAAGCCCCTTGACCGAATCAAACGAAATATCCGGCGTTTGGGTGATTGTATAAATCATCTTCAAAAGGGTTTCAATCTCCAACTTGACGGCTTCCGGGGCTGACTGCCAAGACACATATTGCATGGTTGCACCATCTTCACCCTCAATGACTGCACCGCTTTCGCCTTTCTTTGCCCATCCTTTGATTATGCCAGTTGTGAATATCTTGGGGCTTGCGTGATAGTCGTTTGTATCGGCAAAGTTCGACAACAAGGTTTCCAAACGGTCAATCAGTTTATCCACATCTTCCGTTTCAAACTTGGGTTGGTGTCCGTAAATCACGGGGATTTTGCCTATCGTGATAGGCTTTGGATAGCCCGGTGCGGCTTCATAGCCATTTTCCCCATTAATCCACAACCAATGTTCTTTGTCTGTGAATGTTTCAAAATAATCAACGGCATTTCCCCCGGCATCCTTTCGGCTGAAAGACCGTGAAAAGGCTACCATGTCGCCCGTTTCGTCAAAATAGGGGTAAAGGGTATCACCATAAGCGGGCGAAAACAAGGCACAACGCAACTTGTGTTTCGACTTGAAGCCATATTTGGAATTGGGCTTATCTACCGTGTACCAATACTCCGCACATTCCTTGTAACCGAAAATGGAACGACCGATTTTGCGGTTCAAAGAAGTGCTTTTGACATCATACAATATGCGGTTCAAGGCAAAGACAATCGCCGCTTCATTGTCATTGGATGGGGTCGCATTGTAATTGATAGGGTTGCCGAAACAGAAAGACACGGCACGGTTTATTATCAACCTTTGAATGGCAAGGGCAATTCTTGCAACCTTTTCCGTTCTGTAATTGGTACTTTCGCCATCCACCGTGATAATCTTTTGCGCCGATTCCGCTTCATCGTCGGCATCAATCTTTACCCGTTTATCCTTGCGAATAACCGGGTCGTTAATATCATGCAACTTGGGGTTAAGTGCCTTTTCTGCACTCTCCACATCAGGTTGTGGAATGAAACGGCAAGACTTCAATTCCGAAATCACATCATTTGCCGTTGCTTTCTTGAAAATTTCGTCAATTGGCATATCGTTATTGTTTTATAGTGAAACACTTTAATATCCAAAAAGCCCCGCCACATCCGATTTGCGGTGGTTTGCTCTTTTTTCGATTGTTCCCGTCAATGCGTCCGGGGCATCATCATGTTCATTTTGCCCGGCTTTCAAATAGCCGCATATCGCCTTGGCAAATTCAGGGAATAGGGTTTTCCAGCCTTGCGGCATGAATGTAAGGTTCTGCACCATTGCCGAATGTTGGTATATCCTCGTATCTTTGTTTTCGGTTTGGTGAAATGCCGTGAATGCCGTTTTGCCGTTGCCCATAAGTCGGCATTGCTTTTCAACATTGTTCTTGAAAAGGCGACCGCCGTTGTTCGCTTCGACAATGCACAAGGCAACGCCATGTTTGGTCAGCATCTTTGCAAGTGCGGGTTCTGTGTACTCAACCGGGCGTGTCGTATAAAGTACATCCACAACATAATTGGCAACATCCGTTTCATCATAGACAATGGCGCACAAATAATCTGCGCCCGTGTCCGCCGTATCGACATAACATTTCCGCTTGACGTACTTTGTCGCTGGGCGAATGGTGTATTCAACAAAGCCGCTTTCGTACATAAGTCCGGCACGGGGTTGGGGGTCTTGTTGATAAAGGGATTCAAACACTTGGGGATTGCGTTTGCGTATCGCTTGCAGCTTCTTTAAGCTGTGTCTTTCTTCCCAAAGTGCTTCACCCTCTTTTCGGGGGTCATACTCTGTCGGCTTGCCCTCTTTGATAGCCTTGTAAACGACAACAACCCACCCATCGGGATTGTCTGTGGGGTCATATACGCCTTGTTGCCGTAACAATGTACCCGCCAAATCATCTTCATGCCATCGTGTAAAGACAATCAGTTGTTGGGATTCATTGTGAAGTCGGGTTTCCGCAACCGTATCGTACCAATCCGACACACTTTCACGGACAATGGGCGACCATGCCGTCTTTGCGTCCTTGTAAATATCATCCATGATAAGAATATCAACGGGTTCACCTGTCAAAGCACCACCGACACCAACCGTCTTGAAGCTGCCCCGGTGTCCTACAATCTCGCATTCATCCGCATTGCGCAACCAAGACCCGGCAATCGTGGTCACATTGGCGGCATTAAGGTTAGTTTCCGGGAATATCTCGTGGTATTCGGGGGTGTCGATTATCCTTTGGATTTCACGGTTGAACTTTCTTGCTTTGGGGGCATTGTAAGACACAATCGCCAACCGTTTTTCAGGGTCATTGCCAAGAAGAAAGGCGGGCAAACGCCTTGTTGAACCCTCGGATTTACCATGTTGGGGCGGCATGAACACCATCAATTTGCGGATTTTGCCTTGCGCAAAGTCTGTCAGAACCTTGTAATATCGGCGGTGAAAGTCCGCCGGGCGGAATGTGGGCATGGTGGCAAGGGTAAAACGCAACAAATCGGAACGGCTTTCACGAATAAGCCGTTCTTTCAATGCCTTACAATACCGTATCTTGTCAGCCCTTTGCGCCATTATTCTAACTTCCTTTGCAATTCCGCAATTTCATTATCCAATTCTTCATCCGACTTGCCCGCAAACAAATCCTTTCCGTCTTTGCCTGTAACCTCGGTTGTTTGTCTGTTTCTCCAATGTTCCGGGTCGCCATTCGTCAAGGTGAATATGATTGCCGCCGTGTCTGCCTGAATGTGCTTCTTGGTGGTCGTTTGCTCCTTGATTATCGGCTTTGGGTTGCCCTTTTCATCCTTTTGCTTGCTTGGAATGGTCACAACCTTTGTTTCGGTCACTTCATAGCCTTGTATCTTCTTCAACAATGATTTCTTGGCTTCCTGCACAAAGAATTGCATCCGCTCATCCTTTGCTTGCTCAATAGCGGCGGCAAAGTCGGGATAATCATCAATCCATTGGTGATAAGTCTTGGGCGTGATACCCACTTGGCGGCATATTTCGGCAATGGTGAACGTGTCCGACTTGACAAGCCCGACAATCTTTTCAACTATTTTCTTACCGTATTTCGCCATGTTACGCCTTTTTTAGTCTGATTTTGTCACTTTCATAACTTTATTCTTTCAATTCACATTTGAAGCCCCTTTCTTGCAACTCGTTGAATAGCAATGACAATTTGGAAACATCGCCACATTCAACAATCAACCTTGTGTCAATCACTTTCTTGGGGCTTTCTTCTTCATCCTCGCTTTCCTCTTGGGCATCCAATGCAACGCCCCAATCTTCCGGGTCAAAGTCGAACTTTTCCGCTTCCTGCATTATCAAGTCCGTGTCAAAAGAAAGGTTCGCTTTGCTTGTGGCGTTGTCCGCAAGGGCAAGTTCACGCCCCTTTGCCGAATCAAGGTCAATATCCTTTCGCTTGACCGCCACAAGTGAATTGCCGTCAGTTTCAACAATGATAACATTGTCAAAACCAATGTCGGCGGCTTTTTCGGCTGTCTTGTTCCCGGCGATAATGCGGTTGTTCTTGTCGATAAGGATTGACCGACCAAGCCCAAATTCACGCAAGGACTTATCCATCAAGTGTTCGCCAAACTCCGTTCCCTTGTTGAAATTCTTATTGTCCGGGATAAGGGTTTCAATACTCGCTTCGATTATTTTAGTAGCCATGACAACACGGAATGGATATTGAATAACACACAAACAATCAAGGCCACCAAAGCCCCGCAAAGCGCACCAATCATGGTGAAGATAAAGTCCATCAATTCAACCGTGCCGTGACCTTTGGAATCCCACCATTCTTTGATTGCTCCGGCAAGGCTTCCGGCTACAAAACCGACCAAAGCCCCAAACAAGACACCTACAACAAGCGCAATGACAAAGCCGACATAAAAATGTTTCCGTTTATCGGGTTGTTTGGCGGATTCTGCAAGGTTTTCCCATGTTTGAATGACACTTTCCTTTGCCTTTCCCCAAAAAGCCAAAATGCGGGCTTTTAACGGGGCTTTTTCAAAGACCATTTCGCCCGAAACAAAGACGGGCGGTTGTGTTTTCCCCGAAAGGACACCAAGCCACACTTTACCGCCGAATAAAATGTTCATTCGTTCCTTGAAAGTCGGCTTCCAACAAGAAACACATTGTTTGCCGTCATTCCACACGTGCAATGATGAACATTCATTGTCTGACATGGTGGACGGCTTTTGCAATACCTTTGTGGATTGCGGAAAATCAATTGGTTTCATCTGCTTTTGAATTTAGTTTGCAATGCAATTGCAAAATTAAAGGGAGTGTTATAGTAACACACCCTTTTGCAAAAAAAGTTAAGCATAAGTTATCCAACTTTTACCTTGATAGGCAAGCCCGAAAACACCCATGCAAGCAAAGCCGCATCACGCCCATCTTGGTTGGTGCGCCCGGTCAAACCTGTAAATGAAGCCAATTCTTCTTGGGTAATCTTTCGGTCTTTGCCTTTCCAACACTTGACCAACGGGGCGTGTTCCAAGACGTTGATTCCGTAATGCTTGCACATTTCGATAATCTTGCGCCCTGTTTCATGGTTCGCCCCGACATCCTTTGCGATTTTTTCCGCCCGGTGTCCTTGCGCTTCATGGAAATTGCTTTTCTTGACCATCCACCCGGCTTCAACAACGACAATGACCGTTTCTTGCTTTTCAAGACTTGTCTTTTTGCAAAATTGCAAGTAATCCATCAATTGCGGAAAAGCCAAGTTCGACACTTCCAATTGCCGTGTTGTCGGTTTGAGGAACGCCACGCCCGATTTTCCTTTGTCGGGGTCAATGGCAATGATGTTATCATATTTGCACCTCATATCGCACGCAATTAGAATGGCAAATCATCTTCCGCATTGTCGGATGCTTGCGGTTGGGCTTGTGCTGCCTGTGTCGTTGCTCCTGTCGGTTGGTTTTCGCCTTTCAGACCACACAAGGTAACTTCATTCGCATTGACATTGACGGCGATTTGCGTGTTGCCATGCTTGTCTTGATAGGTCTTTAAGGACAAACGCCCCCGGACAAACACTTTGCATCCCTTTTTCAAGTATTGCGTAAGCCCGCCGCCATCACCATACCAAAGGACGGACACCCACACCGTTGATTCTGTCACAACCCCTTGGGCATCCTTTTTCCTTTCGGAATGCGCCACGTTGAATGATACATATTTCCTGCCGCCAAATTCCTTGATTTCGGCATCATTCCCGATATTGCCAATTACTTCACATTGAAACATACGCTTTTGAATTAGAGTTATACAAATACTTTCCTTTTGTTATGCAAGTGCATTGCTTTTGCATTGTTAATATCGCTTGTTGTGCCGGATTGGGCGGTTTTCATTATACCTCATCTTTTGGGCAATGTGCCAATCCAAGTCAATATCCAAAGACTTTGCCCATTCCCGGATATAGAAAATGCCGAATTGAATGCGTTTTTCAATGCCTATTACATCACGGGATAAGCCCTTGCACAATGCAAAAGCATTTTCCGTGAAGCTGAATTTTGTAAACGCCCTATAATATCGGCAAGGATTCATCTTGGAAAAGTCGATACCCAAAGCCCCTGCAAGGTCGAAAAGGCGAATGGCTGTGTCCGCAAATTCATCTTCAACGGTGTTCTTTACGTGCGATTCAAACACATCATCGAACATTTCCCCCTTTTCCATGTCTTGCCGCATCAGCAATTTAGCACCGACCCCGGCTTTGTCATTCTTGCGGTCGGCTTCTACCATTTCGGCAATTTCCGTTATAACAAGCATCAAACAATGTTCGTTGCTCTGTTTCTTATCCCAAAACCCATGTTTTACGGCGTTGGAATGCGCTCTTTCTGTCATTTCGTTGTAGTTCATCTTTCCAAACTTTATTTTGTTAATAAATTACCCGGTCAAAACAATTTTGGCGTAATGCAAGATAAAACTTGCTCTTTCGCCGCTTTGTAAAAGTCTTTTTTGATTTCAAATCCATATCCTTTTCTTTGTAAGTTTGCCGCTGCCAATAATGTTGTTCCACTTCCGGCGCAAGGGTCAATGACCACATCGCCGGGGTCTGTGAATATCCGAATAAGGCGTTCAAGCAAAGGAACGGGCTTTTGTGTCGGATGCACTTTGGGCGTTTCGCTATCCCTTATCCAATCAAAGCAATTAAAAATCATCCTGCCATCATTGTTGAACTTGGGCAACTTATCCCGGTACAACAATATCCCATATTCACAATTGCCAACGACTTTCATATTTGCTTTCAACACTTGTGCGGAAAAGTTCTTTCGGAAAACAAGGTTGATGTAATGGTTAAAACCATATCGTTTGCCAAGTTCTATGTATTTGAATTGTTGTTCAAACTCGCAAAACACAATCATGCAAGGGGATTTCCCCGGTTGTTTAGGCTCTTTTATAAGCATCTGCGAACAAAAGTGCATAAATTCAGCCGGGCGAAAATCCTTGTCCGTATCGAAAAACTCCTTACCAGCCTTTTCCGATTCTCCGTTTTTGTTATCCCCATCGACATACCATGCCGGATTACTTGCATAAGCATTGACCCCCAAATTATAAGGCGGGTCGGCAATGATTAATTGCGCTTTCGGGATTCCATAAACTTTGAAGTTTTGGAAATGGTCATTGAATAATTCTATATTCTTCATCGTCTGTCGGTTACAATATCAAACACCGCCTTTGTCAAGTTTATGTCATATAAGGCATTGTGCAATGATTCACTTTCGACATCAACGCCAAGCGTTTTGGCGACCGTGGATAACTTGAAATTCTCCATGTCAGGGCGGCGGGTCGCAAGGTATGCGGATGCAAGCACCATCACATCAATTGTGTTCGACCAAAACCAAGAACCAAAGTATTGGTCGCCGTTCTGCAAGAAGAATCCACGCAAAAATTGATTGTCGAAAGCCGCATTGTTATAACCGACCAAGAAGAACTTGTCTTTCTTGTTGTACTTATCGACATACTTTTCAAGCATCGCAACAAATTCGGAATATACTTGTCGCATTGGCGGGTATGCCAACACTTGTTCACGTGTTACCCCTGCAACTTTCAAGGCTTCATCTTCGATTATCGCCCTTGGGTTTGGTTGAACGTGAAAGTCGAATTGTTCTTTGGAAACACCATCAATCACGATTTCACCCGATATTTGATGGATTCCATTCTTGCCGGGATTTACCCCGGTCGTTTCAAGGTCAAAAAATAATAGTTTCATTTTAGTATGTGTTATTTATTAAACAAATTCAATTGTTGCTTCTCTGACTTGATTTGAATTACTCGCTTAATCTCATTGTCGATTTCAGCTTCAAGCCTTTTAGACTTCTCCAATGCCGACTTTGTGCGATATTTGAAATACTCCTTTTGAGCATCACGCATATCCTTTACTTTGTAAAAGAATTGTTCGGGATTCATGTTGTCTTGTTTTATAGTAATACACAAATTCTTAAATTTTCGATAACCATTGTTCCCATATCCGGCTTGCCACTTGTGCCATCATTACGGGCGGCACGGACATTCCGCACACATAATGGGGTTTATTACCCGCAAAATTGTAGTCTTGTGGAAATGTTGCAATTGTCGTCACTTCTTGGGTCGAAAGATAAAACGGTTTATCATAATGCACCGTTGAATCTTCTTTTCCCGTAAGAGTATTGCACACACGGTCAAGGAATGCAAATTGCGTGTTGAATGTCAATCGCCGTCCATAAAGCCTTGTTGTTACATCACCAAAATCATCATCGGTCGGCAATCTTGATTCCCATCTTTTCCGCATCTCCTTTGATTTTATTTCACGACCAACGCCCGCAACGACATCGGAAAACATAATTGGTGCTTCTTTGAAGTCAAGGTCTAATTTCGGCACATCATTGAAAAGGCTTTGCATCACCAAAAATGGGGTTGCAAGGTCTTTCCGTAAACAGATAAAGAAAACCCGTTCACGCCGTTGCGGAACACCCATCTTTTGTGCATCAAGCAACCAATGTTGGCAATAATACCCGGCATCCTCGAAGCCCTCGTATATCCGTCTTACATAATCCTTGGCTTCACCAAGCAACAACCCCTTGACATTTTCGGCGACAACGACTTTGGGTTGCAGCTTCTTTGCAAGGTCTATGAAGTCGAAAAACAAGGTGTCTAAAACTTGTTCGGCTTGCCCCTCTCTAAACTTCTTCATTTTGCCCCAACTTTTTTCACGCCCGCAATTCACACCAGCCATCGAAAATGTAGAACAAGGCGGCGACCCGTCCAAAATGTCAAGATTGTACAATTCGGGCGGTAAATCCGTTCTATCCTTGAATGTCTGTATCGGTTCAAGGAAAGGGAACTTGGGGTTGTGGTTCTGACAATATGCGTACATCATGCGGTGGTCTATCTCATTGCACCCGATTACATCGAACCCGGCAAGTTTGTAACCCATAGAACTGCCCCCCCCACAAGCAAAACATGAAAAGACCGCCCCTTTGTCTTTGGTGAAGTGGGCATCTTTCAAAGTCCAACGATAATCGAATTTATGCGGTTTCATTTGTTTTGTTCAATATATTGTTTACCCTTGTCGCCATATCCCGGAATTGCGGATTGTACTTGAAATCATCATCATACTTCCGCAATAAATGAAGCATCGAAGAATGGTCACGGCGAACATACTTGGCTATCTGTGTCAGCTTCATTTTTCGCTTGCGGCAATGATACACGAATATCATCCGGGCAAACACCCCGTCACGCTTGCGCGACTTGGTGATATATTGATTGAAGCGTAACCCCGTCACTTCATGGATTGCATTTTGTATGCGCAAGATTGCCTTGTATTCATCATTTAGAATGATTATGTTTGATTCAAACAATACATCCTTGCCCGTGCGGTTGGCAAAATCAAATTCTATTGAAGCCCCGGTTGAAGTAGTCCAATTATCCATCATGTAGATTGCATCACACGAATGCAGCATTTCAATATCCTTGCATAAATGCTTTATCCATTCTTCATGGGTCGCAAGACCATTCTTTAACGGGTTTATCACTTCAAAGCCAAGTTCCGTCAATAAGGCTTCCGCATCTTCAAACCTTTGTTCGGCTTCCTTATAAGGCAAGCCGCTTATCTTTCCTGAAATGTATATCCTCATGGCTGCAAGTTCTTTTGATGGTTATGCAAAAACTTATTCACGAAATACACTTGACCCTTGCCCGTTACCTTGGTCGTGTTGGATATAAGAGTGTCGCCGTTTGGCTTCTGAATGGTTGTTTTCTTTATCTCGAACAAGCCCATTTCCATTGCCTTTTGGGTCGGTTGATTGTACCTTTCACCATATTGGCACAAATAACCGTTGTCACGCATCCATTGGAAAAGCCGCTTTTCGCCCGTCTGAACACCGTTTTGGCATATTATCTTGGCAAGTTCACCGATAAGCACGGATTGTTTGGCGGTTTCAACCGCTTGTGAGAATAGGACACGGGGTGCATCGGCTTCAATCTGCTTTTGTTGCCGCTCGATTTGTTCCGCCTGTGCCGCTGCAAGGCGTAATGCTTCCGAAAAAGTTTGAGGGATTGCCGGATATTGCGGTTTGACTTGTTGAAATGCTCTTTCCATTTTGGAAAACATATCAATAAAAGCCATCTTGAATTGGTTTGCTTTTTCTCCATTCCAACGCATAACCAAGGCGCAAAAGCCCTCTTTGGTCATTAGAAATATAGGTTGCTGTTTCCCTTGTGAATCATAGTAAGTTGATTCACAAAATGTTTGGCGGTTGGCTAACAAGTTAGCCGACATCATAATGTCACGGATAGACCTTATCACGTTTTTATGTTGCCGCCCGAACACCTGTGCGACTTTCAAAGAATCGGTCACGGGTGTTCCCTTTTCGGTCTTATAGACCACATCTTGTTGAATGATAATACCGTCCATTGTTATATCGTTTATTAGTTATTTATTCCGCATCATCATCAAAATAATCTTGGTTTTCATCCAAGAAAGCGACCAACGCATCATCGCAATATAAGCCCTCGCAAAGACTATCGCATCGGTGGTCGATTTCGTTATTCTTCCACGGGCAATAATCACATAAATCATCGCCCAAGGTTTCTTTCAATTGCTCATTGTTTATCAAAGTCGTTAAATTTTACGTCTGTCTTTTCCTTTGATTTCAAAATAGTTGCACATTTCCCGAAGTCGGCTTGCCACACGGTCGCCATACCTGTTGGATAATGCTTCACCGTTGATTTTAAGATTTGAAGTGATAAGGGTTAATTCATCGGTCTTGTCACCTCTGTATTCAAGCACATTCCGCATCACATCAAGGCGATTGCCCATGTACATTGATTCTTGCGGCTCGCTGCCTAAATCCTGAACACCAAGAATGCCTTGTGTCTTGAACCGTTGGATGTTCCCATCTTCAATGAACCTGTCGCAAATTTCATCCGCTCGAAAGGTTGCCCACCACAAAGGGCGTGTCGTGTTGTCTTTCTCCATTGACACCCGGAAACCCCATGCAGCACTATATGCAAGCATGATTTCAAGACACCAAGATTTGCCCGAACCTGTATTTCCCGCAATGTAAATTCCACGTTTCAAATTCCCCGGAACAATCTGCCTTGTTTCCGGGTCAAGGCATCGCATTGACGTGTCGCAATGACACCATTTGATGAAGTTTTCGTAAGTGAAGCGGTTTTCATCGTCAATCACAAACTTTGCGTTTCGGCTTTTTCCGATTGCTTCAACAATCTTCAATGCTTCTTCAACGTCATATTGCAAGTATTGGTAACGGGTAATGCCGACAAACAACCCACGTTGCTTCACGGCTTCCATAATTCGCCCGATACTTGGCATCTGCACTTTCACGGACTTTTGATTGCCGTCCTTGTCTGTTATGGTATCTTTTATATCCATTCGTCATTGCATTTTTTTGTTACACTTGCTTTTCTTGCCGGGCGTATATTGTCACGTTTCGACCATGTGACAACCGCCATCCGCCAATCTCTCATCTTGTTTTTGCCGACCATCCAACCTTTGCTTTCGTAAAACGCAATGAATGCTTCCGCATCAACTGAATATCCTTTTTCTTGAATGTAGGATTGCACTTCTTCAAAAGTAGGGGGGCGAAACCGCTTGGCGGGTTCGCTCTTTTCTTTAATACTTTCTTTTATATTATCCTTTTCTTTTATTTCCTTTTCTTTATGTCCTGCATTTGCATTGCTTGCGCATTCGACTTGCATTGCTTGTGCATTTGATTTAACTTGATTGTTAATTGCTGCTTCTTGTGCATTTGCCTGACTTTCAAGATTTTTTCGCCACCTTTCCAAAGCTGCCAACTTGCGTTTGTCCGAAATATCCTTTCTCCTGTTCAAACGGTTCAAAACAGATTCAGACCAAAATTTTTCACCATCATTCTTGAATAATCCGTAATTGTAAACAAGCAAATCAACCACCTTGCAATCCACGTGTAAAGCAAATGCAATGCTTTTGCATGAACGCAAAGGCAATGTTCCGCCTTGCTCGTATAATTGTTCTATGATGCACCAAAATACGCCGATACCCTCAACGCCAAGGTCAATCAACACGTCTTGCAATTTTGGGTCATTCCGGGCATTGTAATCATGTTGGAAATAATACACTTCTTTCATCGCTTAACGTGTTTTTGTGATTCACCGATACCGAACAACGCAAAGTCATATTTACACGGGTCTTGGGGGTCGAAAGCCGCCAAATTCCGGGTCAGTTCCTCAACGGTCTTACGGTCGTTTCCTTGGCGTGTAATCAAGCCCAATTCACGCCCCACACGGGCGACATGAACATCAAGGGGCATCATCAATTGACTTGGCTTCAAGTTATGCCAAACGCCCAAATCAACAATTCCATCTTGACGGCACAACCAACGCAACATAAGATTCAGTCTTTTGCAAGGTGAACCGCCCTTGTGCCTGTTGGGTGTCGGGTCAGATATATGCTTTGAGTATTCACCGCCATTCGCTTGTGCGAACAATTCACGCAATCTTGAAAAACCATCCCAAACGGTTAAGTCACCTTGTCCGAAAGCGATTGCCAAAGTGTTGCTTGTCAGATACACAAATTGCAAGCCCCGACACATATACGCCAAATCACGACCAAAAAATGTGCGGTGAATGTTGCATTTCGGGTCTATGTGTTGCCAACTTCCGTGCATCACAAAATTATAAGGCTTGCCATCCATAATGTCAAACAACATCTTTCGGCAACCGTTCATTATCTGTTTTCTATTGCCCCAAGCAATTGTCGAAGCAAGGAAAGCGGCAATTTCAATATCTTGTTTGGATTTACCCAAGAAACAACGTGGAAATGCCACCGGGTCATTCTCCATGAATGCCGTTGTGTTATACCTTGCCACAAGGGATTCCAATGTTATTTTCAAATCATTCATTGTTGCGATATTGAAGCCCCCGACCCGACAAGCAAGCCGGGGGCATTTTGTTAAACTTCAATGATTGCGATTTCCGGCGCAATCTCCCTTATTTGCTCCAATTGTTCATCAATAACCTTGTCACGCAAATCTTCAAGCGTTACTTGTGCGCCCGGCGACAACAACACAAAGGCGACTTCACGCCCGTTCACCTGTGCGAATGTTTCCACCTCTATTGTTTCGGGCTGCATACCCTTGAAGATGGGCATTTGGATGGTGAATGATTCCGGCAAGTTGGAATTGACCACTTGGGCGAAATTGTCCGTGCGGTTGCCGTTTTCCTTGACCGCCCTTTCAATCTTGTTATTCACATCGGCGGTGAAGTTCATCAGGCTTGAAACCAGCTTCATGTTTTCGTTGCGGTCGGCAAAGAATGCCCGGTTCATCTTGATAAACAAGCCAAGTTCCGTGGGTGTCCAGACTTTGCCGCCGTTAATGCCAAATTCAATGAACTTGGGGTTGTAACTCAATTTGCCCGTTATTTCACCACGCTTGTATTCATCCGCTTCATTCGTTATCAAGGTGATTTCGATTGATTCACGGTTTACAAGCACAAGGCAATCTTTTTGTTCAAATTGCCCGGTGTTAATTCTCTTTTTGAGGTATTCAACGACCGCCCCGATAACGCCTTTCAAGTTAGTTTTGACGGGTGCTTTGGGTTCAAGTTCTTTCGCTGCTGCACCCTCACGAATGACAAGTTCCGCCTTGCTCATTCCGGGCGCAAGGTTGATTTGCAATTTTTCATTATCCATGATTCAAAAATTTAGTTGTTAATTGTCCGTTCCTGTTTTGGGGTTAAGATTGCGCACCACGCCAAAAATGGTGGGTTGCAGTTCGTCAGCGGTCGCCGGGCGGCTTTCAATCAACTTGCCGTCTTTGTTGTAGTACCCGGTTTCCTTTGTTTCTTGGTCGGTGAACCTGTAACACATTTCGGTTACATATTCCGCCTTTGCCTTGATATTTTTAAGTAACTGCTTACATTCTTCCCTCAATGGTTTTAACTGACCTTTGAAAGTTTCCATTGCGACTTTCTTTTCATCTTCGATTTTGTCTATTTCAATCGAAAGATTAGTATGCCTTTCTTTATGCCCTTGCAATTCTTCCGGGCTGTATGGCTTCATATACCCTTTTTGCTCGCAAGCATCGCAATTGTCTTTCAAGAACGCTTCACGTTGAATCGGGTTCTTGTATTCCTGCCCAAGTTCTTTTTCCATATCCGATTTGTTTTACTATGAAACACATTCTATTTGAAAAGGAACACTTCGTTGTACAAGTCGGCAAACATTTCACCGAATTGCCGTGCCCGATTTGCGGTCTTAAAGCAAAGCCGAGAACCGAAATACGCAGACGTATACGTAGCCGCAGCATACGAATACGCAAACACGAACCCCGCAGCATCCCGGTCATATACAAACCAAGGATAATACTTGTATTGGTTTTGGTTGCTGAAATCCGGCACGAAATCATCCGCTTTGTTCCATGCTTCCGCAATGGTGAACAACTTGTTCAATGCGGCAAGGGCTTTGAGGTGTCGGGGGTTCATTTCATCAACCAAATGGGCAACGCCGTTCAAGTCCAAAGAATTGTTTGATTGCAGCTTCTTTGTAACGGCAAAGTCCGCATTGGGCTTGCCGCCAAGATACTTCCGGGCTTCCTCGTAGTTGGTTACACATTCGTTGATTTCCCTTTCCTCGATTTCGTCAAGGGTGAAATCAAACGGGGTCAAATACCCCTCATCGTCTGAATCCAAATCGTCGTTGTTGTCCGTAATGTAACCATCCATCACATCAACGGCTTCAATCTTTGAATCAAACTTTCCAATGGCTTTTTCAATGCCTTTTTGTCTTAAAAGAAACTTCTTCATGTTCTGAAAATTAAAATGGTGATTTGTTGAAATTTGAAATTGTCATTCCGCTTTCGGCAACGTGGGTGGTCTTGCCCGTTGCTTCTTCGATTCCTTGCTTGAACTCCTTTGCGTTTGAATTGCCATCCGAAAGATGTATCAAGACAATATGGTTCACGCCTGACAAGTCGTTTGCAAGCAATGTTTCCCGGCAAGTGTCAAAGCTGCAATGGCTTTTCATTGTCCTTGCCCGTAACGCCATCGGCACTTTGCCCGCTTCAACATTGGCATCCAATATGTCTTGACGATAATTGCATTCAATCAAGATGTTATTCAATCCCTGAAAGGTGTAATGCAAGTAATATGTATCAGTTGCGAACAAGACCATGCCGCATTCCTTATGGTAAATCAAAAATCCGAAAGGCTCTTTGGCATCATGTTGGGTTGCGAATGGTTGCACCTTGAAATTGCCGATTTCGTACACTTTCAATTCTTCCATCACACGGACAAGCCGGGTTTGCGGCAAATGCAATGCGTCTTTCGTGCCTTGCGACATATAGCATGGGATTTGCGCTTCAAGGCACTTTCCGGCGTGTTTGGCGTGGTCGCCATGCTCGTGTGATATAATTACACCAGCAATGCGGGAAATGCCGAAATTGACCGCCTTTTGCACGTCTTTGAAAGGAATGCCGCATTCTATCATCAAGCAATCATTGCCGTTGTCAAGCAAGTAGCAATTGCCCTTTGAACTCGAACCCAAAATCTTCAATTCCATAGCCTTTCGGATTTTGATTGTTTGTTAGAAACCGGGTTGGGGTTGTGGTGTCGGTGCTTGTGCCGCTTCCTCTTTTGGCGTTTCGGCATTGGCATCATGTACCGCTTTGATTTCGCCCGTTTCCGGGTCAATCATTGTCGCCGTGGTCTTGTCGTTACCTTGCGCCAAATCCACACCGATTTGCACTTTGTTGGCGTTGTCGTGCTTTTCGGCTTCAACTTCCGCCCCGACTTCTTGATAATCCACATCCATTATGTCTTGGTATTCCTCAACGGTACGCATCCCCATTGACAATTCAGGTGCGTAAGCACTTGTCCAAAATGAAGCCGCACGATACATAAGCATTTGTTTGGTCATGGTCTGCCATTTTGAACCGTTCTTTGTAAACCACCCCTCTTGGATAGCAAGGCGGATTGATACGGGCGAACTTTCCAAGACTTCATCCGAACCCTTTGCGCTCGTATAGGCGACACACTCAATATCCATCATCTTGCGCCCGTCAAATTGCTTGGTCGTGGCTTCATTCTTATAATAGCCCCGTCCGTTTTGACCGTTTACCCATACTTTTGTGTACTCGACATAATCCACCATGCCAAGCATACCTTTTTCGGTGAAGCGGTACTTCAAGGGCTTGAAGCGTCCGCAAGTGTTCACGGTGGCGACAAGGAATTTTGACGACCAAGACGGCTTGCCATAAATCGGCACCATATTTTGCATAACCATCAATGGACTTGCGCCGATACGTTGGGCAATCTCAATGGCAATCATGCAATTTGCCATCGCCTTTTCGATTGGGTTTTTGTCCGTTACTTTGTACATATCCGGCACAAGTTCCGAACTTGCGAATAATTTGCAAACACGCTGCATGGTGTCGAATTGCACCGGGTCAAAGAAGTTGAACCCGACTTGTACGGGGGCGGCAACCGTCAATGCTTGCCCCTGCTTTTCTGTTTTCTGAATTTCGTTCATGATTCAATCTTTTACTTGTTAATGATTACGATTGCCCCCCCCAATACTTTTTCAATAAGGCTATTTAGGGCGGCTTCTTTCATGCCAGCCATTAGAAATGACTTGCCGTGTTCCTGTGAAGCAAATCCGGCAATCGCTTCCACCACCTTTCCACCATTGCCAAGCACGGAAATGATTTGCTTTGTGCCATTTTCACTTTCCACCGATTCGGCGGCAAGGATAACAAGACCACGTTTGACACCCTCTTTCTTTTCTGTCATTGTTGTCATTTCATGTGCGAATGCTTCCACCTTTGAAAGAAATTCGCTTTTTTCAATTTTCTTTTCCATTGTTGCGTTGTTATTTAATTGTTAAAAAATTGTCCTTGTTTACAACAAGGTTGATAATCTGACTTTCAGTTTCGATAATGTCATTGACCGATTCACGGTTATCAATGAATATCGGTGCGCACACGCCATAAAAGCGGCATAATGTGTTGATTATGTCAAGCCCGGCATTCATTTGTCCTGCCGTGTTCGCACTTGGGTATGGAACGCCATTGACCAAAGGAATGCACGTTTCAACGGGGTTGTTGTCAATGGTGAAGTCAAACAAGCGGAAAGACACATATTTGAACATCCCGTTTATCCGGCTTTCGCATTCATCAATCTTGGTCTTTGTGAATTGCTCAACCGTGTATTCCTGTTTTTCGACATCGGCGATTTGTTGGGCAAGGTCTTTGCCTTTCTTTTCAAGGCTTGCGATTTCATCTTCATAACGCTTGATTGCATCACGGTTGGCAAGCCTTTTATTGAGGTCGTCACGGGTCTTGTTCAACTCCGACTTCCTTTCCTGTGCCTTGCTCGTGTCGGCGGAACTTGCCTTTTCGGTGCTTATGGTCGCTTCAATCTCTTTGATTTTTGCTTGCTTTTCGACCCATTCCGGGATTGATTCAGGCACAACGGCGGCGGCATCAACAAGCGGCAAAGCAACGAAATCGGCTTTCATCTTGCTTATTTCGCCATTGATAGACGTGACATTGGCATTGGCATTCTCAATGTCCTTTTTCACATCGTCAATGTCCTTTTCAAGTTCCTTGATTCTTTCGCCAATTCGCTTGCCCTTTGAGGTTATATCATTGCATTTGTCGGCTTGGGCTTTCGTGAAAACATCCCTTGCTTGCTCAATCATGGCGGCGGGTAATTCCTGCTTGCAATGCGGACAAGTCGTTTCACCATGATAGACCTTGCCGTTTTCTTCAAACCATTGATTGCGCAAAGTGTCTTGTTCCGACTTCAACTTTTTGACATCTTCTTCAAGCCGTTCTTGCTCTTTTCGGCTTGCCGACAATTCACGGTTGGTCGCTGCCAATTCACGTTCCTTTGCCTTGATATTGCTTTCCAATTCACGGCGGGCGGCATTGGCTTCAAATGCGGCATTTTGCGCTTCTTCCTTTGCCTTGAAAAGTAGTTGTTGGCATTCGGATTTCAAGGCGTTTACGTCCTTTTGCTTCTTTTGCTCCGCTTCATACGCCTTGCGAATTGCGGCGGTGGCATCACTAATCGCCTTGTCTATGTCCTTGATTTCATCATCAATGACTTGGATTTGAACTTCAATGGCGTTGAAATCCTCATTTTCGGGCATCATCTTATGGGTTTGGTCAATCCTTGGTTGGATTTGCGCCAATTCGTCTTTCAAACGCTTCTTTTTTGCCGAAATTTCGGCTTTGAAGTCCGAAAGTGATTTGCCGCTTATCTTGTCAAGCAAAAGGGCAAATTCGGGCTTCTTTGAAGCGATTTCGGCATCTGTGATTGTTCCGGCAAGCTGAAAAAGTTGTTCCCTTTGCAGCTTCCACGGCATATTGACAAAGAATGCCGGATTGGTTATCATCTTGAACACGGATGAATCAATGATTGCTTCAATCCTCTTGGTGTATTCACCGACATTGACCGGGGTGTCGTTCCACCAACATTCGGTGTGATTGCCCTTAAACACTCTTTCAACTTGCCCACGTGGTTTTACCCAATCTTCGATATAGGCACGTTTCAAGTTGATTTCCTCACCGTCCACATCAATGACACCCGACACGCTGCATTCTACATTGTGCAATTCCTTGCCATCAACACGGGTCTTGATTTCGTAGTCTTTTCGGTCTTTGGAATCCTTGCCGAAAAGCAACCAAATGAAAGCATCGAAATGCCTTGACTTGCCCAGCCCGTTGCCGCCCGAAATGGTGGTTACGTCCGGGTTGAAATTCGTTGTCCGTTCCTTTTCACCCTTGAAATTGCAAAGGGTTAGGGATTTTAATGTTACCTGTTTCATTGTTGCGTATTATTTATTGTTATTGTATAGTTCCAAAGCAAGGTCGGCATCGACAACTATAATGCGCCCGTTCTGCATGATTGCCCGGTCTATCCGTCCGCTTGCCTTGATTCTGTTTGCCGTTGTCATACTGCAATTGAACACTTGGGCAATCCCGGCTATGCCATAGACAAACCGTTTTTCGGGTGCGGTCGGGACTTGTGGCGTTGTTTTCTCCGTTTGGGCGGCTTCTATCAACTCCATTAGTTCACCAACCGTCAAGTCGATAATCCTTGTATTTGGGTCAATTTTTATCATACATCATCATCCATTTCAGGCAATAGCCCTTTTGATTCCCAATACTTCGCAAGTCTGTATGCGATATACCCGAAAAGGGCGGCAATCGACTTGCTGATAAAGAAGTCCTTAAACCATGTGTCTTGGTTTATCGGTTCGGATGTTGCGCATATCAACGCAAGGACACCGAACAACCCGACAATGGCGATTCTGACTTGTTTTTTTGTTTCTTCTTTCATTGTTGCGAAATTTTTAGTTGTTAAAATTCGACCGTTGCAAAGTCATCTTCAAACTTTCTTCTTGACCTTATCACCCGAACCGTCCGGCAAGTGTTCCTTGTGCGCACCCTGATTGCCACATTGTCGAAATTGAAGATTTGCGGCATCAATAAGGCGACAAGCGTTGTTGCGATAACCTTGCGTTTCAAGGGTGATAAGTCAAAGGAAATGTGGAATTTCGTGCAAAACCACCATGCGGATAACTCATTGACTTTGGAACACCCGGTTTTCTCGTATATGTTCCGGGCATGATTTTCCACCGTCCGTTCCGAAATGAAAAGGCGATTGGCAATATCTTTCTTGCTTGCGCCCCATGCGAATAATTCCGCAATTTCGGCTTCACGCTTGGTCAGGCTTTTTGCTTCCATACTACATTCCCCAAACATCCTTAATCCCATATTCGGCAAACACGGCTTCGATTGCTCTTGCTTCCGAAACTTTGGGTTCGACCTCACCTTTCAATCTGTTTAAGAATGCCATTCGGGTATTGATATTCAAAGCCGCCATCAATTTTGCCCGGCATTCGGAAATGTCGCCGTTCTTGACTTGCGACCATCCTTTGTTGAATGAAAATTGTTCTTTACTCATATATGTTTGAAATTAAATGTGTTTCAAAACCGCAACTTTTCGGGTTTGCTTTTGGCATTCCGCGAAA
>ENA-ORRI01000160-ORRI01000160.1-human-gut-metagenome-genome-assembly--contig:-NODE-160-length-41726-cov-10.213_pt1 | contig 41726 bp, 49 predicted proteins | sample MGYA00242172_ERZ509128 | MGnify/ENA primary metagenome ERZ509128 (study PRJEB26280, sample SAMEA2338623) | human gut metagenome | biome: human gut; feature: human-associated habitat; material: faeces... | reverse complement strand
GACAGTGACCAACGCCGAAGTACTCCGTGACGTGAACGCCGCCCTGTCGCTCACCGCGCTGCTCGTGGTGGCAGAATCGGGCAGCATCGCCGTCATCACGCTCGCCCTTGCGTGGTGCGCCGTCTCTTTCAACCAACTGAGGAAAGGAGGCGAGCTATGACAAAGCAGCAACAAGCACCGCGCGTGACGGTGGAAACATTCTTCGGAGCGGACTTGCGCCCCGTAATCAATGTAAAGGCCGACAGCTTAGACAATATGCCGCTCGCAATGGCCGCAGAGACGCTCGACCGCCTGAAAGCTGCAATCGCCTACGCCAAGAAACAGGCGGGCGAACTGCCCGACGGCATCGGAACGGACGAGTTCGATGTGTATGTTTCGGTAGAAACGGATTTCGTGAGCATCGACCGCGTGAGCGAGCAGCCCGTGATAAGCATAGTCGACACAGGGCGGTATCTCGACCAGATGCAGATACCGGATGCCGAGCGGCTGTGCGCACGGCTCTCCGAAGCCGTAGCCCACGCAAAATCATTGCAACAATAACTTCAACAGACATTTTTTTCCCCACCGTGCACGCCGCGGTGGGGTTTTCTATGTTAAATATTCTGAATACGCTAATTTTCGTATCAAATTACCTTGCGTAAAAGTAGAAAAATATCTACCTTTGTATTGTCAAACAATTAGCACAATGAAAAGATACAAAGTAAAAGAAGTGATTGAGCTGCTCGAAGCCGATGGCTGGGTAAAGGTCAAGACCAAAGGCGACCACCGGCAATTCAAGCATCCCTCAAAAACAGGTAAGGTGACAGTGAGAGGACACCTGAATGAAACGGTCTCACAAGAGTTGTTAAACAGTATGTGGAAACAGGCAGGGTGGAAATGATTCCACCCTCCATTAAAAATAATAAAATGGAAAAAATCGTAGTTGAAGTACATTGGGCTGAAAAGAATTTTAATTGCGGATGGGCGATGCCGGGCATAGGTACGGTGATTGTCGCTGAAAAGTCGCTTGACAAAGCAAAACAAGCGTTTAAGGAAGCCCTTGACTTTCATATTGAGGGTATGCTTGAAGATGGCGACACTGTCCCGGGATGGCTTGCCAACGGCGACTATGAAATTACTTTCAAACCCGACATTTCGGCAATATTGAGAGAAGCCGAGCAATACACTACAATGACGGCTCTCAGCAAGGCATCAGGCATTAACCTCAAGCAATTGAGCCACTATGCCAACTCGATAAAGACTCCACGAGAGCCGCAACGAGCAAAAATCATATCAGGAATACATAAGATTGGACAGGAATTAATGGCAATCCATTAGTGCTATTGTTTGACGACTTATTACTAATGGCGGCAACCCGGAGTGACAACGCCCGGGTTGCTTTTTTATCCGCTAAAGCGAGCCGTCGTAATTAAGCAACTCGGAGTTCGCCTTGCGGTTGTGCCGTGTGTAAAGCTCCGTGATTTCGAGGCTTGAATGCCGCGCCTGATCGCGGACGGAGATGCTTGCCGTGTGCTTGTCGAGCATTTCCGTTATGCCTGTGTCCTTCAGGCTGTAGAATTTCCATTCCGGACGCAGCTTCAGCCCTCGTTTCACCTTCGCCCACCGGTCACGGAATATCTTCGGATCTATCTGCGTCCTGCCGGGTCGCAGTCCGTCGGAGAAAATGAACCAGTCGGAAGGGAACCGGAACAATCCCATATCGACCATATAAAGCAGCACTTTCTTCGGCAACGTCACAGTCTGCTCCATACGGTTCTTGCTTGCCTCGGCCGGAACGGTAATAGTGGATTCCTTCACGTTGATGTCGCGTATGCGCAGCCGTGTCTGCTCTACAGGACGGATAAGGCAATAATACAGGATGTAGCAGGCCAGCAGGAAATTGCGGTCACGGTCGTAAAGCCACTTGCTTATCTTCCCGACTACTTCAGGCGGTATCACCGTGCGCGACTTGCGCATCAGCCGCTTCGGTATCGGCTCTATGCCGTCGGTCACACGGTGCGAAAGGTAGCATTTCGTCACACAATATCCGGCAAACACTCTCAGGAATCCGAGATAGTTGTTGCGTGTCTGGGCGGAACAGTTGCGCTCAATGAACATATAGTCGAGCAAGTCCTGACAGAAACGGCGGTCGAACTGGTAGATGTAGTATATCGGGATAGTGCGTATGCCGTTGTACTCGATCATATTCTTCAGGTATGACTTATACCCGGCATACGTTTCCTTACGGTACAGTCCGTCGGCGTACATCTTGTTGATATAGCTGTCGTAGGAGTTGCACACATCGGCGAATGAGCGCAGCTCCTCGTTGGATGCCGCCTCAATCCATGGATTCCATCCGTGCATAAGCTGCTCCGTAAGCCGCTTTATCAGCTCCTTGGCATACGTGCGCCGATCGGATGCCTTTTTCAGGCGGTTCACCTTTATCTTCTTGCGCCGCATCCGCCCCAACGACGGATCGAAAGCATAGAACTCTACGTACCATTCGGGATTGTTCTCACGAAGCACCGGCATCGTGAACTCTTTGATGGAATCAAGCATCGCTTGCTTCCTCTTTACGCGTGGAAAATTTCGGATTGACATTTTTTTTGTTGGCGGATTCCTCTACCCGCCAACTGCCGTGACATCCCCGCCTTGCGGCTGCCCCGGATTTGTCCCGGCTTCTGAAAGCGACAAGGGCTCAAACCGCCGTCAACAGGCAATCTAAGCCCCCATTTGTCGGGGTGAAAGGACGGATTCGCCTGATTGTTAAAGGGATTTCGCGTGGTTAGCGAGTTCTTTTTTATGTGATTTTTTGATTTTTACCGTACCGGTAGCGTCCCAGTTTTTAACTGGTCGCCGAGCAATATCTGTATTGTACGCTCTTTCTCGTCCAATATTCTTTTCAACAACTCTATTTCGTGGGCGGCTGGCGTATCGACATTGCTGTTTATCGCAGCAATGTTTCCATCTCCAATCACATTCTGCTTCGTACTGTCGTAATCGTCGAAGAAAAATGCAGGGCTAACTTTCACAACCTTGCAAATTCTTTCCAATAATTCGCAATCGATACTTTCCTTACGCATTATCTGCGAGAAATATTCAGGTGTTATCCCGATTTTCTCCGCAATGTCTTTCTTAATCAGTCTTTTTTCTCCGATAATCTGATTAAGCTCTTTTCCTATATGTTTCATATTAGATAAATGTTTAATTATTCTTAATTTATTTATTTGTTTGATTAAACTATTTGTTCAATTATTGAATTATAAATACATTTGCGTCATTAAATATATTAATAATTTAATAGATATACAAATGAAAAAGGATTCAGTTGCATTAAAGAACTATTTCCAAAGCCTCTCCTACGGAGAATCGCGATTCATGACCGAAAGAATAACCGAAGGATGCAAAGTGCCACGTACCACAGTCTATAACTGGCGTAACGGTCTTGCTCGCATTCCGGAGCTTTACAAGGACAAAATTGAAGAAATTGCCGGAGAGAAGATATTCGACAGGATAGAAATTAATGAAAATGATTAATTTATGTCATTGAAATGAGACCTGTCGAATTCTTTCAATGCAGAAAATGCATCGTGGCACTGTCCGATGACGGCTATTTCTGTGAATTGACGGAGGCGGATACCGGCTTGGTGGATTTTTTGTTTGAAAAAATAAAGACGGAATATGCCGAAGCGTTCGAGGCACTTTGTCGCCTATGCGAGAAAAGCCGCCGGAATATCCGATATTTCCGTTTCAGGGTGGTAGAACGCTTCCTGCGGTGCAACTTCAGCCGGATTGACAATATTGACGACATAGATGCATCAGGATGTTTCCACCTTGAATATGTCGATTGCCCTTTGCGCGGATGCTGCATCTTTGAGAATGTTGTTTGCCTGCCTAAACCGTCGTCCGGGATATCCGTTGCAGAACGCCGTGTGATGGAATTGCTTTACGAGGGACTGTCAAGACAGGAAATCGCCGACAGGTTGTATCTATCCATATATACCGTGCAAAACCACATCAGGAACGTGTTCACCCGGCTCGGACTGCGTGACACTCCCGATTTCATCAGATACGCCAACGCCCATAATTTATTTAGAAATGAAATATAGTCAAACCGACATAGACCGTGTCCGCAATGCCGCGGACATACGCGACTTCATACCTGAGCTGGAAGGCAGCGGCTCATCCCGATACCGCACATGCCCCCAATGCGGCAAATCCGGGAAAAGGAAAGGACTTGTCGCCACGCACAAGGCGGATATGGACATAGCCAAGTGCTTCAGTTGCGGATTCACGCTCAATGGCGCTATCGACGCTGAAATGTATTTCAGCAAGACAGATTTCCCGACAGCGTTAAAAACCGTGGCCGACCGCTGCGGGATCTACCTGCAACCGGAAAAAGCCTCCGCAAAGAAGCCTGTGGCAAAACGCTCTGCCGACTCCTTTTGCGCAAAGCAGCTCGCAGCGTCAGGGCTGACGGCTGAAGATGTTATGGCCAACGTCAACTCGGCCGACTCCGCCCATACCATCATAGAAGTCTGTCCTTTCCAAAAAGGCGGCGTGGATATGTATTTCAACGTCAACCATAATGACGACGAAATGCTTATCCTTTACTATGACTTGTGGGGAAACCGGGTGCAATACGCCACACGTGGCGCAGCCGGACGGCTGAAAGACTACGTGCGTGTGCGGTGGTCGAATCCGGAACTGCATCCCGACCAACAAGGCAAACCGATAAAATACCAGACCCCAAAGGGTGCGCAGACTAAATTCTACATTCCGCAACGTGTGCGCGACTGCTTCCTTCAGAAACAGCAGATTGACACGCTCATCATTCAGGAGGGCGAGAAGAAAGCTGAAAAAGCGTGCAAGCACGGCATCCTTTCCATAGGCATCCAAGGAATATACAACATAGGCAACGAGCAGTCGGGACTTATCAAGGATTTGCAATACCTTGTGCAGACCTGCAAAATCAAGAACGTCGTGCTGATGCTGGATTCCGATTGGGATCATCTGCACCGTAACATCTCCATAGGCGACCATATCGACCAACGCCCCAATCAATTCTCAAAGGCGGTGATAAAATTCAAGCAATATGTGTTGACAATGCACAATCTCGGCGTTTCCGTGGATGTGTATTTCGGCCATATCAAAGAAAACGAGAAAAAGGAGAAAGGCATCGACGACTTGCTTGTCGGCACGCTGAAAGGGAAAGAGAACCTGCTGAAAGACGACATCGACCATACGCTTTTCTCCCACGACGGCATAGGCGAGTATGTCGATATTTTCAAAATCTCCGCAAAGTCGGATTTCCAGATACGCGACTATTGGCTGCTCAATGACCGCGAGGCGTTTTTCAAGAAATATATGCCGCAGTTGGAGAATCTTGTTTCGTTCCGATTCGGCAACGTAAGCTACCGTCCTGACAATGGAAAGATTGTCCGTGCTTCGCGGTTCAACTCCGAAAGGGAGTTCTGGAGCATGAAAGTTGACGACAAAGGACAGAAAAAGATTCAGTTCAACCACGTGGATGCTTTGCGCTTCATCAACGACAACGGCTTTTTCCGCATACACACCATCGACTGCGACGTGGAGAAGGACAAAATCGTGAGAATCGATTCCGGAGTGGTGCGCCTGTCCTCGCAAAAGGACATACGCGATTATGTTTATGAATACGTGCAGCAAGCGACAAAGGATTCCGATGTCCTTAATATGTTCGCCTCCAAGCTCGACATCCTGCTCAATGCCGGCAAATTGGAACGAATAGAGAAGATTGAGGATAACTTCGACGAATATCAGCCGGACAAGCAACTGCGGTATTTCAACAACGGCTGCCTTACGATTACCGCTGACAATATCGCATTTGGCGACATACTCGGCCGGGTGTGGTCTTCGAAAGTGCTGCCACGCACTTTCCGCCGTGTGCCGGTGTTGAAAAGGATTGTGCCAAAAGATGAAGGAGGATACCATGTCGAGCTTGCGGAGAACGGTGCGGAATGCGAGTTCCTTACGTTCCTTATCAACACCTGCAAGTTCTGGCGCAATCCGCGCCATCAGATCACCGAAAAGGAAGAGATGGAGTTCTCGGAGCATCTTGTCAACAAGATTACCGCGTTGGGCTACCTGCAGGTTGATTACAAGCACCAGACGGAGTTGAAAGCCGTCATAGCAATGGACGGACAGATGGGCGATGTGGGGCAAAGCAACGGACGCAGCGGAAAGTCACTTGTGGGTAATGCCCTTGCGCAGGTATTGTGCCAGACGGAGATACCGGGACGGCAGTTGAAGAATGACGATGAATTCGTCTTTTCTGACGTTACGCTCGACACCCGCAACATATTCATCGACGATGTGCGCGTCAACTTCGACTTCGGCAACTTTTTCAACGCCGTCACAGGCGACTTGAATGTCAACCCAAAGTCGAAGACCCGGTTTGTAATCAAGAAAGAGCGCAGCCCGAAGTTCTATATCGCCACCAACCACGCCATCAACGCCAACGACCGCTCCTCGCTGGCACGTATCGTGTTTATGTCGTTCTCCGACTATTACAACGACAACCACCTGCCGGTGGAGGACTTCGGACACCGCTTCTTCGACGAGTGGGACGAAAGGCAATGGAATCTGTTCGACAACTTCATGGCGGAATGTGTGCAGATATATCTTCTCTCATTGCGCGAGGGATGGTACCGTGACGGTCAGGGAATGGTGCCGCCTCCTATGGCCGACATACAGCAGCGCACTTTGAAACAGAAGATGGGCGAGGCTTTCTACGAATGGGCGGAAGCCTATTTCGACCCCTCTGCCGGGCATCTTAACACCCGGATACAACGCAAGGAGATGTACGACGATTTCCACGCTTATTTCCCTGACGCGAAGCTCTCGGTCACTTCCTCGAATTTCAAGAGCAAGCTGATGCTCTATTGCCAGTTCAAAGGCTGCCATTTCAACATCAACAAACCCGATGCCGAGGGAGTGGCGTTTGCCGACTTCAAGCAGACGGCAAAACCTGACGAGCTCTTTGTCGGCTCGCGCGACGTGACCGGCAGCAAGGAATATTTCACCGTATCGACAAAAGATTTCTCCGAGTTGCAACCATTTTAAACCTATAAGCTTATGAACAACCCTTTTGAATCAAAAAGAATGCCCGGATGTCCCGATACCGACGGCATCCGCGACGCTCATCCCGAAGTGGTGTATTTCTCCAGCACCGAGTCCGTGACCGTCACCACGGCAATGTATGGCGACAGATACGTGTTCGGCTACTCTATCTACTACGAGAACGGACGGCACGTCCACACTGACCCTCGCCCGGAATTCGGGCTGTTTGCCACGGCCGACGATGCTATGGGCTATGCCCTTTGCCTCATAAGGCAGAAAGCCCGGATTTCCCCTGACGCGATGGCGCGTGTCAACACCATTATCCGACAGAAGCAACAACTTAAAATGTTTTGATATGACAACAATTATCGGCACTCACAACTCGATGACATTCAGCCGTCCCGCCAAGTGGTACGGCTATCTGATGATTCCTTTCGCACGCTGCCAACGGCTGACGATACGCGGACAGTTCTATGCGGGTGTGCGCTGCTTCGACCTGCGCATCCGATTTCGCCGTGACGGCACGCCGTGCTTTGCCCACGGAATGATGACGCTTAGAGGGAATGTGCAAGGCACGCTGATGAAAATCAATGCTCTTGCATACTTCGCCAAATGCCCGGTATATGTACGGCTTGTGTTGGAAGATCCGCAATGCCGAACCTGGCAAGCGAAGTTGTTCCGGACATTTTGCAAGGTATATGAGGAGGACTTTCCGCTCCTCACGTTCTTTCAAGGCAACCGTAAAGGCGATTGGGCGCAGGTATATGAGTTCAAGGCAAAGCCGATACTTGCGCAATGCGTTAGCTCAATGGCCACCGACGCACGTTGGTACGAAAAACTCATTCCATGGTTCTACGCCCGGCGGCGCAACAAGAAAAATCTCGCAGACCCACCCTCCGCCGATATTGCCCTGTATGATTTTCTGTAATATTCTTAGAATCACTTCAACTCCACATCGACGGAATGAAAGAGGACGGATTGCCATTGCCCGAATGGCTTGCCGACGGCAACTATGAAGTGGAGTCCAAAGAATTATAAATATATAAATTGTTTATTAAATATATCAATACAAATAAACTTTGATTGATATATAATCGTTATATTTGCAAACAATTTTTCTATTATGAAACCAAAAATACGGTCTATAACATCACACACTGCCCCTGTGTACGACTATGGCATTAAAAGGCATAGCGTGCGTTGTGTTTTGCGCCGCTCTTTTCGCAGAGGAGTGGAAGGCATCTTTGACATAGCCGGTTCTCCTGCAATGCCCCGCTTACAAAATGCCGACTCTGATGGGAAACGTATTGCTGGAGATTGGAGAAAAGTTGGAATCGACATCCGCGTTTCTATTGACCGTTACAGCCGAATGATGCAAAATGAAGAACGGTAAAGAAAATACAAGGACGGTAGAACAGTCGGAAGTTCCGAGCCAAATTGATTTGCCGGAAGACGTTCAGAGGGTAATCGAAAAATTGAAGCCGGAAGAGCGCAGGATTTTTTTGCGCGGCTATGCACAAATGGTTCAAGTTTCGAGTTTCAATGGTCCTATACCGCATCCTGAAACGCTCAAGGGATATGAAGAAGTATTAAAAGGTTCTGCCGACAGGATTATATCAATGGCAGAGAAAGAGCAACAACACCGTTTTGATTGCGAAAATAAAATCATATCTGAAGAAACGGCAAGAGTAAAACAAGGGCAACAGTTCGGATGCTTCCTGATAACCTTATTGATTGTGGCCTCTGCTGTGTTCGCATATATGGGATACCCTAAGATAACCGGAACAATTGTAGGCATAACGATACTTGGAATAGGAAGCATTTTTGTTCTTAATAAAATTCCCAAAAAACATACTGGGCAAATACCAGACAACGAAGCCTGAGCGAAACTCAGGCGTTTTCAAGGAGGCGGTTGATGATGTCGTTGCGGGTCGTGCCTTGCTCCTCCGCCAGACGTGCCAATGCCGCCGCGGCTTTCTCCGACAGCGTGAACGATGCCCGGATGTTGCGGGCGTTCTCTTGAGGCTTCCGTCCTGCTCCTTTACGGCTACCGCCCCATTTTGTTTTTGTTGTTTCTTCCATTTTTTGTAATTTTGTAATGAAAAATCAAACCGAAGTGGGGTCCGGGAAGTTCCCGCTTCCCTCGCCCCTTTGGAATTAGAGTGCTACCTCAAAGGTGATTCTCATCTTCCAAATCCAAAATGAAATTCGCACTTTCATATTAGAAAATCGGTTTGGTTTTTCTTTCTGCTTCAGGTGAGAAAGATTAACCGTGTAATCATCTCTTTGATTACGTTACAAAGGTAAGCATTAATCTTGAATTAAACAAGATATAATCAAGATTAATGCTATTTTTTATTTATAAATAATGTTAATCCGCTATATCTATAAATTTATCTCCGTGTGGTGATAAATGTACTAACAAACCTTAAACGATTTCATCGTCCGGTAAGTAGTAGTCTCTCCATTTGATGTCCGATGTGTAAATGGCGGCAATCTTAACCAACCTATCAAACAGGTCATATTTCGGGTCGCATGAATCTTTGAAGAATCTTCTGTTGAATTTCCAGCAGAATTCATTCAAGTAAAGTTGCAAGAACTGCTTGTCAACCTCACCATGAATGGCAGCAATGCCACTTCGGCAGCGTCCTATGACAACATGCACCCAAGGCAAATGAGTCTTGACAACAGAATCCACATTGCTCTCAACATGCCGTTCATACCCTTTGAAGTACCCTTCGAAGTTTATGTGCGAGGAGGAACCGTCTGAAACGATGACCGTATCCTTGTCAATGTGTTTACGTACTATTTTGTCCAACGTGTCAGCACTCAGATTGTCAATCACAAACATCTTTATGTAATGGACAACCTTTCCGATGCTTTGCCTTTCCGCTTTTTTAGCCAATTTGGATGCTTTTCTTATGGATTGCTCTGTTGCCTCGCACAAGTATTGCTGCAGTACAGTGTCAACAGGCTTGCTTTCAACGATGACAAGTACCTTGGCTTGCTGTTGGCTTCCTGCCCCGCGCTTGATTTTCTCACCGCGCGCCTCTTCAGGAATCCGTATCGGAAAGAACGCCTCATCGAGCTCCACTTCATCCGACAATTGGTATATGGAATCCCGTTTTCCCATGATGTTCCTCAACTTCATCATCATAAGCCACACGGGAGGGTATTGTTCTATCCGCAGCTGGTGCTGGACTTCTTTTGCGGAAAGCACCTGCTTGATGGACGTCATAAGGTGCATGGCATAGAACCAAGTACGAAGGGACAACTTGCTGTGTTCCATTACCGTCCCCTTGGTCAAGGGAATGCTGCAACCGCATTTTGTACACTGAAACGCTTTTCTCCCTTGCAGCCACTTATCAGTTTTGACACCGCAATTAGGGCAGGAAACGCCTTGGATGATGCGAATGTCTCTAAAATAAGACACGCAGGATTCTTCCGTCGGAAAACGACCTTCAAATTGACTTAGCAGCATATGGCTTTTCTTGCAAATTTAGTGGCTTTCATTCCATTACAAAAGCTGCACCAGCGGACTTAACAGATTTTAGTACATTTATCACCACACAGATAAATTTATCGCCACGATTAAATTCTCTTAACGTTTTTTTTTTTGTCGTTCACATTTTTGTGCCGACATTTGCCGTGTCAACCAACCCGGGACGACCGGGCGGCGGGAGCGGCCGGGACTGCTCCGGAAACACCGGGCTTTTTTTATGCTCACAGCATTTTCCCCACGCCGGGAAAATGGCGACATACGGCAAAAGGCGGCTGCCTTTCCCCTACTCCAAGACTTCAGGGCCGAGCCCCCGCAAGTTCTACCGGGTTGGTTGACACCACAGGGAAAGACGGCCGCTTTTCTTGTGCCTATGTCGAACTCAAAAATTAAAAATTATGAAAGAGCAGAATTTTTCAGACGCAAATGTTGCCGGATACGGCGGCTCTGATTACTTTTGTGGTGCGTTACATATTGCAGAGGTGAGTGACAAGCTCGCCGGAAACAGCGGGTATTTTTTGTACCCTGACGATAACCATACGGTTCCGACCCCCGTGCGGACGGTTAATGCCTCCGCTACCTCTGCAAGGTGTAACGCAACGGGAAAGCGGAACCGTTTTTTATTTCCGCAAGTTGAAACACTTTTAAAACGTTACATTATGCAGAACAATTCAACAACGCTGAGCGCGGGCAAAGCCCGCACATCGGCAACGGCGGCAATCCGGGAATGGATGCGCCGCGAGAACCGCACCGCCACACGCCTCATGCGTGGCATCTCTGACCGGACAGTGACCAACGCCGAAGTACTCCGTGACGTGAACGCCGCCCTGTCGCTCACCACGCTGCTCGTGGTGGCAGAATCCGGGAGCATCGCCGTCATCACGCTCACCCTCGCATGGTGCGCCCTCTCATTAATCCAACTGAAGAAAGGAGGTGAACTATGACAAAGCAACAACAAGCGCCGCGCGTGACGGTGGAGAACTTCTTCGGAGCGGATTTGCGCCCGGTAATCAACGTGAAAGCTGACAGCCTCGATAACATGCCGCTCGACACGGCCGCCGGTCTTCTCGACCGCCTGAAGGTGGCAATCTCCTACGCCAAGAAACAGGCAGGCGAACTGCCCGACGGCATCGGAACGGACGAGTTCGACGTGTATGTTTCCGTAGAAATCGACTTCGTGAGCATCGACCGCATTAGCGAGCAGCCCGTGATAAGCATAGTCGATACAGGGCGGTATCTCGACCAGATGCAGATACCCGATGCCGAGCGGCTGTACGCGCGGCTCTCCGAAGCCGTAGCCCACGCAAAATCATTGCTTCCGCCCGCCCTGGGCGAATAGCAGGTGTCTCGACCAAACCCCCAAGCATTTTTTTTATTTTTCCCCACCGTGCACGTCGCGGTGGGGTTTTTCTTTTTTTGAAAAAATATCCCGAAATATTTTGCTATTAAAAATAATAGCATTATCTTTGTAGTGTAAATCAATTCAAGAGTACAATGAAATATAATGAACTTCACAGATTGCTAAAGGGGATAGGATGTTATCCTACTGGCAGAGAGCTTGCGGGGCATCCTGAATGGTACAGTCCGAAAACAGGAAACACTTTTCCGACGAGCCATCACGGAAGCCAAGAAGTAAGACCAGGTACACTTAAATCGATTAAGAGGCAATCAGGTCTTAAATGAAACGAGGGGCGAAAGCCCCTCATTATAAAATTTAAAGTGTTATGAAAACTGTAAGAGTATTTATTGAAAGAGGCAACGATGGCACATACGGTGCATATATGCCAGATGACGATGGCTTAAATTATGGTATTATTGGAGATGGGAATACCGTAGAAGAAGCTAAGCAAGACTTTATGAATGTATATGAGGCGATGAAAGAGGGCTTTCATGAAGATGGAAAGTATTTTGAGGAAGTGAATTTCGCATTTTATTATGACGTGCCATCTTTTCTCCGCTATTATTGCAATATCTTCTCTTTCGCCGGGTTGTCGAGGATTACAGGCATTTCTGCGGCACAGTTGAGCCAATACGCTAACGGTTATCGCAATCCGAGTAAGCGCACAGAAGAAAAGATACAGAAAGCCCTTTGTGCTTTCGGAGAGGAATTGACAAAATTGCAGCTTTGTTGAATTGATTTACACCTTTAGCAATCTGCATTTGCCCCGCCATCACCGGCGGGGTTTTCTTTTGCTCAAAAAAGGCGTGTCCGGAAACATCCATTGCAACCGGCATCAGTTAAGTATTCTTAACAATCGTACAGATTCGGGGGAATTTTTCTTCAGTTTCCGGGTGCGGCTTCTTTCCCCCGCACCCCCTCAATTCACAGAAAAACAGGGTGTGCGTCTGTACACATCGCTGCCTCCGCGACCGTTCCGACGGCATAAATGCACGTGGGAGAGGGTTCGGGAGAGGGAGACACATACATTTTTCTGCATAAATTTACAAGCTATATACGTATGGCATAGGCAAATAGCGGGTAAACCTATTATATATTATTTCTTTTTTTTCTTGCCTATAGGGTTAGAAAAAAGTGTACTTTTGTACGGATTGAGGTTTTTCCGTTGATTTTCAAAAAGTTATATCCGTACAAATTTCGTACAAACAGCAAAACCGATTTGTACGTACAGTACGAAAGTGTACGTACAAATTTTAAAACGCCGTTTTTCGGAATTTGTACGGACTTAATTCTCTGCTTTTCAGAGCATTTAAGATGCAGCCGTACAAACGCACAAAAAAACAGCCTCAGTTTCACCCTATATATAATATTTTATTTAATAATTAAACTGTTTGTAAATTTTCTTACCCCTTATCTCGCAATGTATCAATGCGTTAAGCGAAAAATTTTACAAATTTTAATATGATTTTTGAGGTGTTTTAACAGAAAATTAACTTTTTATCAAAACGAGACTTCAATTTAATATGCTATATATTAGATAATTAACGGTATAATTTGTAATTTTATGGCACTAAACACAAAACCGATATGGACTATTTCGTATATCTTAAACTGGAACGCTATCTTGCGGAGTGGTACATCAACGAATCGGGTGGCAATCCGGTCACGCTGAAGAAAGGCTCGGCAGAATCCGACCTGCTCGAACTGTTCCTGCAAAAGCAACCGCCTGACACGCTGCCCGACACCGGCAAGGACAGCAACGTTGCCATCCGCATACCGTGTTTCAAGTACAAGGATCCGCGCACCTACAACCACCTGCCAAAATTGGCGAGGAAAGCATTGGAGCGCACAATCTACATACGGTTCCGTGTGCAGATGTGGAACGAGCTTTACCGGTTGGACAACACCGAATGCTGCATCACCGACCTCATATACGCGTGGATGGAGAAGCACGGCATCACTCCCGACGAGAAAAATTGGGAGAATATCCGGCAGATGTACCTGCGCAAAAGAAACAGTTACCGAAAATGCAAGAAAAACGTAACGACTTGCAACACAGATTAATACACGTTGTAAACACTTCAAAAACTCCTTAAATGGCAAACACTTCCTCTCTTCCCGGAATGCGTGCAATATTCACGCTCCCGGTATCGAAAATCTCCCCTTTGGTGGCCAAAATGAAATTGGCCACTCTACCGACATCCATAGCCGGGCCGTTGCAAAGCATCCCGTTTACAGGCACACCGCTGCTCACGGTGGAGCGCAAACCGTCGAACAACGGCACATTGGAGACAGCCGAGCTTACATTCACCGTCCGCAGAGGCGATTTCTCCGTCCCTGAAGTTCCTACCGCTTTCATCGTCGTGGACATCATGGGCTATCCGTGGCTGATAGGCACACACGAAGAGCCTTATCCCGCCGTGACAGTGCAGGATTCTTTCGGCTCGCCGTCGGGCGACAGCAACGTGATGCAGGTGAAAGTGACCTACGAGGCGGAAAAGGCGTTGATCGACACCGTTATTTAAGTCTTTCCGTTAACGGCCTCTTACCGCTTACTTTGCTGAAAACGGTAATGATGGCTAAGGATTATCTGATAAAACTGAAAGGATATGTCGGCGGATACGATTTCGATGCCGACTATGTGGACTACAAGCTCTCGCAAAACAAGGGCAAGGATGTTGACGTGCTTATCGACAGCCTCGGCGGAGCGGTAAGTACTGCCCTGAGCGTGGCGCGGTGCTTCAAGGACCACGGCGGAGTGACTGTGCATTTCGCCGGGATGAACGCGTCGGCAGCAACCATAGCATCCATGGGCGCAAAGCGCATCCTCATTGACAAGAACGGCATGTACTTAGTGCATAAGGTGAGCAGCTTCGTCTTTGAATTTGCATCGCTCAATGCCGACCAGTTGAAAGAACATATAAAGTCGCTCGAAAAGACGAAGCGCGACCTCGAGAAAATCGACATCAACGTTGCTTCGATGTATGCCGACCGATGCCGCAAAAGCAAGGAGGACTTGCTTGACCTGATGAAGACCGGCGGCTGGCTTACGGCAGAGGAAGCCCTGCAATGGGGATTTGTTGACGGCATCGAGGACGTGGAAGGCGCGGAAAAACCGGCAATGACCGGCGAGATAGCCGCATATTTCGCCGCGTCGGGCATCCCGGTACCGCCGCAGATGGCGAGAAAATCGCTGTTTGAAAGAGTTTCCGCCAAAATAGCGGAATTGTTCAACGACTATTCACATTCAACAGATGGCAACATAATGGAAAAAGTATTCGCAAAAATCGGCGGACTTCTCAAAGTGGAGAAGTTCACTGCAGACGACAAAGGGAATTTCACCCTGACCGGCGGGCAGATGCAGGCCATAGAGGACGGCATCAAGCAGAAAGACGACCGCATCGGCGAATTGGAAGCGCAGATCGCCAAGAAGGACGATGAAATCGAGGGGCTGAAAAAGCAGCCTGGCGACACCACCACCGCCGTGACCGACGACGGCAAGGCGAAAGGCAGACAGGACGGCATAGATGCCGACCTTGAGGAATACCGCAGCCGGATGGCGGCTGCCAATGAATTGTATGACGCTATACAGTAACAACAACTAAACTGACAACCAATGGAAAAAATCAACATCACGCCCGATGATTTCCAAGTGGCGGCAATCAAGTACCGCAAGGAACTGCTGATGCTTCCTCTCATAGCATTGCAGACCTCCACGAAGTACATGACTGTAATGTCGGGAATCGCGGGTAAGGAAATCATCGGGGAGGCGAACTTCGACTCGCAATTCGCGCCCTACAAGGCAGACCGGCAAGGCACTGCCAACCTTGACCTGAAGCTGCGTGCTTTGGAAACCTACTTCGGCAACGTAGTGGAGACTTTCGAGCCGAACCAAGTGGTAAAGACCGTGTTCGCGGGCGCGTCAACTCTCGGCGACAGCCAGAAGAACGTGCCGGTCACCAAGCTCGCGCTCGCATCGCTTGCGAAGAATCTCGGCGCAAATCTCAACCGTGTGCTGTGGAAAGCGAAGTACAACGCCACCGGTGACACTTCCGCCGACCTCTTCGACGGTTTCGACACAATCACCGAAGCCGAACTCACGGCTACCAACCTTTCGGCAGCCAAAAAGAACTATCTGAAACTGACGGAGGAAATCACCGACGAGAATGCCGTCGATGTGGCAAAAAGCATCATACAGGCGATGACCCCGGAACTCCGCGAGCAGGACACTTTCATGTTCTGCGACTACGCTTTCTACGACCACTATTGCGAGGCTTACAAGGCCACAGGCGCAGGGCTTGTCTACAACAAGCAATACGAGCAGGTGACTGTCGAGGGGTCGAACCACCGCTGCACGCTCGTTCCTTTGGCCAACAAAGAGGGCTCGAATTTCATCCACGTCACCACCAAGAGCAACATGCTCGTGGGCTGCGACCAGATGTCGGACGCTGAAAAGATACAGGTTGACCGCTTCTCGCCGTTCATCCTGACATTCTCGGCCACAATGTTCTTCGGCACACAGTTCAACACAATCGACGGCCGCCGTATGCTCGTCGTTGACAAGCGCACAGGCGCATAGAAAGGAGGTAGGATTATATGGCAACTACAAATTGTTCCAACATTCAGAAATCCCTTGCGTGGTGCGAGGGCAAGGCGGTCTATCCGGGATTGAGGAAAAGGCTGTACTACATTTCTAAACAGGACATCGTGAAATGGCCGACGCTGCCGAAAGACGACAACGGAAATATCACCGCGCCGAAGTATGAGGGCAACTTCACCCTTGCCGCTGAGAAGAAATGGCTGTTTATCGACATCGACACGAAAACCTCTCAGCTCACATCGGAGCCGCAGGGCGAATTGCCGAGCCAGACGCAGCTAAACAAACTTTCGGCAGTGCATCCGGGAGTGAACGAGGACGCTGCCGCAATGGCGTTGTACCTGAACAACAATGATTCCGTGTTCCTTGTAGCCGGAATGGACGGTCTGTACCGCGTCGTGGGGTCTGACCTTTGGCAAGGGAAGACAACCATCAATCAGGACAACGGTCAGGGCGCGACCGGAACGGCAAGTACTACCATCGCGGTAGAGGCCACCGACGTATGCCCGGCTCCGTACTATCCGGGAAAGATAGAGGCGGAGGACGGCGACTTTATGGGCGACGGCTCGGCAGTGCCGGGTGAAGGATATTAGTATAACGATAAACCGAAGTGGATACGTCAAGGCGGAATGCGGAATGGTGAATTAATAGCCTGGGTTCCGCCACCGTCTTGACGTTTGGCTTTTATAATAAATCCAAAAAATATGACATTCTTAGAGGAAATACAACAATGGCTGTCGGCTCCAGCCGGAGAGCGCGACCTTGAAAAAGGGGCATTGATGATGCTGCAATGCAACCGTAACCGCATCATGTACAAAAACGTGATGCGCCGCCCGGCATATTATGCCAAGCAAATCGAATATCAATTGCAAAAGTACCTGAAGAAACGGACGGCATCGATCACACACGAGGAGGTCGCTGCGATGGAGCGCAAGGCAGACGAGATAATGGCCAAGCACACACCGCTTGAGCCGAATCCCGCAAAAGAATTCCGCAGGGGCAAGCGCATCGACCACGACAGCCTTCCGCAGGAAATCCAGTCTCTATATACGGAGAATTTCGCGATTATCCGCCGCATGCGTGAGTGCCATCTTCAGGCGCGTAACGCATCCGGACCGAATCAGGCGTGCATCGACGGAGATAAGTACCCTTTCCTGAAGGAGTTGATTGAGCTTGACAAGCAGCTGCACGACAATTGGCGGCGTTACGACGAGTATAAGATTGGCGGCGATAGTGCCGGTTCGAATGAAAGTGGGGAAAATTCGACAAAAAATGTCGAAATTTCCTCACAGGATGACAAGAAGTATATCCAGCTGACAAAAATGGCAGCCGGAAAATACCGCAAAAATCCTAACGAGCCGCAAAAGGTCTATATCAGGGATTTGTTCGGAAAGATTGCCGAGCCGCCGAAGCAACTGACCGACACGCTGACGGAACTGGGAATATTGGATGAAAAGGGGGTATGACATTGGCTATGTCCTTAGCCCGCTATCCATATCCCGGACGCAGGCATATCTGACAGATGCGCTACAGGTGGCGGATGTGCTTGAATGGATATTGCGACAGACTGGCACAGCGGAAGTGTTACAGACTTCATTCTCCATATCGGAGGAGTTTCTTCGCCGCTTGTTCTTCATTAAAAGCAAAGGCTGCATAAGCAGTCTGACATTATTGCTTGATATGAAAGCCGCGCAAAAGACTGTCAGGCTATGCAGCTTTATCCGCAATGTCGCTGACAAGGTATATCTTGCGGAGAACCACAGCAAAATACTGCTTGTAAAGGCCGCATCAGGGAAGAATGTGGCCGTCGTGACTTCGCAAAACCTGACGCGTGGCAACCGGTTTGAATCGGCGGTCGTGTCATCGGAACCGGAATTGTTCGACCGGCTGCATTCCCAATTGATGGATATACTTACTAACAAATCTCTTTCTTTAGATGCTATTCTCAAATGACTTGATTGAACGGATAGAAGAACTTGCATCCCTCTATATGACAGTATCGGATATCGCCGTCATCATTGGTGTTGACAACAATGTCCTGCGGGAAGAATTAGCAAATGAGGATTCCCCTGCAGCTAAGGCTTATCTGCGTGGCAAGATTAAAAGCAAGCTGGAATTGAGAAGACAGGAAATCCAACTTGCCAAGGTAGGCTCGCCGCTGGCATTGCAGAATTGCAGGGATGCACTTATAGAAATGGAGGAGGACGAATGATGCCGGTGCCGGATACAATGGAGGTGTGCCGGGCGGATCTGTTCACGGACAGGCAAAAGCTCGAGGCGAAATATCCGCCGGTGACAGTGCAGAGGGTAATACGCATCCGCTCGCTATACCAGTCCATAGTGGCTTCTCCCTCTAAAAAAGACCGTGAATTGGTTGCCGACCTGTGCAAGCAGTCCGGAATAGGGAAATCGGCGGCTTATGCGGATCTTTCGATAGTGAAGCAACTTGTTCCTCTGATGTCCGAATGCAGCAAGGATTTCCACCGGTGGCGGTTCAACGAGATGATTCTTGATACGTATAACAAGGCAAAGCTCCGCAACGATCAGAAGACGATGGAAAAGGCGGCATCGAGCTATGCCAAATATAACCGTATCGACCTTGAGGACGAAAAGAGGCTGCCGTATGATCTTATTGCCGTGCAGCCGTTCACGGCAACGGAAGACCCGACCGTGTTGGGCATCAAACCGATACCGCACCTTCAGGAGCGCATCGATGAGATGATAGCGAAATACAGGAAAGAGACAATCGACATCGAGGACATCGATTTCGAGGAAGTTGATTTGGAGGAAGATGAATTGTTCGGCAATGGGAACGACGGAAGAGACAATAAGGAAACCGGTTTACTTTAACCGTCCGCAACGGCTCACACAACTGATAGGGGCGCATACCACCGTCATAGTCGCCGGGCGGCGCACTGGAAAGACGGACTCCATTGCCAGCCCTTTCGTGCTGCGGAACATGCAGCGGATGCCGGGCAGCACAGGAGGGATTGTAGTACCGACTTTCAAGCACGGACTGACCAACACCATTCCGGGACTGCTCGCCGCGTGGAAACGTTGGGGATACGAGAAAGGGGTGCATTACGTCATCGGCGTAAAACCTCCCAAATCGTTTGCCAAACCGATTACGGAGCCTGCCGATTATGAGCATGTAATAACTTTCTACAATGGCTCTATTGCCATTCTAATATCTCAAGACCGCCCGGGAGCGGCCAACTCGCTCACGCTATCGTGGCTGCTTGTCGACGAGGCTAAGTTCATCGACTACAAAAAGCTAAAGGAAGAGACACTCCCTGCCAACGGCGGAATAAAAAGTTATTTCGGACGGCATTCCTACAACCATTCCATAATGATACTGTCGGATATGCCACAGACCAAAAAAGGCTCGTGGTTTCTCCATTACAAAGACTTGATGGACAAGGAGCTTATCGAGACCATTAAGGCTACGGTTTATGAGATATGGAAACTGAAGAAGCGTATCCGTGACGACAAGGCTGCCGGAAAAAAGCCCCCGCAATACTTGCGCAACCGACTGAGAAAGCTCGACCGCCAACTGAACCAAATGCGCTCGGTAGCCGTCTATTACAAGGAATATTCGTCCATCGAGAATCTGCAACTGCTCGGTGAAAATTACATCAAGCAAATGAAGCGGGATCTTACGCCGAAGACTTTCATGACCTCCATCCTGTGCCAACGGTTGGGCATAGCAAAGGACGGTTTTTATTCGTCGATGCGCGAATCACATAAGTACAACGCGTCCGATTTCGATTACCTCGATTCTCTTGGATTCGATTATGAGGGCGGAGTTCTCGACAGCCGTGCTGACAAAGATGTTGACCCTTACCGTCCTATCTGCATCGGGATGGACTATAATGCCAATATCAATTGGATTGTGGCGGGACAAGCTACCGGGCGCAGATTGAACGTCCTGAAATCATTCTATGTGAAGTTCGAGAGGAAAATACCGGCATTGGTCGCCGAATTTTGCGACTATTATGCCCATCACGTCAACAAGACCGTCATTTTCTATTATGACAGCACGGCTCTCGGCTCGAACTATGCCGTCAACAATAAGGATTTCCGGTATGTGATAATCGAGGAGTTCGAGAAGCACGGATGGCATGTGGAAGACGTGTATCTCGGAAACCCTATGCCCCACGATGAGAAGTACCTGCTGATAAATCAAGGGTTCGCAGGGAAGAACAGGCTGATGCCGTTCTTCAACCGGCAGAACAACGACGACCTTATCCTTGCTTTGCAGACCGCAGGAGTGACGCGCGGGCGTGACGGTTTCCGCAAGGATAAGACCGGCGAAAAAAACGAGGAATCGGAAGAAGACCTGTTAGAGCATCGGACAGACGGCACAGACGCTTTCGACACATTGTATATAGGCTGTGAAACGCATCCGGTCGACAGCTTCGGAGTTTCCATGGCTCCGGGAGTGATGTAGTTTTTTGTCTTTCCTCCTTACCCGGGAATTGCCGTAATTCGTGGTATGGCAACATTCATCACATATCCGTCAGGCAACGTATGGACTTCCGCGATAAAGGATGTCGCTTTGCAAACATCGTCATCATCAGTGACAATAGAAGTGACTGCAGGCGAAGTCAGCTTATTTTCGGAATCATACACGCCTTCATCGGGACAATTCGTGTTCTACGGTCTTGACGAAATCGTCGAGACATATATGCGTGACAAGAGGCTCGCCATATTGAAGTGCTCGATAAAGGCTACAGCATCCGACGGCAATGCGGAATCGCAGTTCACGGCTTTCTATTGTTCGCGGGCAATGGGGGCAAGTGTGGATGAATGGATTCAAAAGGCGTTCCTGACACCGGCAAGCTTTGCCACTCTTGCGCTGGATTCCCCCTTCTCGCTGTCTCTCGCTGCTTCCAGCTCTGACACCACTTTCCATATAAACGGTGTCGCCGAGAATGCGGACGGAGATAAGCTGCCTTTCAATTTCTCCGACAGTATTGCTGCTGTGGCAGCCGGAACGGTAGAATTACGTATCTTGGGAGTCTCGCCGCAAAAGGTGCTGGAAACTGTTTCATCACAAGGATTTGTAAGGCTTCTCGCCTATTCCGTCGTGGCCGGCGGACGGTCTTTCTCCGTATTCGTTGACAATATCCATAGGGAATCCTGCTACACGTTCATTTATAGGAATATGTTCAACGTCCGGGAGACATTGCGCCTGTGCGGCGTTGTTGACTGCAATATGGCATTGGAACGCGGAAAAGCCGTAATTGGCGGCAGGACTGTCGTATATGACGTGACTGCCGGACGTACTTACGAGTTGACGACCGCACCATTGAGACGCTCCGAGGCGGTTATGCTTGAGCAGCTACAGCAGTCGTATGACGTGACGGACATCAACGGCTTCTCTGTTATCCTGACAGATGACAACTACGAGTATGACACGGATTTAACCACGATGAAGTCCGTTAAACTTGCTTGGCGGTATGCCGACAACAGAGTTGTGGATGACACGCAGCTACCCGACAGCAGCGGAATATTCACTGAAGAGTTCGATTCACGGTTCACTTAATTATGGCACGGCAGATTCACATATCGACAATGCGGGCGATGCTTGATGCCGGCGATCCGGTGGACATTCGCCTGTGGACTCGTTCGGGAGAGATACAGCTTTGGCGGAATTGCGTGTCGCTCCGCTACGATTTCCGTGCGGGGACACGTAATATCAAGCTGCTCGACTCACGACAAATCCGGAAAGTGAGGGATGTATGTATTTTTGAAATTAACGGTTTGGAAGTATATCTATGAAAAAGGAAGATGACAACGCGATCATAATATCGCCGTCGTTCGGTATCATCGAGGGGCGCGGCGCTTTGATTTATGAAAGCTCCGGAAAAGAAGTGTTCCGTGAGGACTCTGACACTGTCCCTACTGTAATCAACGACCGGCACAGCTATATGCCGTGGGGTGCTGATAACCAAATGCCTTACACAATTCTCGATATGATAGAGCGAGACGAAACATTATCGACATGCCAGATGTTCAACGCCGAGATATGCTATGGCAACGGTCTGCGCTTCGACACGTCAAAATGCTCCGAAATTGTGAGAGAAGAAGTGGATGCATTCTGCTCAGACAACAATATTCCGGCTTATTTTCTCGGAGTATGCCAAGACCTGAAGCATTTCGCATTCACGGTCTCTGTCATTATTCTCTCGAAGGACGGCAAAAAGATTGTCGACATTATCCGCAAGGAGGCTTGTTACTGCCGCTTCTCTCCAAGGGAAAAAGGCAAGCGGCAATTCGTGTATTACGGTAACTGGCGGGAATCGCTCTCGGAAAAGGACATAGAAGTCATCCCTCTATTGGATGTTCACAACCCTCTGCGCAACCTGAAAGATCTCGTTGGGAGAACCAATGAGCGGAAGTTCGCTATCCTTACGGAGATTCCGGCTCCTGATCACACGTACTATCCTATTCCGTATTATGCTTCGCTTTTCCGTGGGAAATGGTACGACATAAAGCAACTGATAGGTTTGGCCAAGGAGGCGAAGCTGAAGAATTCCGCCCCTATCAAATATCTTATCGAGATTTCCAAGTCGTATTGGACGGAAATATTCAAGAGCGAGCATATAACCGACCCTGTCAAGCAGCAGGAACGCGTGAAGCAGGGGAAACAGGAAATACTCGATTTCCTTACAGGTGTGGAAAATTCCGGAAAGGCGTGGTTCTCCACCTTCTACCGTGACGTGAAAGGGCAGGAATATTCGGATGTGAAAATCACGAAAGTGGAGACGGACAAGGAAGGCGGAGACTGGTCAACCGACATAATAGAGGCCATCAATATGATATGCTTCACGATGCGTGTGCACAGCAATCTCGTAGGCTCGGTTCCCGGAAAGACGCAATCTAACAACTCCGGAAGCGACAAGCGCGAATTGTACACTATCGCACAGGCTTTGCAGAAGCCTTACCACGACCTTCTTTTTGCCGTATATAATCTTATCATACGGTTCAACGGATGGAAAGGATGCTCTGTCGATGTGCCTTTCATTCAGCTTTCCACGCTCGATGAGAACCGTGACGCTAAATTGGTGACAACTAAAGATAACAGCGATGACAATAATGATTGATAATACGGAATTGAAACGGTATGTGCCTAACGTGCTTCGCGAGGCGGCAGGAGAACCGGCATTCATCGACAAGCTGACGGAGTTTCTTGAGCAGACCGAACGGTGGGTTGCGGAAATGTTCACCGGAGATTCTTTGCTCGCCGACGCTGCCGATGCCGACACACACGGATTAAGGAAATTGATATTGCCGGTGATGATTGACGAAGCAATGTCCAACGCATTGCCATCGCTCGACCTTGTACTTACTCCCAACGGATTCGGCATCGTGTCGAATCAGAACATCGCCCCCGCATCGAAAGAACGTGTGGAACGGCTGGCGAAATCCTTGGTGAAGAATCGGGATACCGCAATCTGCCAATTGTTTGCGAAATTGTCTCGGCTGAAAGATTGGCATTCTACAGAACAATGCCGTTGGTTCGCCGATGTATTCCTGAGCAATCCGGCAGATACGGAATATTATGCGGGCGAGAAAGGCGTTTGGATGTCATATCTTGAATTACGTCCGGAAATGCGGAAAATAGAGAATTGGATTGCTGACAAATTCCTCGGACAGGAATATATACAGGAACTCCGTGAGAAACAAATAGGCATACAGACGCGTTCCAATCAGGACATACCTGTAATGGCCGCCGTGAAACAGGCCGTACTCGAAAGCATAAAGCAAGGTATTATGTTTGCCGGAGGGCTTGTGTATGCCGTGAACATCATCCGCGACAACCCTGATGCCTATCCCACGTGGCACGGCTCGCTGATAGCGCAAGTGTACGGACACGAGACATTCAAGAATAAAAAACGGAGCAATGGATACTTCTTTTAAGGATATTACAGTACAAATCCCGGCATCGTGGCAAGCTCTGACACGGTCGCAGCTTTATTATGTGTTCTCGCTGATTGCCGACAATCTCAGCGTTAACCAGATGAAGGCATATTGCTTTTTCACTTTCTCAGGCGTGACAATCCTGCACCGCTACGGCAACGGCTATATGCTTGCAAACGGTGAAGCAAGGTTGCCGGTGTCGGCAATGGATATTGCATACGCGATGCGTGCACTCGACTGGTTGGAATCGGTCCCGGATACGCCAGTGCGTATCGACAAGATAGGAAGACACAGGGCTGCCGACAGTCAACTGCACGGCGTGGCATTCGGCGACTATATCGCTTGCGACAATTATTATCAGGGATACCTGCAAACGCAGGATGCGGCATTGCTTGTTGAAATGGCCAAGATTCTTTATTCCGCTGAAAGAATCAGGATAAACCGTGCTGAAAAGATGTCGGTTTTCTATTGGTTTACTTCTGTCAAATCTCTTTTCTCACGCTCGTTCCCTTATTTCTTCCAGCCTGTAGGCAATGTTTCTCCTGACAATCTGCTGGAAGAGGGGGCTCCGCTCGCAAAAAGGATAACAGATGCGATGAACGCACAGATAAGGGCGTTGACAAAGGGCGATGTGACGAAAGAGGACGAAGTCCTGAAAATGGACGTATGGCGTGCCCTGACAGAGTTGGACGCTTTGGCTAAGGAATATATCGACTACAAGAGGAAATATGGCAAATAAGGATTACGACTGGGATGCTTCGGCTTTTTTCAAAAAGCTGACGGAAAGCAATAAACTCGCACGTCAGAATGGATTCACGTTCTGCCGGGTTTCTGGGCTTGACGGATTCGAGGAAGCTCTTGCAAATATGCAGAACTCGCAGGCATTCGTCTGCGTGAGCGAGCTGTCGCAGGGCTATACCACCATAAGCCCTTCCCCGCGCACACGCCGCGTTAAGACCGTATTCCTCGCCATGCGGCATCCCATTGACGATATGCTTCTGCGGCAACAATGCTTCGACACTATGCGCGAACTGTTCCGGCAGTTCATGACCGTGCTGATAAAAGAGAAAACCGCTCTTGAAGAGCATTTCCTGTATGTCGATCCGCGCATATCGTTCAACGAGATGCAGGAATATTTCTTCTCAGGCTGCGCCTGTGCGTTTTTCTCGGTGGCTGTCGACAATATGACCGATTTGTGCTATGACAACGATGAATGGGAATGACGAAAGGAAAGCCATAGAGGAACGCCGCCGCTATGTGGAGGCGTTCAACGGCACGATGCTCCGCATCTGGGAGGAGCAAATCGACCTGCTCGGCGTTTATCGCACAGGCGCGTTGCTGCGTTCCTTGACCGCACTTGAGACACGTGCCGACGGACGGTTTGCCGAAGTGTCGTTGTCGCAGCAGTTCCTTGCCTACGGCGTATATGTGGATGCCGGTGTCGGACGCGAGGTCTATCGTGGCAATCCGGGCGACATCGGGCGTGACAAGAAACGCAAGGCAAAACGGTGGTTCTCCCGGAAGTATTACGCCTCGGTGATGAATCTGAAAGACTTTTTTGCCCGGTCGCTCGGCAGGGAGTTCATCGGAATCATCTCCGACAGTCTGGACGATAAGTCTTTAAGAAACAAGTTGTATAACAAAAACTAATCATATATGGACATTTCTACGATAAAGCAAAAAATTGCCGCGCTGGAGGCTGAGATTGTGCCGAACTCCGTCTCTCCGGAAAGAGTGGCATCCATCCTTTCCGACATTACTTCCCTTGTAGAGAATATGGGATATTTGGGATATGAATTCTTGGGCGTGGCCACGCCGACGGCTTCCCCGTCTTTCGACAAGGACCTTACCGCAAAAAAGTACTTCTACATCGCGGTGCAGCAAGGCACGTACACCAATTTCGGCGGGCTGACAGTCGGGGCGAACGACGGCCTGACGATATTGGCATATAACGGCACGTGGACAAAGACGGCGACCGGCACGGCGATGAAAACCGACATAACATCGTTGAAGACTTCCGTAACAAACATCAACACGAAGATTCTGCCGCTGTCGGTCTCGTTCGACTTAGACAAGATAGACGCTCTGACCGATTCGAGCGGCAGCACGGACATAAAGGCGGCTTTCACGCCTCTGTCGGGCATCGGTGTCGCTCCTGTCGCCGGTAACATATTGCGTAGCGGCAATGTCATAAAGAACTCGCAGGAAGTGGCCGTAATCTGGTCGGATTACGATTCCAAGACCGCCTATTACAGCTTCTCTTATGTGATTGACAACGTGTTGAAGATATTCCAGACGGATGCCAAGACGTTCGTGAGGGTGGCGAAAACCATTGTGGGCGGAGACGTAGGGGCGGAAATCGAGGATTTGCAGGACAAGGTGTCGATAGGCAAAGCCCCGGTATGGATAACTAAGACATTGGAAAGAGAGCCGTCCGACCCGACACACGAAACCATAGGGGATATTATTTTCTTCGAGGAGGGCAATTACCTGAAAGAGGTCGTAAGGAGCGCGCCAGGCGGCATAGCGCTGGGTCAGGCGGTTGATATGGAGACAGGACGGCTGTACGTGTACGGCGGCAACCTTTGCAAATGGGAAGATGGGGACTTCGTGCCATTCTATCTTGATGACATAAATACGTTGAAATCGAAAGCCCGCTATGAATATAGCTTATCAAAGATTCTTGCCCTTACCGACACATCCGGAGAATCTGCTGTAGAGGAGGCGTTTACGCCGACATACGCCCCTGAAGGCAACCTCGCTCCACGTGTCCCGAAAGCGGGAGACTTACTCATAGATGGAAATAACACTGTCGTCGTCAGCGAGGGTACACAAATATTCTTCTCTTTCACATATCAGGAAGAAATTATCTCTATGCGTGTTTACAGCGGGGGCAGCAGCTTCCGGTTCAACGTATGGAAATTCCCGGCGGGTACAGTATATGATTTCAATTCCATAGACACTCTTACAGAAAGCAGCACGGCGGATGACATAAAGAAGGCTCTGACACCTAAAATAGGAGACGGAATGAGAATCCCCAACTCCGGCGATATTATGCTAATAGGCATAGAGGAGAATCCCGATACTGTCAGCGTGCTTTACAGGTACAGGAATACGTTTGCATATTATCATAACAGATTGCTGACAACCATAGAGGTAGAAGGTGAAGATGACAGTCTGAGAGTCGTGAAAACCATATCGAGAAACTACGTGTATGACTTCGACAAGATAAACGCACTTACAAACGCCAGCACTTTCTCCGACATTCTGCACGCTTTTTCACCATTGATAATGGGAAGTTATACTCTATTACCCAAGACAGGCGACTTGCTTACGAGCAGATATGACGAAGAGGGAAATGCGGTACGTTCGGCTAAAGTGATTTGCCATAACGGCAATAGTTTCGCATACTGTTATGGCGGCAAGCACGTGACGGTTGAATTGGTCGGGGAACTTGGAAACCCTGATATGAGGGTAGAAAAGACGGAAACCGATTTGGCGGAAGCTGGGTACGAGCCGAAGAAGTATGACTATGACAAGGTAATGGCTCTTTCTAACGAAAGTACGGAACTTGATGTAGGTGAGGCGTTCACACCGATTGGCGGAGACGCTATGGAATGGCCTATGCCCGGTGACCTGCTTGTAAGCACTGACGACAGGAATCATGTCATAATCCTTGCAAATCAGCAGACAACGGCAAGCAATGCCGCCATCAATATTAGATATATATACAGTAATATTTTTTTACGGAATATAGCTATTCGGCATAATCCGAGATTCAGCATATCCGTTGTTGACATTGACCTTGATAAGGAAGTCGAGAGCAGCGACGTGGAATTCTCGCTGCAACTGCACAACGGAGATTTGCTGGCGATATGCAAGGAGGGGGAGATACGGCCCTCGGACGAGATTCACTTCTACCGCAGGGGTAGGTATTCAACCAATCTCCATTCAGATATTAGCAGTAATTACCGTAATAGGAAAGACGGCTGGCGCAACAGCAATAATTATAGCGGTTGGGTAGACATAGACCAAGGCTATGAGACGTATATTCCCTATGAGTTCGACAAGGAGAAGCTCGAACAGGGCGTGAACGGCAATCCGAAGCTTATCGGCATGGATGTCTGGAAACTCACCGCAGTAGAGGACCAGTCAGGCTTTGCCGACCCATTCCCGGCACTGTTCCGCTCTGCAATGGTGCGTCTCTATACCGACCCAAATGCTCCAAGCGGTTGGGAGGTATGTATCAGGGACGGCAGGAACGGTAAAAGCTACGATTGGTACGATTATCAGAAATTCATGCCCTATCCTAATATGGAGATACGCAAGACTGTACACGCAGGTGTAGCCGTGCATAGGAATAACAAGAGGATTTCGGACATAGTGCCTTTCAAAATCCGTTTCCACCTGATAAACGACGGCACCCTGTCGGAGGAAGTCCCGCCGACAATTGACGATAATTACGTAAGAGTGACGCTTCGGATATAAAAAAAGGACGCTCAACGAGCAATCCTAAGGGCAGACGCTCAGCGAGCAATCTGCAAACCGGACGCTCAACGAGCAATCCGCTGGCACAAAGATAAGCAACAAAAACAGAATCAGAAAAATAAACGGAAGAAAAAATCGACAAAAATGATGAATATGCTAATCAGAACAGTTCGGAATGGCTTCCGACACGCACTACCACGACAGTATCGGCATCCTCGTCTATCCAGACAAGGAGGAAGTCGCCGCCTACGTGGCATTCCATACACCCGGCATAATCTCCCGACAGCTTGTGCGGCAGATATTTCGCCGGGACAGGCTCACCGGCGGCAAGATATTGCAGCACCTCGTAGAGCCGCCTCATACGGCGCGGGTCGTTGCGGTAGCGTTTCAGGTCTTTCTTGGCGGCGGAGGAGTAACGTATACGCTTCATCACTCAATGGAATTGACAGAATCCATGAACTCATCGAAGCTGTCCATACGGAGAGTGCCGGCCGCCTTTCCGGAACGCGCCTCTTCGATGGCGGCGCGGGTCGTGGCGTTGGGCGTGCGGTACGCCGCATCCATCAGCAGTGTCTCGACATAGTTGTTAAGGCTGCGGTTCTCGCGGCGGGCGTTCTGGCGGAGGCGTTCCACAAGCCCCGTGTCGAGCCGGAACGCCGTGAGTTTGCGTGTAGTGGCTTCCATAATGCGTATGATTCGGATTTGTATCGCAAATATATAACTTTTGTATAACACTTGCAAGCACGGCAAATAAAAACTAATAAAACTATGGAGAAGCTGTACGAGGGGATGGGCATTGCCGGGACAGTCATAGGCGCGCTCGGCGGGTGGAAGCTGGTGGAGTGGCTGCTCAACCGCAAGGCTAACCGCCGCCGTGCCATTGCCGAGGCGGTGAAGATGGAGACCGACGCCTTTATGGCGCGATACAACGCCTTGGAAGCGGAGATACAGAGGCTCAACAAGAAAGTGGACGAGCTTTACAAGAAAGTCCACGACTTGGAGGGCGAGCGGCTGCGGCTCATCAACGAGAACAACGAGCTGAAGCTCGCCCTGAAAGAGGCGCAGCATAATGTCTGCGTGCGTCCTGATGACGAGTGCCTGAAACGGATGCCGCCGCGCGACTACTGCCACCTCGTGAAGCTCGCCAACCACGAATACGACGGATATTATAAGGACTTAGACACGGACTTGGACAAAACGGACAAGCAATGAGACTGACACAGTACATAAAGAGCCTGATAGCGGCGGGGACGCTCGATAGCTCGAAGTCGTTCGCCCTGCTGCTCTCCGCCGCCACCGGCGCGGTCGCCGTCCTCTGCGTGGCGTTCTGCCTTGTGTGGGACGTGTGCGTGGACGGCACTATAACCACCGACCTCGACAAGCTCGGATGGCTCGTGCTGGCCGTCGGAGGCTACGTGGCGGGCGGAGGCGCGGCAAAGGCAATATCGGAGAACAAACGTAAGAATATCAACAATTCAAACACTGGAACAAAATGAAACACTTCACGATTGACGAGCTGTGCCGCTCTGACACGGCACGCAGCAGGGGCATAGACAACACCCCCACGGAGGAGGTACGCAAGAATCTGACGGCGTTGGTCGGCAACGTACTCGACCCTTTAAGGGAGTGGTATGGCAAGCCCATCTACGTCAACAGCGGCTACCGCTGCCCGGCGTTGAACAAGGCAGTGGGCGGAGTGGCGAACTCGCAGCACCTCACGGGGCAGGCCGCCGACATCGACGTTAACGACCGTGCGGAGAACCGCCGCCTGATGAAGCACATAGAGGACAACCTCGACTTCGACCAGCTCATCTGGGAGAACGGCGGGGCGTGGGTACACGTCAGCTACCGCCCCGACGGCAAGAACCGCCGCCAAGTGCTAAGGACATAACCCGAAAGGATATGAGACTGATACATCTGTTCATCACCATCATTTTGCTGGCACCGGCAATATGCTCGTGCCGGAGCGTGGAGTACGTGCCGGTGGAGACGGTGCGCTCCGACACCCTCTATGTCAACCGGCTGCAAAGGGACAGCGTTTATGTCGCCGACAGCGTATATGTCCGTGAAAAGGGCGACACCGTGCAGATAGTCCGCACACGCTACGTAGACCGCTGGAGGGAGCGGACGGACACCCTGCACATGGTCAGCAACGACACCATCCGTGTACCCTACCCTGTGGAGAAAGAACTGACCCGGTGGCAGCGCGTCAAGCTTGACGCCGGAGGCATCGCCATAGGCGTAGCCACAGCCGCACTTCTCGCCATAGTAGTGTGGCTCGTGCTGCGCTTCCGCCGAAGATAATAACCACTATGACTTTTTCATGATTTTATTTCCGCCGCTTGTCCGTGAGGATGAGCGGTTTTTTTGTTCCCACCCCTATCCCCGGATTGGCAATATGCGCCGCACCACGGCTACGTTGTAATAAGGCAACTGTTACAGCCTTGCTGACGCCATTCTCCTACCGTGAGCTTATGCCTCATATATATGCCTCATTTCGCTCAGCCTATCCCGGATAATGGCTGCAAGGCAGAAACATTATGCCAATCACAACTGCCTTGTTTGCTTATATTGCCAAACCGCCTTTTAAAGCGGACAGGATGCGGACACTTCCTTGTTATGTAACAGTCCTGCATCCTTCCGTGACATAGGTCTGTTGTATTACCACCTCTGCCCACACAATCAGATTCTACACACAATCTTTCTGTAACATAAGCAAGCTGCGTATCCCCTGACTACGGCTATGCACACGCAATCCTCCACCGCATTGCTCTCCGCTCTTTCGGGTACCACCTTAACGCTTGTCTATTTGGCTTTTCCCAGTCAGGCTATGTATTGGCAGCATTGTATTGACTTCCTTGTTGCTTTATGCGTTCTCTTTCTGATTCTCCATTCCGTATGATTGATTAATCGATTGATTCAGCCGTGGCTTCCTTCCGCTCCTTTGCCCGGACAAAGTTATATGCAGCATCGTCACGGCAAGGTCGGGCAGAGTTTGCCGCAGGAATCTCCACCTTGGCAGGTAGTATTCCTTTGCAAAACCTTGCTTATGGCTTCTCGTTGCAAACTTTTTAAGTCCGTCAAAGGGGCGGAAAGCCCCTCGCATAAAAATCAATATTAATCATTAAAATCATACGGAAATGAAAAGAAATCAGAAACAAAGCGAGAACGCTGAAACAGCAGTAAGGAAAGTAAGATTCGTTTACTTCAGCATGCCTACAAGGTTCATAGCCTATGCCACGGAGAAAGCTTTACTCATCCAAATTGACAAGCCAGATGAACAGGTGGATATATGGATCCCGAAATCGCTTATCGAGGTGGAACAATGCGAGGACGACCGCTCCGTGACAATGTGCAGCCTCCCTTATTGGAAGTTCAAGGACTCGCAGCTCAAACAGTACTTCATCCCTGAGAAATGGATTGTCCGCAAAATCTGATTGCGGACAGGCGGTTACCGCACATCGGCATCCTCTCCTTTTCTTGAATTGTCCGTACATATAGCGGAACAGAAAACGGAAAGAAAAGGAGAGGGTTTCACAGGCAGGGCGGGGGGTCTTGCGACGGAAACGCGGACGCAATCCGCGAGAAATCGCCGCCAAACGGCTGAAAAACATCCGTTTGGCGGTTTAAAGCCCGGAAAACAGTTAATTCTCTTGAAATTCCCTCCCGCCGCAAGCGTCCGTATTAATATATTTATTAGCTTTGTGATAGATATAATAATTCGTCAAACAAATAGAACGAAAAAACAAACAGATATACAATGCTATTTTTCGGTATGACAATAGGAGCCGGCTTCGCAATAGTGCTTTTTCTGGTGGCACTGCCGTTGCTGTGGACTGCGATTGTGAGGCACTGGAAAGGACTGGCGAGCCTTATCATCCTTTTGTTCGTTCTTATTGCTTTGGAGAATATTGCCGGAGCAGGAGGCGAGCCGCCTGAGTGGTTCTGGATTTTTGAGCTCATTTTTGCCATAGCTGTAGGATTTATTGCAGGACTGTCAAAGGCTAAGAAAAACAAATCCACGGAAAGGAGAGATGTGGCGGGTATCCCTGAAAAAGCAGAATATCTACGGTTCTGGCTTGCCGATGTGGATAATTGGTGCTCTCCGAGAGAAGTGAAACGCCTTTCCTACTGCCCGGAGATACGGTTAAGCGCTTCTCGCGACAAATCTACCGGTGTTGTCAGGTGTATAACCGTAGTCGCCGATTCCAAGACCATTGGGCGTGTCCCGAATGAATATGAAAAGCGAGTGATGCGGCTGGTGAACGAAAAAAGGATTGTGGCTGGTTTTCTTCCGGAACATTACTATGACCATAAAATGCGCAAGGGTATGATAGAGCTTGAATTGGCGTATGCTCTCTGAATACTAAAGGCTGTGATAATGCAGCCTTTTTTGTCTTTCCTACTGTCGCCATATTCTGCGTTATTTGTGGAAAAACAGCAGAATATGGCGCAATTGAACGACACAGCGACTGTTAACGTCGATATAAATTCTTCCCGGGCAGAAAAAGAATTGCAAAAGCTGAAGAAGAAAGCGGATGAACTACGTGTCTCCTTGGATAAGGCGACAGATATGAGAGACACTTCCGGCATTAAGCGCATACGCTCGGAACTGGCCAAGACAAACAGGGACATAGACAAGATGCAGGCTTCGGCAAAAGCCGTGGAAAATGTAATGAGTCACCTTGACAAAGCCGCACCACGTGAGCTCCGTCAAGCTCTGCGAATGTTAACAAAAGAGCTTAACGACATCGAGCGTGGCAGCAAGGCATGGGACGAACATACCGCAAAAATCAGGAAAGTCAAAGATCAGCTGCAATCCGTGAATTCCGAGCTACGTTCTCAGGAAGGTTTTTTCACGAGATGGAACCGCCGTCTGAACGACTGGCAAACTACCTTGACTGCCGGGCTGGCCACGTTTACAGGCTTGGTGCTGTCGGGCAAGCAAGCCGTGCAGACTTACGCCGATATGGATTCGGCTATGGCTGACGCTCAGAAATTCACTGGAATGACACGTGAAGAGGTGGAAGCATTGAATGAAGAATTCAAGAAGATGGACACGCGCTCCAGCCGTGAGGAATTGAACAGGCTTGCTGGGGAGGCCGGTATGCTTGGTAAGAGCACGCAGGAAGATGTGATGGGCTACGTGCGTGCCGCCGACCAAATCAATGTGGCACTCGACGACATAGGGGAAGGGGCTACGGAAACATTGTCGAAGCTCACTAATATTTTCGGTGACGAACAGCGGCTCGGAACGGAACGCTCGCTGCTCGCCGTCGGATCAGTTATCAACGACCTCTCACAAAATAGTACGGCGGCATCGTCCTATCTTGCCGAGTTCGGGCAGCGTATGGCCGGTGTCGGTGCGCAGGCTGATATGACTATACCGCAGATAATGGCATACGCTGCTGTCCTCGACTCGCAAGGACAGAATGTGGAAATGGCATCAACGGCATTGTCACAGTTGATTATGAAGCTGTTCCAAGAGCCCCAAAGAATCGCACAGGCTACCGGATTGGAACTTGATAAGCTGAATGAAGCATTGAACACTTCAACTAACGATGCCTTGCTGATGCTTCTGCAACGTCTTCATGACCTCGGAGGTATGGATGTCCTCGCACCCATTTTTCAGGAAATGGGAACGGATGGTGCACGTGCGTCTCAAGTGATTGCCGCTCTTGCCGGTAATATCGAGACGGTGGTATGGCAGCAGGAAAACGCCACAAAGGCCTATAACGAGGCGACATCCGTCACCAAAGAATACAACGTGCAGAACAACACGGTTCAGGCCGGACTCGACAAGGCGAAGAAAGGATTTACGGAAATGGCCGTGGTTCTTGGAGAAAAGTTGGAACCGGTAATGAAATATGCCATCTCTTCCACTTCCGCGCTTATGCGTGCCATATCTGCCATTATCGAGTTCGTGGAGGAATATTGGAGATGGATTGTAACCTGTGCGGCGGCTGTCTCGGCATATACTGTGGCGGTCAATCTCGCCATTATAAAGGAAAAGATTTGGATAGCATTGAAAGCGGTAGGAAAAGCCGCCGTCTATGCTTGGACTGTGGCGACCCAAGGGGCTGCCGTTGTCACAGCGCTGTTCTCCGGGAATCTGCATAAGGCAGGACAAGAATTTAAAATATTTTCCGCCTTGCTGAAAACTAATCCGTTAGGGTTGCTCGTCGCTGCCATTACAGCGGTAGTGACCGGATTGGCTCTTTGGGCGGCACGCTCTGACGAGATGTCAAAAGCAAACGACAGACTGGCTAAGTCAGTGGCGAATTGCCATGCCGAGATGATGGAGGAGAATGATAAGATCGACCGTATGTTTGAACGCCTGAAAAAGGCTAAGAAAGGGACGGATGAATATACCGCTGCAAAGGATGAGATACTTTCGCGATACGGTCAGTATCTCAAAGGATTAGGTCAGGAAATCGAATCGTTGGAGAATGTGGCCGGAGCCTACAACGCCGTGAAAAAAGCTGCGGAAGAATCCGCAAAGGCAAGGGCGGCAGCTTCTGCCCGCAGTGAGGCTTTCACCACTTATGGGGACAACACAAAAGATTTGTTCAGCACATTACGGAGAATGCTGGGTAACCGCGCGAAAATCGACAAAAGCATTGATGCCGATGCCATTATAGAACGAATAACGACAGGGCTCTCTGATTCGGGGACAATACCTGAAGATATAATCAACCGGTTCCCGGAATTCGGAGGGATGATGGAATTGGACGGAATACGTTATGTTTTGGATAAGATTCAAGAGCAATATGATGTCCTGCATACCTCTCTTGGGAATATCGACACCACTTTCGGCGTGCAGTCTGTCACATCCGCTAATTTCTCGGAAATGACGACTGCACAGTTGGAAGCCAATATAAGGACGTTGGAGAAAGTACAGGCAAGAATTAAGGATACCGGCAAGGCTGTAAGTACGGAATTATATAACTACGGCAAACTGGTTAAAGTTAATATCGGCAGCTTTGACGAGGCTACTGTTTCATTGTCCAACTACCGTAAAGAATTACAAGCAAGGAAATCCGCGCCTGTAACCAATTCCGACAATGAAAATGATAACGGTTCAGGGGTGTCGGCCGGCGGAACAGGAGGAGGCTCGCCGCAGCCGGACAGGCTCAAGGAGCTTCAGCAGTGGTACGAGCAGCAGAAGACGCTCGCCGCGGCTTCCTACACCGCCGGGGAAACGGACTATCAGGCATACCTCGATACTCTCAGTCGTCTGGAGAACGAATATCTGCAAAAGGTGAGCAACGACAACGCCGTTTCGCTGAAAGACCGCACTGACGCTGCCCTCCAACTTGCTGAACAGGCACGCAAGCAGAAGGAACAGGCCGACAAGGCCGCGATGCAACGGCAGTATGCCGAAGAGACGGCTATGCTGAAGCAACGGCTCGCCGACGGCGAAATCACGGAAACGGCATACCGCCAACTGTCGTTCCAAGCGGAAATCGACTACCTGACCAAGCAAAAGGCTCTCTATGCGGACGGCTCGCAGGAACAGGCCGACTTGCAGCGGCAAATCGACGACAAGCTGCTCGACGACCGCTTGGAGAAACGCCGGGAGTTCGAGCGCAAATACGGCGAGGCAGTAAAAGAATATTCGCAGAAAAGCGCGGAGGAGCGCAAAGAGGCGGAGCTTGCCGCCCTCGACGGGCTTTTGGAGCAAAAAATCATCAAGCAGGAAGAATACGAGAAAGCGAAGAAAGCCATTGAGGAAAGAGGCAATAAAGGTACTACGTTTGCCGCACGTGTAATCGGCACCGGCGGCAATCTTGAAACAGAACGCTTCGAGAATGACCTTTCAAAGCTCCGTGAGGAATTGAACGAGGGGAAAATCACTGCCGAAGAGTATGATGAAGCTGTGGCGGCATTGAAGAAAAATCTCGCGAAAGAATCTTTGCAAGGAGTATCCAAAATGTTTATGGATATGATTGATTCTTGGGAGATGTTCATTGAAGCGTTGAAAAACGGCAATCCTGAAGAATGGCTTATCAATCTTGGCAACGCCTTGAGCAGCACCATGTCGCTTATGACTGCCGTATTCAGTCAGGTGACACAGCTGACACAGGCTAATGCCGACCTGCAAATTGCCAAGATTGAGAAACGCTACGAGGCGGAAATAGAAGCGGCTAAAGGCAACTCCGAGAAAATCGAGCGGCTTGAAGCGGCAAGGGATGAAGAAATTGCAAAAGTAAAGGCGGAGGCTTCACGTAAGCAATTCGCGCTGCAAATCGCCACGACAATCGCCCAGATGGCGCAAAATATAGTCTATGCCGTAGGAGCCGGTCTACAGGCTGGATTCCCAGCGGCTCTTTGGATGATACCTACATTGACTGCGCTGGCGGCAACGATGGGCGCGATTCAACTCGCCACTATCAAGAAGCAGCAACAGGCAGCCGCAGTGCAGGGCTATTCGGAGGGCGGCTTCACCCGTCCGGGCGGCAAGGACGAGCCTGCCGGCATAGTACACGCCGGGGAATGGGTGGCCTCGCAACGGTTGCTGGCAAGTCCGGTGGCACGTCCGCTCATCGAGGCGTTGGACTATGCGCAGCGCAACAACACCATAGGCTCGCTCCGTATGGGCGACCTCAATATGTCCGCTCCGTCTGCATCTGCGCCGTCTTCCTCTCCGGCGGCTACGGCACAGATGCAGCAGCTTGCGGCGACCAATGCGATGCTCATGGGGGCAATAGCGAAGCTGAACCGCCGCCTTAACGAGCCTTTCGTCACGGTCAACACCGTGACCGGCGACACAGGCATCAAAAAGGCGCAGACCGATTACGAAAGACTTATGCGTAACAAAACACCGAAAAGCAAATGGAAGTGATAATTGACGGAAAACCGGCGATGGTGAAGCCCGGCACGAGCTTCGAGTATGTGGCGGAAAACCGCGCCTTTACGAAAGCGGACTCCTACACTATGGAAATCATATTCCCGATGAAGGGATGCCAACGGAACATCGACATTTTCGGGCATCTGCACCGTCAGGATGCGGAACACGGCACTGTGCGCCTTCCGGCGGAAATCGCAGCCGGGCCGCATTTCCGCAAGAAGGGCGTGGTAACCGTGGTGTCGGCTTCCGATACGGAGATTAAGGGGCAGTTCCTCGAAGGGCGCAGCGTGCAGAATTTCGACAAGACATTCGACAACATCTACATCGACGAGATGGATTTAAGGGATATTACACACTGGCAGTTTGTCCTGCCGGCAAAAGCTTCCGATGTATACGGTTCACCTGATAACCATACATTCGTATTTTTGCCTTGGTTCAATACCTCGACAGAAACACTTTACAACAGGGCGGAACTCACGGAAAACGGACTTTATAACTTCCCGGATGGCGGATTGACCCCGATGGCATATCTCTTCCACCTCACATACGGCATATTGACCATCGGTATGCAAATTGAAACAGGAACTCCCTATTATGTGGATTTGACGGAATGGAAAAGTTCCGATTATTATTATCTGCTTTGCTGCAATACCCTGCCCAACCTGTTTATGGGCGGCGAATATCAGAATATCGCATACGTCCTCCCGCACTGGACGCTGACGGAGTATCTCGAGGAACTTGAAAATTTCCTCGGCGGCTTCTTCGACATAGACCACGCCGCAAGGACAATCACGTTCCATTTCTATAAGGGAATCAGCAATATGGCGACATCCGGCGTGACGGAATTGGAAAAGGTCGTTGACGAATATTCGGCGGAGACGGACGAGGACGGCGGCGAGGAGCTGGTGACGATGCAGAACGTGGAATATGAAGATCCCGGCTACGACGGTTGGGAATGGCTGTCGTGCCAATGGTTCATCGACTCGTACGGAGGACATTATGGAGAAGTGACAATCTGGGATTTATACTATACGACGGTTGATACGTGTCTCGTGAATTATTACAGCCCGGATGACTCGATGTACGGCTCTGCATACCACAAGCCGTATTATGTGACCGCCGATGATACGTTCTATATGATTGAATGCTTGCGCATCTTTGGAGAGCAGAATGCTCCGAACCCCGATTATCTTACTAATCTGAAGCCTGAGAATGTAATCCGTTCCGTGAATATTTTCGCCCCTTACGTGGCAGATAAAGATTCTGACAATTCAACAAAGCTGAAAATCGTCCCGGCAAGGCTCGATTATTTCGACTTCTCCGGTGGCACCGGGCATCTGTGCATCCATCTGGACGCGCCCGACGGGGAAGAAAATAATGAAGATTCAGAAATTCCGGTTCCTGAAGGAATCATTGACACAGCTGCCTACGAACAGGCTATGGAAGCTTTCAAGCCCGCTTCCGTGCGCATCCTTGAAGCTGGAGAGCCGGAAACCGACGATTCCGTTTATTCCAACATCTTCGTGGCCTATTGGGACGGCAATGTGAATGGGGACAACGGCGCATACCAATGCCCGATAATCGACAAAGTAATGTTTTTCAAGCCTAACCGGCGCACTGATTGCGGCTACTCCCTCCGCCTTACTGACCGCAACCAAGGTGTGCGCCCCGAATACCTGAACGCGGACTTGAAAACAAAATACACGTTCAAGTTCCTCTCCGACAGCGTCCCCGACCCCACCGCCGTGTTCTCCATCCACGGCAAGCGGTATCTTTGCGGAAAAATAACCGCCACAATCTCGGAGGACGGCCTGTCGCGGCTCATGGAGGGCGAGTTCTACCGCTGCAACGTCTTACCGTCCTTATCACGACAAACATAGCATTGTTAAATATATTAAACGATTAATATATTTATCGCTGTTTTGTTTGAAATAAGGAACATATATGTTACTTTTGTGGTGTTCAATTAGTTCTTTTAATTTTTGAATCATGAAATATTCAGAGTTCTACAAGTTGATTGAAGCCGCAGGGTGGACAATCAAAAAAGGGAAACGGCATTATAAATATGTGCATCCCGACTTTGACTATTTCATCCCGGTCGGCCGCCATCCGAGTAAGGAGATTCCGAAAGGCACGCTCGATTCGATGATGAAAGACGCGGGATTGAAAAAGTGAAAGAATCGCACCCCTCAAAAAGGGGTGCTTATAATTGAACATATAAAAATCTACTATATGACACTCACTGCTATTATAGAAAAAGCCGCAGACGGCGGAATCTCCATTTACACAAAAGATGTGAAAGGGGCATACGGTTACGGTCTTACCGAGCAAGAAGCAAAAAATGATTTTACCGAAGTCCTTGAGGAACAGGCGGAGTTCTACAAGGAGAAGCACGGAGTTTCCCCTGAATGGTACGACGGTTTGGAAATTGAATACGTGTATGATTTGAGCGGATTCTTTGAGGCGTTCCCTTTCATCAATGCGAGCAAGTTCGCTAAGGAGATAGGGCTTAACTCTTCGCTTATGCGAAAATATAAAGGCGGATTAGTGACAGCCTCCGAGAAACAAAAGAATGTGATACAATCGAAATATAACGACATTGTAAAACGGTTACAGGCGGTGCGGTTCTGACCGTGGCGGCTTGTAAGCTCTGAATCTCAGAGAAACTAATTGAACGCTGGGATGCTCCTGTGTGGGGGCATCCTTTTTTATTAATAAAAAACACCCCCGACATTGCTGCCGGGGGTGCTGCCTGCCGTTCCATCAGGCGGTGTAATCAAAAAAAAGAACATATTATGGAACGGATTAAATCTTTTCGCTTGCTACAACTCTACACTATCGAGTAGCTTTGCGTCCACATCGTCCGGATTCAACGCGGCAGCGTCTATCTCGTCGGCCGCTTTCGTCAGTTTACGGGCAATGTCGCGGTAGGCTTCGGCGAGCTTGGCATATTCATCCTCTTTAAATTCCATTTGCTTGTTCATCACCGTGCAGCCGTGTATGCGCTGCGAAATCCAGCTTTGCGACCTTCCGAAGTATTGGCGGGCTAACGCTGAAAGATTGATGATACCGTCCAACTCTACCATCGACATCCATACAGCACCGCTTTTTGTCAAAATGTTTACTGCCCTGTGGGCCTCATATTTTTCTTTATTCATAATTTTTTTTTAAATTAGCCCCCGATTAACTCGGGGGCTCGGTTCTACAATAAGTTTAACAACCCTCTGATTTGGTTAATTACTGGGCGATTTCCATCATTTTCAATCAGGTCGAGGAGATTGGCTATTTTGAAAATCACCCATCTTTTTTGCCTCATTTCATATACACCTCCTTTCTTTTTTAATTACACTACAAATATATAATGAAATCATTATATATGCAAGTTTTTCGGAGAAAAATATTAATCGTTTAATATATTTAACAATCTTGACAGAGATTATCCGGGATTTCCGATTTATCTTTGTGATGCACTAAAATTAATAGTGATACGTTCACTCCGTCGGGCATCGGTTAATTGCTCATTCATTTGCGAAATGGGCTTTTTTTATGCCCGGACGGCTCGCATAGCCGCCGAACACGAAACGACATAATGCACACCGCATAGCGGCCGCATATCCGAACAATTTTCTATCCTTACGGAGTGGACTATTGATTTTAGTGCAACGGATATGACGGCCGTTTTTCCGTCTATAATGCACTAAAATCAATAGTCTTATGAGCAATCAAACAACAACGCTGAATGCTGGCAAAGCCCGCACATCGGCAATGGCGGCAATCCGGGAGTGGATGTGCCGCGAGAACCGCACCGCCACACGCCTTATGCGTGGCATCTCCGACCGGACAGTGACCAACGCCGAAGTACTCCGTGACGTGAACGCCGCCCTGTCGC
>ENA-ORRI01000157-ORRI01000157.1-human-gut-metagenome-genome-assembly--contig:-NODE-157-length-42236-cov-8.95458_pt1 | contig 42236 bp, 37 predicted proteins | sample MGYA00242172_ERZ509128 | MGnify/ENA primary metagenome ERZ509128 (study PRJEB26280, sample SAMEA2338623) | human gut metagenome | biome: human gut; feature: human-associated habitat; material: faeces... | reverse complement strand
GCGTGAAGGTTTCCGTTCACGGCAAGATGAACTCGCTGAACCTCATCTCCTACATTGCCGGTGATTTCGCCTCGGGTAAGGGAAGTATTGACCCCGTGGTTGATACCTGGACTTCGGAAGTTAAACAGATGGACAAAATGTATCAGCAGCAGGAGGATGAATGGAGAGCCAAGAAGCGTGCGGCTAAGAATAAGAAGGAGCAGCCGGAAGAGCCGAAACTGCCGGTAAGATGCTTGACACTGAACAATACGGTGGCGAATCTTGCTGAAAGACTGGCGAATACTGAAGGCAAGCACGCCTTCTCGTTCACTCCGGAAGCTGACACTGTAGCACAGAAGTGGAAATCGGCGATGAGCGACTTTTCAGTTATGTTGAGACAGGCTTACGACGGAACAAGCTATGAGCGCGAGGCAAGAAGTGCAGATGCGGTGAATGTTCATATCGAACATCTTTTGTGGAACGTTGTGATGTGCGGAACGCCTGATGCACTCTATCGAGTAGTGAACAATTATACGGATGGTTTCCAAAGCCGTATTGTCGTGGCGCGAACGCCGGACAACACGTTCACTCCGCTAACAGACAATCTCTTTGTGCTGACCGAAACTCAACGTGAGCACATACGGCAGATAGCTCATCTCTTGCCCCTGATGGAGGGCGAGGTGGTTCTGCCTAAGTTGGAGAATAAGGGCAGGGAGTGGCTGGAACAGATACGATTGGAGACCATGAAAAATGACGACAAGGTGAAAGCCCGCCAGCGTTTCCGTATCTGTCCTACCACGATGAGAATGATGACCTGCATCATGCTCTGTAAGGTGGCCGAGACGCTGATTCAGAAACATGGTTTCCAGGGTGCCGAGAAGCAGCTGAAACAGAATCCGCTGTTATGGAAAGAAATGATCGTAAAGACGCAGACACCAACCATGCTCGAAGCCTTCAATATCCTGGCAGATTATCAGTTGGACAATGCTCTCTACTTCTTCCGTAGTCGCATAGAGGATGCATTCTCATCCAAGAGTTATTGCGGTCAGACAACTTATGATCGTTCCCGACGCGGCAAAAATGATTCCATCTTCGAGCGACTTGACGTTACTTTTTCCTTCGAGCAGGCATTACAGCAAAGTATAGCAGTAAAGGGGGCAAACGTAACTCGTGAGGTTGTTAGACAGATGTTGAAAAACTGGAAGCGGCAGGGATTGATAGGTGTGCTGCCCGATATGCGTTACCAGAAGGTTCAACCTACTGTATAATAGAGGTTCAAAATAAGTGACTATTAATACATCCGGTCATTAACGGTCACGGTCATTTTCGGTCATTAAGGATTTTCAGTAAGGAAATCCTTGATGACCCTATCAATCAATCAATTTTATTTTTCAATATTTATGGAAATAATCATTTATCGCCGTCGCTTTACCCGATGGGGAGTAGATGGCACATTAGTAATAAAGGGTACGAAAGTTTGTAATACCATAGAACATCCTGAGCATTATTTGCCTGCAGGAGACTATGAGATAGCTTTTGTTTCTATAGCTAATAAGAGTAGGAAAATGCCTGTTATCCTGAGGAAGGGACAGGCTGTTTGGGAAGTGGGCATCAATTCTCCTTGTCTCAAACCCGGAAATGGTCCGATGACGCTGAAATATGGATGCATCATTCTGGGTAAGGCTGTAGCCTCTGGGCTGGTGATTCATTCTCAGGAATACTTCGACCGACTTTGTGAACGATTAAGGAAGGCTTCTAAAAAGATGGAGTGTATCAAGTTACGTATCATAGATTGGGGTAGTGATGAAATCTCGATAGCATTTTAGGATTTCCACCCTAACATTCATTCATTTAAAATAGCAATATCATGCGTAAGATAAAAGAAATCATCATTCATTGCAGTGCGACCAAGGAAGGTCGCAACTTCACCGTAGCGGATATTGACCGCTGGCACCGCGAGCGTGGAATGCGCTGCATAGGTTATCATTTCGTGATTTATCGTGACGGCAGCATTCATGTAGGCCGTGCGATAGAGGAGGTTGGCGCCCATTGCAAGGGCCATAATTCCATCAGCATAGGCGTCTGCTACATCGGCGGCTTATCGAAGAAAGGTAAGCCGAAGGATACAAGAACCCGAGACCAGAAAGCGGCAATGCGCTCGCTCATCGAGCAGCTGAAGGAGGAATATCCATTAGCCACGATTCATGGTCATAATGAATTTGCTAACAAAGCCTGCCCCTGCTTTGATGTAAAGAAGGAGTGGGGCTAACAGATAGGGAACGCACTGCGTTCCCTATTTATACTTATTTGCCTGATGCGCCATACGTAGAGCATTACATCAGGTCACACTTCTCCCCAGTGTTCTTCTCAACCTTCTCGCCATCTTTCAGGATGCGAGCCTTATAGCCATCACGCTGCTGAAGGTTACCGATACCATTCAAGTCATTGTTGTCTTTAGAACCTGCCACATTGAGACGGAACAAGAAGCACGCAAACAAATAAAAAAACTTAAATTAGCAAACAAACAAGCTGATATTCAGGCATTTTTATTACCTTTGCATTCGAAACCGCCATTTCCGAAACAGCGGTTTCGAAAAATAGCATCAAAAAGAAACTGTAAAATTATAGAAGAAACTATTGTCTTACAAAGACATAAAATAAGAGAGAAACTATTTTTTAAGGATAATATTGACTCACAAGAACAAATGAAAAAAGGACTATTTGCACTCGCGCTGGGTACCTTTACCTTGGGCATCGCTGAATTCATCATCGAGGGCATCATCACAGACATCGCCAACAACATGAACGTTTCCATCCCGGAAGCAGGACATCTCATCTCCATCTATGCACTCGGCGTCTGCGCCGGAGCTTTCTCGCTGATTCTCATGCATAAATACAGACCCAAGAATATCCTGATGTTCCTGACTTCGCTCATCACCTTCGGAGCTGTCATCGCCTCAGTAGCACCTAACTACTGGCTCTTGCTCTGCGCCCGCTTTATAGAAGGTCTGCCTCATGGCGCCTACTTCGGAACGGGTACCATCGTGGCGGTGAAGATTGCCAAAGAGGGTAAGGGAACCAATGCCGTGGCGATGATGTGCGCAGGTATGCCGGTGGCCAATCTGATGGGTGTGCCGGTGGGAACCTTCCTGAGTCACATGTTCAGCTGGCGAGTACCCTTTGTCAGTTGTATCGTGCTCGGACTCATCACCTTATACATGATTCACAGATGGGTTCCAGATGTAGAAGCGCTGCCAAACAACGGTATGAAGGCACAGTTCCATTTCCTCCGCAACAAGGCTCCGTGGCTCATCATCGCAGCCACCTTCCTGGGCAATGGCGGCATCCTCTGCTGGTTCAGTTATATCTCGCCGCTGCTTCAGATGGAAGGCGGATTCAGCGCAGCCAGCATCTCTCTGCTGATGATTCTTGCAGGCGGCGGAATGGTAGTAGGCAATCAGGTGAGTGCCTTGCTTGCCGACCGCTTCAAGCCGGGCCGCTTCACCTGTTATCTCCAGTTTCTGGCGGCAGCATCGTTATTGCTCACCTTCTTCCTCGCCCCTTTCGGCTGGGTATCTGTGGTGCTGATGTTCATCTGCTGCGCCTGTCTTTTCGGCATCGGATCGCCTGAGCAATTCCTCATCGTAAAGCATGCCAAGGGTGGCGAAATGCTGGGCGGCTGCTGCATTCAGGGCGCCTTCAATCTGGGTAACGCCATGGGAGCTTTCCTCGGTGGTATTCCTGTTGCGATGGGATTGGGATACAACTTCCCTGCCCTTATCGGTGTGCCGATGGCATTGGCAGGAGCCATCTGTCTGCTGATTTTCCATAAAAAATATGAATAAAAAATGCGATAATCCGAAATAAATGATTATCTTTGCAGAAGATTTCAAATAAACAAAGAAACATAATGAAACTTAACAAGACTTTCCTTACCCTGGGCTTGGCCGCAGCACTCCTGCAGATGCCAGCCTCATCGTTCGCACAGACTGCGGGCGGTAACCGTCAGAATCCTCTTTTAATAAAGAGCAGTCTTCCATTCGGTGCTCCTGACTTCAGCAAGATTCAGGAAAGCGATTACCTGCCAGCCATCGAAGCGGCTATCAGGGAGCAGCGTGCCAACATCCAGAAGATTGTAAACAACAAGAAGAAGCCTAACTTCCAGAACACCATCCTCGCCTATGAGGAGAGCGGTACGCTGCTCGAAAAGGTGACTAACATCTTCTTCGGTCTCACCAGCGCCCACAAGACTCCGGGCATCGCCGAAACCGAAAAGAAGGCTACCCCATTGCTGACCGAACTCGATAATGAGATTTCGTTCAACAAGAAACTCTTCGAGCGCATCAAGTATGTTTACGATAATGAATATAAGAAACTCAAGGGCGAAGACAAGCGCCTTACTGAGGTTATCTATAAGAGTTTTGTACGTTCAGGTGCCCTCCTTTCTGCCGAGAAGATGGAGCGCATGAAGCAGATCAACTCCCGCATCTCTGAGTTACAGCAGGAATGGGGCAATCTTCTTCCTGCCGCTACCAACAACGCCGTGGTTTGGGTGAACAGCAAGGAAGAGCTCGCCGGATTGAGCGATGCTGACATTGCACAATGCAAGAAAGATGCAGAGAGCCGCGGAGGCAAGGCGCCTTACTGCATCGTCATCATCAACACCACCCAGCAGCCTATTCTCACCAATCTCCAGAACCGCGAACTGCGCAAGAAGGTGTATATGGCAAGCATCCACCGTGCCGACGGAACCAATCCTGATTTCAACACCTTCCCTATCGTAACCGAGATTGCCAAGTTGCGTGCCGAGAAGGGCAAGCTGATGGGATATGACAACTATGCCGACTATTCGCTCGAAAAGACGATGGCTAAGAACAGCAAGAATGTGGATGATTTCCTGAAGCAGCTCATCAAGGAATATGCTCCTAAGGCTGATGCTGAAACCAAGGCAATAGAAGCGTATGCCCAGAAGACGGAGGGCAAGGACTTCAAGCTGCAGCCATACGACCGCTTCTATTATTCTGCGAAGATGAAGAAGGAGATGCTCAACATTACCGATGATGAGATCAAGCCATACTTCAACATCGACAGCGTACAGGTGAACGGTGTGTTCTATGCCGCCCATCGTGTATACGGACTGAACTTCAAGCTGCGCAAGGATATTCCAACCTATCACCCAGACATGAAGGTATTCGAGGTGAGCGACAAGAACGGCAAGCCAATTGCCCTCTTCTACAGCGATTACTTCCGCCGTCCTACCAAGCGTGGCGGTGCATGGATGAGCGCCTTTGCCAAGCAGAGCAAGCAGCGCGGCCAGTTGCCTATCATATATAATGTATGCAACAACGCCAAGGCACCGGAGGGTCAGCCATCTCTCATCACATGGGATGAGGTTACTACCCTGTTCCATGAGTTCGGTCATGCACTTCACGGAATCCTTTCCGACTGCAAGTACAATACCCTGTCAGGAACAGCTGTTGCCCGCGATTTCGTAGAGATGCCATCCCAGTTTAACGAATCGTTTGCATCTATTCCGGAGATATTCGACCATTACGCCCGTCATACCGAGACCGGTGCTGCGATGCCAGCCGATCTGAAAGAGCGCATGCTGAAGAGCATCAGCTTCCAGACCGCTTATTCACTGGGCGAGAATCTGGCTGCAACCTGTCTTGACCTTGCCTGGCACAAGATTAGCGAAGAAGAGGTGCCTTCACCTTATATGGCAGGCGCCTTCGAGAAGGAAGAGCTCCACAACATCGGTTTGCTCAACACCCAGATTCCTCCTCGCTACAGCACATCATACTTCAACCACGTATGGGGCGGCGGTTATGCTGCAGGCTATTACAGCTATCTCTGGACAGAGGTGCTGGCTGTGAACATCGCCGACTACTTTGCAAAGCATGGTGCCTTAGACCCAGCCGTTGGTCAGGCATTCCGCGATAAGATTCTGAGCCGTGGCAACACCAAGGACCAGATGGAAATGTTTACCGACTTTACAGGTATGGAGAAGCCAGATGCTTCCGGATTCCTGAAAGCAAGAGGTTTATAATGCAAAAAAATTACGATATGAAACAGACTAACTTTTATACAACAATGTTGAAGATAAAGCGTACGGCACTACTGGCAGTAGGCCTTACGCTCTTTCAGGTTCTGGCATGGGCAGGGCCTCGCAGTTTCCAACAGGCACAAGCTATTGCCGAGCGCCAGGCTGCCCTGCAAGGCATCATAATGGACCAGCAGCAGGTAAGCAAGGCTAGAAAGCAATATCTGCTGAATGGTAGCAGTTCTTCAGAGACAGCTACCAGCTATTATGTTTTTGACAACGGTTCTGACAAGGGATTCACCATCGTTTCGGGTGATGATGAACTGCCGGAGATTGTAGGTTATTCGGCTCATGGCAACTCTGAGCATCTGATGAAGACAGAAGGATGTGCAGCGTTTCTGAAAGCTTATCAGAAGTTTGTTGCAGCCTTCACCCAGGGTGATGCCAAAGCCAGAAAGATTTTGGCTGAGCAGAGAGCACTGAAGGCTGATGGCCGTTATCAGCAACCAAAAATAGATCCGCTCTTGGGAGATATTGCCTGGAACCAGGAGACACCTTATAATAAGATGTGTCCTGAATATAAAGGTTCTAAGCTGAGTGCTACAGGATGCGTAGCTACAGCCATGGCACAGGTGATGATGTATTATAAGTATCCTAAAGAACTGAAGGCTGACATTCCCGCTTATACCACCGCAACCAATAAGCTCAAGGTTAATGCCATCAGCGAGGGTGAGAAATATGACTGGGCCAACATGCTCCCTACCTACACCGAAGGGGAATATAATACCACTCAAGCCGATGCAGTAGCCAAACTGATGTTCCATTGTGGAGCTGCAGTACAGATGGATTACGGACCTTCTTCGGGTGCATTGGTACGTCCAGAAGATATGTCAACCTATTTCGGTTATGATGCTGACCTCTTGCAGAAGGTTTACCGCTCAGTCTATACGCTGGCAGAATGGAAGAAGATTCTCGACCGGGAGTTGGAGGCCAAGCGCCCTATCATTTATGGCGGTTTTGCCTCTAATGAAGACGGTCACCTGTTTGTCTGCGATGGTTATGACGGAGAAGGTCTCTATCACATCAACTGGGGCTGGTCAGGCTACAGCGATGGCTATTTCGACATCACCCTCCTCGACCCTGACGTCCGTGGAACAGGTGCCGGCACATCGGCTGACGGCTATAACCGCGACTGCTCTGTCATCATCGGTATTGCGCCGGACAACGGAATCAAGGATGAGCCGCTGGTAAAAGAGCATTCTCTTTACGCTGATGCCTATGAAGATCACAGAAAATGTACCATCACCAACGGCGAGCGCAAGAATGCATCAGAGCAATTCTCGCTAACGGTTACACCTGTATTTTCTAATCCTACCTACAATAAGTTCGAAGGCTTAGTTGCTCTTGGTATCAGAAAAGATGACGGTTCATATACGCCAATCACGCAGAGTTCCAAGTTAAAATTTAACGCGATGGATCCAGAGAAAGGATATGAACTCGACTTTATTAATTTCAACCTCAACTATGCCTTCCCTGTAGGAACCACTGTTCTTTACGAAATCTACAGTACTGATAATGGTAATAACTGGGATGTATGTGCCTATGCAGAGAATGTTGTTCCGTTCGAGCTGGAAGCTACTTCCACATCGCTTACGCTGAATGGCAATAAGCTTTCGGCAGAATTAAAGAGCAACGAGGCAATCCAGTTTGATATGTACAATTCGTTTGATATTACCATCAGGAACGACAGCCAGCGCGAATATCTCGGTCTGATAAACGTTTACACCAGCGAAACCAGCACGAAGCCAACCTTTAATGAAGACTCTCGCAGCGCAGAGGAATATATGTGTGTAACGGCAGGTGAGTCTACAACCCGCACCATTACATTAAAGCAGACAGCAAATGAAATGTATGTCTGGGTAACCGACCGTGATGGCGAAATCTTATTGGAAGGAGTGAAGTTTAAGGTTGGTCAGATTGGTGCTGGCGAGAGTACAGCCATCAGTCAGGTAACCGCCCAGAACAATATCCGTATCAGTTCTGCAGCCGGTGTACTCACGATTGTATCAGCAGAATCCAAGTTGATTCCTGTTTACAGTATCGGAGGCCAGTTTATCACCAAGTTATCCCTTTCAGCCGGTGTTCCTGTCCAGGTTAACCTGCGTCCAGGAATCTATATCGTAGCCGGCAGAAAGGTAGCTGTCAAATAAAGATTTCTACAAATAAGAAAAAGAGTGTGTCATAAGTTAATGACACACCCTCTTTCTTTATCCTTTTACTGCCTGAGGTGTCCAGCTCTTCAGGAATCTGAGCACCTTTTCTTCGTTATATCCCTTACCTTCTTCCAGGAAGCTGGAATCCTGGATATGGAGAACCTTTCCGGCTTCATCGAGCACCACAAAGACCGGGAATCCGAAACGCTGAGGATTGTTCAGTCGCTTCATCAGCTGCTCAGCCTTCTTCACAGCCGCATCACCGGCAGTTTTTCTGCGATTGTAGTTCACATGAATATATTCGAAATGATCATTCACCATCTTGTTGACCGCAGCATTCTTCTCTACAAAATCGGCAAACTTCAAGCACCATGGACACCAGTTACCACCTACCTGACAGATAACAAACTTGCCATTCTTCTTGGCTTTAGCCAAAGCCTCATCAATCTGAGCCATCGGATCGATGCTTTCATTATACACCTTCTTGAGAGCAGTCTGAACCTGAGCAGGTTTCAATGCTCCTGCCTGGTCGAGCGAATCCAGTTTCTTCATCATCTCCTCCGCCTTCACGGTAGAGAATGCAACCTTACCTTCCGGATTGATCAGATAAGAGGTAGGAATCCATGAGATGTGATAATCCTTGGAAATCTTTGTTTCCTTCCATTTCTTAAACTCACAGTATTGCAACCAGGTATACTGATTATCGCCCAGATATTTCTTCATCTTCACCTCATCGGTATCAAAAGAAACACCCACTACCTGAATCTTGGTATTGTATTTGTCATAGATAGCCTTCACCATCGGCATGTCTCTTCTGCAGTCTGGACACCAGGAAGCCCAGAAATCGAGCACGGTCCAGACACCCGGAACCGTCTTTCCGTCTTTATCCTTCTGAGTCTTCTTATCTGAAAGCTGGAAGATTTTCTTACCCGTCTTACTATCAGTAATCGTGAAGTCGGGAGCCTCGGTGCCTACAGGCAGCAAGTCAAGCGATGTCTGTGCTCTACCGACAACAGCCGTCATCAGGAGCAAAAAGAATAATAGTTTCTTCATACAATTTTTCTGTTTATGTCTGTTACTTCAAATATATATATTAATATTAACCATCGAAACTAGAACTGATAATAAATGAACGGTTGTACACTCTCCTGGGAAACCTCCACCACCATCTGCAGACAGATGATGAAGAGCAGCAGTTTAGCCACCCAAGGCAGAAGGATGAACCGCGCCTGAAGACGGTGATACTGGCGCTCGGTAAAGAGATAGCTCAGCATGACACCGATGATGCAAAGCGTCCAGGCAGGACGGGCATGGAAGAAAGGCACCAGATAATCGATACTGAAATCATTTGCCACCTTATCATACATCTTTCCCAACACACCCAAATCCTTGGCACGGAAGAAAGACCACGCAAAGCATATATATAAATAGGTGATGAGCCAGCTGAGGGAATTGCCAGCCAGCGTACGGGGAATGCTTATGCCCAACTGACGGCTGAAGAACTTATGCACCACAAGTCCGAAACCATGAAGAGCACCCCAGATGACGAACATCCAGGAAGAGCCATGCCACAAACCTGCCACCAGCATGGTGAGGAAGTTGTTGAAATACATGCGCACCTTTCCCTTCCGGTTTCCACCCAGCGGAATATACACATAATCGCGGAACCAGAAGGAAAGCGAGATGTGCCAGCGACGCCAGAACTCGGTAACCGAGAGTGAACGGTAAGGGAAATAGAAGTTGTCGGGCAGATAGAAACCCAGGATGGCTGCCACACCGATACTCATATCGCTGTATCCCGAGAAATCGAGGAAAATCTGGACTGGATAGCCGAAGAGCGCTGCCAGATTCTCGAAACCCGAGAAGGTTTGCGGCGCATCAAACACCCAGTTGTTGAACTGTGCGATATAATCGCTCAGCATATTCTTCTTGACCAGTCCCAGCATGATGAGAAAGAGTCCCGTCCAAAGCATTCTGCTGGAAGCCTGTCCGTTTCGTTTCAGTCTGGGTATCAGATTGGCGGCACGGGTAATAGGACCCGCCATCAGCAGCGGAAAGAAGGTGAGATAGAAGCAATACTCCAGGAGTGTTACCTCCATGTCAAACTTACGCTTATAGGTATCTACCGCATAGCTGATAGCCTGGAAGGTATAGAACGAGATACCTACAGGCAGAGCGATAGACTGCAGCGAGAAGTTGGTACTGAACATCTCGTTGACTACATCGCCAATGATGAAATTGGTATATTTGAAATAGCACAGCAGAGCCAGGTCTACAAGCACCACGAAGGTGAGCAGCGCCTTGCGCGCCTTCCCCTCATGCAGTCTCATTTCCTGGGTTACGGCATAATTGATGCAAGCCGTAAGCGGCAGCATCCACATCACCATTCCGTTCACCTTATAGGCAAAGAAAAGGCTGAAGCAGATGACATACATCATCATGGCTGTGCGCGAATAGCTCTTGAGCAGGGTATAAATGGCAAGGAAGAAGATAAAGAGCAGCGCAAACGGAATGCTGCCCATCATCAGCGGAGAATCTGCCTGATAAACAAACAGCCGCTCTATCCAATGCCACAAGGCACTTATTTCGAATGTTGAATAATTCATTTGTCTTTTCTGAAGATATTATTTATTGAACTCTTTCTTATACGGAGTCTTTATGGTTTACATGCTTTACCGCTGGAACCGTCTTGTCAGCAGCCGGAGCCGTTTTTCCAGCAGTTGCAGGTTCCTTGGTTGCAGCAGGACTTTCTGTGGTTTCAGGCACAGTTCCCTCAACAGGCATAGAAAGAGAATCCTTCTTCATAGCCGTGTTGTCTGCCCTATGTTTGGTTCCAGGAGGCAAGATGGTAATCTGTCTATATCTGCGGTCACGCTTATCCGGCATTTCCAATCGGAACGGATGCACACAATGACCGCTATTCATCCACTCTACAATCTTATCCATCCACATGGCAGATGAAGCCATAGTCGGATGCCGGCCGTCTTTCTGGCGTTCGAAGGTAAGTTTGTAGCTAGGATAATAGCCTCGTGGTCCCATCACCTCACGGAGGAGTTTGTTATATCCATTATCCTCACACCAGTTTGGCGGACCGATCCATATCGTCGGAATATGACCAATCTTGCTCAGGATGGCACGGATGCGTTTTTCACATCCCTTCATATCAGACGTATACAGTTCGTTGCTGCCCAGACATACAAAGACATGGGTAGGTTTGATACGTTGGATATAATGCTGCAGGGTATCGGTAGCAGCCCAGTTTCTGGTGCCCGAACTCACCCAGGTAATACAGGTGAGTTTATGACCGTTCTTGTTGACATAATCAGCCAGTCGCAGACCTAGATATTCCGACATCGAGTCGCCGAAGATCAGTACTCGCTGCGCCGCCGTATCCACGGGTTCCTTTATCATGCTGTCAGCCTTTTCCTCTTCAGCAAGCTCAGCCTCGCTTTTACCGGTGAGCGCATCCATTCCAATCTGTTTCAGCGGAATGTTTTCAGCCACTTGCTCTGGAATAAAGGCATAAGCCAGCAGTCCTCCAATGGCTATTGCCAGCAGGGCTATCATTTTCCAGGTTTCTTTCATTTTATATCTTTAATGAGTTTTGGTTATTCTTTTTCTTATACATTCGCCCGACATTACAGCTGAAAGGGAGTGAGCACATTGAGCAACTTTCCGAAATCGGCCTTCGAGATGCGCCTTCCTCTCAAGCTGCGCACCTGCGGATAGTCTTCGAAATAGTTCTCCATCGTAGTATACCACTGATGAGAAACCACTTCCCTGACCGCCTTCAGTTGATTTTCGATGCGACGGGCAAAACTCGGATTCACTCTCGAGAGATAATGTCTTCCATCATTCATTTCGATGGCAAGCATCAGATAGATTTGCGGTCCCTTCTTCTCTTTCCTGCTTCTTACGGTTTCGCTTACCTTCCAACCCTTGGTGGATGTCGATACTCTGATATCCCAGCCATACTGGCTGTTGAGCTTATCCATCAGCCCCTTGAACACAACCCCGTGAGCCGAGGTATCTTTCAGTCCCGTATAACCGATGATGTAATGTATCATCTCGTGGAGCAAGACACTCTTTGCCTGCTTGTCGGTCATATCATAATAAGTAGACATGGAGAGTTTGAAATCGTAGAGTTTGGTGCGTCCCCATCTGGAGGCCCGCTTATAGGCAAGTTGCCCCAAGCGAGTCTTGGCATGAGTAAGTCCGAGTTCAGGAACAGGCAGCTTTCCCCCGAAATATTCCTGGTCGAAACGCCTGAACCACTCCTCCATCCATTCTATTGTAACAATCATGTATGTATATTTATTCAATAATTATTCAGTTCTGTATATCAGATACTACAAAACGTTTGCAAAGATACAACTTTTTCTTTGTTTCTTTTAATATTTATAGAAAAATGCGTAACTTTGCACGCAAATTTCAACAAAAATGAACAAGACAGCACAACATATGCTACTCTACTCCTCTATCTTCATCTTCATCATCATCATCGGTATCTCGCTCTTCCTGCTGGCCGTAGTCCTTGCCCTCACGGTATTCGTTGCCATCAAGAAATATGAGCATTACAAGCACAGAAGGCTGTCGAGGAAACACCGCAGAAGACATGTGGTAAAGGTAAAAAGGTAAAAAAGTAAAAGGGTAAAAAGGTAAAAGAGAGGGGAAAAACCTATTTTATAGGGGAAAAAGAACATTTTTTGAAGGAAAAGAGAAAAAAATACCGAAAAAATTTGGTAATATCAAATAAAAGCATTACCTTTGCACTCGCTTTTGAGATATAAAGCTTTTGGGTAGTTACCAGAGTGGCCAAATGGGGCAGACTGTAAATCTGCTGGCTATGCCTTCGGTGGTTCGAATCCATCACTACCCACTTTTCCCAAAAAATAACTCAAAAATTTAAGAGTCCGACTTTCGAAAGAGAGGCGGACTTTTTTCTTTTCATATAAATCCTGAACAAAAGAAGAAGAGTAAATTACTCTCCTTCTATTTGCGTCTTTGGCCAATTCACCAGATATAGCTTTTCTGTGGCTCTTGTAAATGCAGTATAGAGCCAGTGGATATAATCGGGAGTAAGCATTTCATCCGTCATATAGCCCTGGTCTACATAGACATGCGACCACTGTCCGCCCTGCGCTTTATGACAGGTAACGGCATAGGCAAACTTCACTTGCAGAGCATTGAAATACGGGTCTTGCCGGATTGCCTTCATACGGTCTGCCTTCAGGGGTATGTCCTGATAATCCTCCTCTATCTTATGGAAAAGCTGCTCTTGCTGATCATGGGTCAAAGCAGGAGCCTCACTCGTCAAGGTATCCAGCAATACCGTAGCCTCCAGTTCATAATTATCATAATCGGGAAATTTCAACAGAAGGGTGGCAAAATGAAAACCATAGAGGTCGATGCGACGGCTCACCTTCATCACCTTCGCCCTATCGCCATTAGCCAGAAAAGCAGGAAGTTCATGACTTGGAACTTCGTTACTTTGAACTGTAGGATTAGCTAAAGTATTAAATTTTTCACTCTTCACTTTTCGTTCTTTACTTAATTGCCTTTCCTTTATCTTCTTTCTTTCTTCCTCCATCCAATAATAATTGTTCTTCACAATCATCAGCATGTCGCCACTCTCCAGTTCCTCTTCCCTATCAAGCACCATGTTGCGGATGCCCTGGTTGAAGATGTTGGCGCGCTTGTTGCTACGAGTCACAACAATGGTATCGTCCAGTCCTACATGATGATAACTGTCGCCAAGCGCCTCGATGAGTTCTGCGCCCGGCATTTCCCTGATATCCGAGAAACCGGAGAAACGGATTATAGGCAGCTGGGTAATGTCATCGTGGGTAATCATCTGACGGATGCGGGTAGCATTAAAGAGAATACCCGACTGCTGACTCTGACGGACTACTTCGTTCAAATCACACTCATAAACCGACAGTCCATATCCCTGGAGCATCGCAGCAGAAAGGGCTGGTGATTCTTCCTCACCAACAGGAGGCAACTGTGCCTTATCGCCAATCAGCAAAAGTCGGTCATTACGTCCCTGATACACAAAATGAATCAGATCATCTAGCAGACAACCGCTGCCAAAGGTGGTTTCGCCCAATCCCAGATTGGCAATCATCGAAGCCTCATCCACCATGAAAAGCGTATCAGTATAGAGATTATCATTGAGATTGAACTGTCCATCCACTCCGGCAAACGCCTTTTCGCGATAGATGCGGCGATGAATGGTATAGGCAGGCATCCCGCTGTTCAGAGAGAAGACCTTAGCCGCCCTACCCGTAGGAGCAAGGAGCATCACCTTCTGGCGAACAGCACGGAGCGTACGGACGATAGCACCCGAAAGCGATGTCTTACCGGTACCCGCACTACCCCGGAGAATCATCACAGCATGAGGATTACTATCCGTCATAAACTGCACGAAAACATCGAGTGCTTGAGCCTGTTCTGGGGTTGGCGGAAAGCCAAATTGCTGTAATATCTGATATTTTAACTCTTCAATGTTCATATTTCGAAAACTTTTAGTATCTTTGCAGAAAATTTACTGCACCTATTTGCTGTGCAAAAGTAATAATACTTTTTGAAATGAGAAAAAGAATAAAGAATAATTATATTTTGGGAGCATGCGTCATCATCATGATGCTACTCTGTATTCTGAGTGTAAGCCAGCCCATCCGCTTCCAGAAAGCCATGGCTAGCAGAGAAGCAGAGGTGAAGGAGAAACTGATGCAGATACGTCAGGCTGAAGAGAAATACAAGGCGAAACATGGCGTATATACAGGCGATTTTCCGACACTGGTAAAAGGCAAGTTCTTACAGGAAGATGCCCAATACATTCCCTATGCCGACGGTAAGAAGTTTACACTTGCTGCCACGGTTATCGTAGGGAAAAGCGGTAAGCAGATTCCAGTGATGGAATGTGGGGCCGGTTATGAAACCTTCCTCGACGGACTCGATGAAGGTTCCATCCAGCAGAAGATAGAGGAGGCCAACTATGCCGGCAACTATCCCGGACTCAAGATAGGCGATTTAACGACAGATAATAACAACGCAGGTAATTGGTAACAGATATGCAAATAAAAGGTAACAACATTCAGCAAGCACGACTCACCATCCGCGTGAGCAGAAACACCCTCAGTTTTTCGGTAGTTGACCGTGAAGCTGAGCATCAGCTCATCTATGAACCTTATACAGTAAAGAGTGGTGTTTCGATGGCAGCCAACTTGCGTCAGGCTTTCAAGGAGAGTACTCTCCTGCAGCGGGGATACCAGAAGGTGCGCGTATATCTCGATTCGCCTATCCTGCTGGTTCCTATCGAAGAATTTCATGAAGAGGATATCGATGTGCTCTATCAGCATGCCTTCAACAGTCATAACAGCGATGCCATTCTCTACAGAGTGCAGCCGGAACTGAATGCGGTAGCGGTATTTCCTATCAACAAGGATTTGAAGATGGTGGTAGAAGACAACTTCAAGGATGTCCGCTTCACACCTATCATGCAACCGATGTGGCACTATCTGCATCATCGCAGTTTCACCGGCATTCACCGCAAGCTCTATGTTTATTTCCACGACAAGAAGCTGGACGTTTTCGGTTTCGAGAAGAACCGTTTCAAATTCTTCAACTCGTTCAATGCCGAGCATGCCAAGGATGCCCTCTATTTCATTCTCTATGTATGGAAGCAGTTAGGATTCAACCAGATGCAGGATGAGTTGCATGTATCAGGCAATGTTCCTGATAAGGATTGGTTCCTCTACAACACGAAACTCTATATCAAGAAGACCTTCATTCTGAACCCTGCCGCCGAATTCAACCGTGCGCCCATCACAGAGATTAAAGGTCTGCCATTCGATTTGATGGCGCTGTACCTAAGTAAGTAAGACAAGAGTTGATAGTTAAAAGTTGATAGTTATGAATTCAACAGAATAGCTTATCATAAAGTTTATGTTCAACATTCAAAGTTCAAAGTAAATATGAGAATCATAACAGGACAATATAAGGGACGCCATTTCGACATTCCACGTTCGTTTAAGGCGCGTCCGACAACAGATTTTGCAAAGGAGAACATCTTTAATGTTCTGCAGGGATATATTGATTTTGAAGATACCTCTGCCCTCGACCTTTTTGCCGGTACGGGCAGCATTTCGCTCGAACTGGTATCACGAGGCTGCAACCGGGTAATCAGCGTAGAGGCCGACCGCGATCATGCCAACTTCATACGCCAATGTTTTCAGAAGTTGGGCGAAGACAAAGATATTCTGATTCGTGGTGATGTATTCCGTTTTCTGAAGACCTGCAAGCAGAAGTTTGACTTTATCTTTGCCGATCCTCCATATGCCCTGAAGGAGTTGCCGCAGATTCCAGACCTCGTTCTGAATGGCGACTATCTCAACGAAGGAGGCATCTTCGTCTTTGAGCATGGCAAAGACTATGATTTCTCCGAGCATCCACGATTTCTGGAACACAGAAGTTACGGAAGCGTAAACTTCTCGATATTCAGATAAAAGCAAATTTTAGGCACGGATTACACGGATTTTTTATGAGATTATAAATTCGGAATATTGAATTTTAGCTCATAACTCCGTGTAATCCGTGTAATCCGTGCCTAAATAAATCCATACTTAAATAAAAATCCGTGCCTAATCACAGCAGCGGCGAGAGTAATCTTACCGTACTCTCGAAAAGACGCTGCCGGAACGGACGTTTTACTAAATAAGATACATCATCTACCAGGATACTCTTTGCCTCATCCCGCAGATAGACAGCCTTCACGCGTTGCGCCATCCCCTCATCAAAGAAGAACGCATTCGCTTCGAAATTATTCTCAAAACTTCGGAAGTCAATATTCGTACTGCCTATCGTACAGAGATTATCATCACTCACCAGCAATTTACTATGATTAAAGCCTGCCGTATAGAGATAAACCTTTACGCCAGCCTCTATCGCCTCTATCACATACGAACGCGATGCCCACTCTACCAGTTTGGCATCAGCATGACGGGGCAACATCAGACGGATATCCACACCCGCCAGAGCTGCTGTTCTCATGGCAAACAATACAGGTTCAGTTGGCAAGAAATAAGGCGTTTCCATATACACATACTTCTGGGCCTGAAGCAGGATGCGGACATAGCCCTGCATGATATCAGGCCAAGGACTGATAGGACTGCTCGTAACTATCTGTACGAGACAATTGTTGTGGATATGCGCACTGACCGGCGGATAATACTGGCGACTGGTAACCAGCGTACGGTCTACGAAATACCAGTCTACCAGAAAGGCTCTCTGAATGGCGTAAACGCCACCGCCCTCAATACGGAGATGTGTATCGCGCCAAGCCTGTTTCTTATCACCCTTCACATAGCGCAGAGCTATATTCATGCCGCCGATAAAGCCCACCTTACCATCTATGACACAGAGTTTGCGGTGGTTACGATAGTTTACCTTACTCGTAAAAGCCGGAAAGCGGACTGGCATGAACGAATGTATATCAATGCCTGCATCACGCATACGTTCAAAGAATTCATCCTTCACCTTCCAGCAGCCTACATCATCATAAATCAGTCGCACCTCTACTCCCTGCTCCGCCTTATCAATCAAGGCATCAGCTATCAGATATCCCAAGGCATCGGCTTCGAAGATATAGGTATCGAGATGAATATGATGCTTTGCCTGTCCTATATTATATAATAAGGTAAGGAAGAAATCGTAGCCATCGGTATAAATATCCACCTGATTATCTTTAAAAGGCAGCGCCCAACTCTGGTTGGCAAAGAGATTCATCAGCGGTTTATTACTGTCTGGCAGGTGAAGATTCTCCTGCTCTACGAACTCGAGCATGGAGCGCTTGGTGAGCTGGTCCATGCTGCGGTCGCTGATAAGCCGTTCCTTGCGGGTATTCTGTCCGAAGAAGAAATAGAAGATGATACCCACAAAGGGGATGAAGAAGAAGACCAATATCCATGCCATCGTCTTGGCGGGCTGACGATTGTCCATCAAGACGGTGATGATAGCCGGAACGGTTATCACGACATAAAGCAACAGATATATCCAGTGAAAATAAATCATATAGCATTTCTCCTTTTAAATCTCTAATACTTCATTATAGAGTTCCTCCCCACAGGACAGGAGTTCCGGTTAATTGAAGATATTGTTTGCCTGACTCGCCAGAAGCGTGTTCATCTGCTTGAGTTTCATAAACTCCTGCAGCAGTTCACGATTGGTCGGATTCCTGGCAAACTCCTGCTGTACCTCAATAATACGCTGAGCAATATAATGAGTGCGGAAGCTCAAGATGTCTTTAAAGACAAACTGACGGAGCTTATCGGCGTTCATCTTCATCTGCAGACTAGCCGTAGATACCTCCTGGTCACCTGTAGGCAAACCTGCCAACCTGCTGATTTCCGGATTCGGATGATTGGCAAAATAAGTTTCAGCGACAAAATCATCTTCTTTTTCGAGATGCTCCACAGCCTCCTGCATAATCTGATTATATAAATCATTATGAAACTTAAAGCCATCTCCACCCAAATCAAGACTGATATACTGGGCCACAGCTACCTCCACATCATTTCCGTCTACATCCTGTACCGTGATGAGCTGGTCGCCATGATGAATAATCAACTGTACCAGAAGTCCTTCTACTTCCAGAAGTTTATCCAGTGGGGTAACCGCTCTCATCACCGATTGCGCCTGCTGCGCTGCCGCTACAGGCGAATCTTTCAATCCCGCAGCACGTCGCTCGGCCTTTACCTGCTCACTCATACCGTTGCGCACAAAATTATTCAAGGCATTCACGATAATTGCCTCGTTCACGCCCAAACGGTGCGAACAGTCGGTGATATAAGAAGCGCGCGTTATCTGATTCTTGATTTTCGAGATGCTCTCTACAATCGAATTGATAGCCTGGCTTCGCTTTACAGGGTCTGTCACGCCGCGTAGCAGAATATCGGTCTTAAACTGTATGAAGTCGGTCTGATTCTCCTGAATATATCTTCTGAATTCCTCTGCCGAATGACTGCGGGCGAAACTGTCAGGGTCATTACCATCAGGGAGGAAGAGCACCTTTACGTTCATCTCTTCTTCGAGCAACATATCGGTACCTCGCAGCGCAGCATGAATACCCGCATTATCGCCGTCATAGAGAAGAACGATATTGCTGGTAAAGCGGTGCAGCAATCTGATCTGATGCACGCTCAGCGCTGTACCCGAGTTAGCCACCACATTTTCGATGCCACACTGATGCATCGAGATAACATCGGTGTAGCCTTCCACCATGAAGACACAATCCTCCTTGGCTATCGCCTTCTTGGCTTGATAGAGTCCATAGAGTTCGCGCTCCTTATGATAGATAACGCTATCAGGCGAGTTGACATATTTCTGGCTGACGCCCTTGGTTCTGCTGTCGAGAACTCGTCCGCCAAAAGCTACCACCTTGCCGCTCACGCTGAACCAGGGGAAGATGGCTCTGCCCGAGAAACGGTCAAGAATCTTATCCTCACCCGACTTATTGCCGGCTTCGTCCTTATCCACCTTGAAGCAGAGTCCCGTATCAACCAGATATTTCGGATTATAGCCAGCCGCCTTAGCCGCTTCAGCAAGAGCAGTACGCTTAGGGAGCGCAAAACCCAACTGGAATTTTCTGATGATATCATCCCTGAAACCTCTTCCTCGGAAATAAGCCATACCGATAGCGATACCATCCACATCATGCAGGAGAATATCCTGAAAATATTTCGCCGCCCAATCGTTGACGATAAACATGGATTCTCTTTCGCTCTCGCGCTGTTTTTCTTCGTTGGTCAGTTCCCGCTCCTGAATTTCTATTTTATATTTCTTGGCGAGCCAGCGAAGAGCATCGGGATAGGTCATCTGTTCCAGTTCCATCAGAAAGTTGATTGCATTACCTCCCTTTCCGCAGGTAAAACAATGACAGATACCTCTTGTTGGAGATACAGAGAAAGATGGATTGGAATCGTTATGAAAAGGACACAAGCCGACATAATTGATGCCTCGCTTCTTGAGCGTAACAAATTCAGATACCACCTCTTCTATCTTGGTGGCATCCATAATTTTTGCTATCGTCGGTCTGTCTATCATTATATATATTCTTTTTTCTGTTTTTACTATGCAAAATTACTATTTTTCTTTGAAAACACAAAGAGAAACGGACAGAAAAGTAAAAATGAAACATATTAAAAACTAAAGGTTACATAAAATAAGGTACATTCGGATAGTTTTGGCTACCTTTGCAACCGGCAAAAACACATTGCTGACAATCAGATAAAATAACAACAAAATCAATAAATATGAAACTAAACAACATCAAGCAAACATTCCTGGCTGGCGCTGCCCTGCTCTCAACAATCAGCATGAGCGCAGCCGACAGATTTGTAGATTTCAAGCAAGGAGACTTGCTGCTGAATGCCAATAACCGGGTAGAAATCTACATGGACACCAACGACTGCAAAGGAGTGAGCTATGCTGCTCATGCCCTGCTGAAAGATATAAAAAGTGTGAGTGGAGCAACAGCCACCCTCACCTCGGATGCCGGTTTTCTGAAAAAAGCCGACACAGCCCGACCAGCTATCCTCGTAGGTACCATCGGCCATTCAGCAGCCATCGACCAACTGGTGAAACAGAAGCGCATCAACGGAAATCTACTGAAGGGCAAACGGGAAAAGTTTATCATCACGCTCATAGATGGTCAGCTCGTCATTGCTGGCAGCGACCGCCGAGGCACCATCTATGGCATCTACGAACTCTCGCAGCAGATGGGCGTATCGCCTTGGTATGACTGGGCAGACGTGCCTGTAGAGCACCACGATTCTATTTTCGTAAACAAGGGTATCTATACAGATGGCGAACCAGCCGTACGTTATCGCGGCATCTTCCTCAACGACGAGGCGCCTTGCCTAACGTCATGGGTAAAGAACACCTACGGCACCGGATATGGCGACCACCGTTTCTATCAGCGCGTTTTCGAACTGGTATTGCGACTGAGAGGTAACATGATGTGGCCTGCCATGTGGGGCTGGGCTTTCTATGCAGATGACCCGGAGAACGAGAAGACGGCAGATGAAATGGGCGTAGTGATGAGTACTTCCCATCATGAGCCGATGGCCCGCAACCACCAGGAATACGCCCGCAACCGAAAGGGATGGGGACCATGGAACTATCAGAAGAACAAGACAAACCTGCAGAAGTTCTTCCGTGAAGGCATTGAGCGAATGAAGGGAACTGAACAGATTGTAACCATCGGAATGCGCGGCGACGGCGATGAAGCGATGAGCGAAGAGGCAGATACGAAACTGATGACCAACATCATCAACGACCAGCGTAAGATTATCGCTGACGTAACCGGCAGAAAGGCTAGCGAAACCCCACAGGTTTGGGCACTATATAAAGAGGTATTGGATTACTACGACAAGGGCATGAAGGTGCCTGATGACGTAACCCTCCTGCTCTGCGATGACAACTGGGGTAACGTGCGCCGTGTGCCGAATGCCAAGGAACGCAAGCACAAAGGCGGTTGGGGCTTATACTATCACGTAGATTACGTAGGTGCTCCAAGAAACTCAAAGATGCTCAACGTTACTCCTGTGCAGAATCCTTGGGAGCAGTTGACGCTTGCTTACGAGAATGGCATCGACCGTCTCTGGATTCTCAATGTGGGCGACCTCAAGCCGATGGAATATCCTATCAGCCAGTTTATGGACATGGCTTGGAATCCACGTAAATACGATGTAAACAACATCACCCGTCATACCCGAGACTGGTGCGCACAGCAGTTTGGCGAATCGCAGGCCGATGAAGCTGCCCGCATTCTTAACCTCATCTGCAAGTACAACGGCCGCTGCACCCCAGAGATGCTCAACAAGAACACCTACAGTCTGGAAAACGGTGAATGGCAGGAGGTGGTAAACCAGTATCTCCAGCTCGAAGCCGATGCGCTGCGCCAGTACAACTCTCTGCCAGCAGCCTATCACGACGCCTATCGTCAGATCATCCTCTTCCCTATCGAGATGATGAGCAATCTGCACCAGATGTACTTTGCCCAGGCACAGAACCATGCCCTCTATAAGCAGGGCAATCCGAAGGCGAATGTGTGGGCTGATGAATGCGAGCGCCTCTTCAAGCGCGATTCACTCATCTGCGACTATTACAATCATAAGATGGCTGGCGGCAAGTGGAACGGAATGATGACCCAGAAGCATATCGGCTACAAGAGTTGGAATGATGATTTCGAGAAAGATACCTGTCCGGAGCTCTTCCGGGTAACCTCCAAGGATGGAGTGATTATCAGCGAAAACAACGGCGTGGTAGAAATCGAAGCTCCTTACTATAGCAGCAAGACGGATGCTGCCGAGGCAAAATGGACAGAGATTCCATTCATGGGCAAAAGCGTATCGGCAATGACTCTGATGCCATATACTAAGAGTGTAAAGGGAGCCAGCATCACTTACAAGTTTAAGATGCAAGTTAGCAAAACTTCGGATGGCAAGACATTTAATGGCAAGCAGAAGGTTCGCATTCATGTGATTACCAAATCAACCTTGGATTATCTCAACAAGGGCGGCTTAACCTATGGTGTAAGTTTAGATGGCGCTTCTCCTGTAGAGGTTAACTTCAACAAAGATTTGAACGAGAAGCCGGAGAACATCTACAATATCTATTATCCAACGATAGCCACTCGCATCGTGGACAAGGTGATAGAGCTAGAGCTGCCAGCCTCATCCGATGGCATCCACAGCCTCACCCTCACTCCTAACGACCCAGCCATCGTCTTCGAGAAAATCGTGATTGATGGAAGAGGAGGGAAAAAGAGTGTCAAGGTGATTTAAAGGTAGCATATAATAAAAGGTATAGGCACGCACCCACGAAAGGATGCGTGCCTATTCTTTTTACGCAAACTATCACTATCTTCTTATGTTCCATACTTCGTAGCATTCATTTTTATATAAACAATCACAATAGTAACAAATAAATGAAAAAAAAGAGTATTTTTTAAATCTTTTTTGAGAAATATACGTTTATATGAGTAAAGTTAGAAACATAAAAACAAGAAACGAATGAATATAGACAAACCAAAACTCATAAAACAACTGGAGAGTCTTGTCGACAATCGGCAAGACTGGCTATTTCGTTTTGCCTATATTCGAATCGGGCAACGTGAGGATGCAGAAGATATTGTGCAAGAGGTGCTGCTTGCAGCTTTCAAGAAACTGAAAGAAGGGCAACAAGTGGAAGAGTTGGACCGCTACATCATTCGCTCTGTTAGCAACGCATGCCGAGACTACTTGCGCAAAAATCGTCCGCAAATCATAGCTATCAATGAAGCGGCAAGCATACCTAACAGCAATGGTGACAAACAAATACACGAGGAATTTCTCAGAATATCAAAACTGCTGGAAGATATTCCACAGGAGCAAGCGGAAATCGTAAGAATGAAATGTTACGACAACTTGACGTTCCGAGAGATAGCCGAACTGGAGGAGATACCAGAAGCTACCGTGAAATCTCGCTATCGCTATGCCATCCAACATATCCAACAACGACTCAGAAAGGAGAAAAGTATATGAAAGATCAAATGAACATCCATAATGACAAAGGATTTGAGGATATAGAGCAACTGCTCCAACCTCAATGTGATTTCCATGCCTCCTCCCAAACCAAGCAACAAGTAATAGAGAAGGCAAGGAAGAGCTTGGTCAGCCATCGCACCTTGCGTATCTTTCCATGGATTTGCGCAGCATGCGTGGCTGGCATCATCGCTATCATCCTGCAACCACCCAAGGATACCACTTCTGCGTCGGGCAATGCGACAATGGCTGTGAGAAAGGCTACACAGCCGATGCAAAAAGCTATGATGCAAGAAAAGAATTTGACGGCAGAAAAGGAAAATACAGCAGAAAAAGCCATCACAGAAGAGAGCAGAACATACGAGAAGAAAAAGACTTTCGCCAAGCTCAATGCTCCCAAAAGGGAGGCTAAACCTAAAGCTGAGTTTGGAGATGACATGCCAGACACCGAAGAAAAAGGTCCGGTACTCTTCCCTATGTCAACCTTGCCCGAAGAGCATCTTTTCAAAATGCAGACAGCAGAAGCTCAAGCCACTACAAGCAACGCCGTGCAAAGTGAGGATGACCGCCAACAAATACGGCGAATCACCGTAAAACTCTAAAGAAAGTATATATAATAAGGTATAAACATTAAAGAACAAAGAACATGAAAAAGTATGTCATATATTTATTACTCATGATGTTCTCATCAATGGGAGCACAGGCACAAAAGTCTTATTTCAAAGAGGCTTTGGAAAAATTGGTAAGCAACAAGGCGTTCACCATGAATCAATCAGGAGCAAAAAATGAGGTTGGTGACACAGCACAATGGAGTTGGAAAAAATATCGCTTTAAAACTCTCAAGAAAGACGAGTTTCTCAAGGAGCTGGACAGAATCAACAAGGCTTTTCAAAAAGATTGCAATCAGCCTGTAACTGACTTTTACTATATGGTAGATGGAAACAACAACCCACTGGAGACATGGATGAACTTTGACATATCCGTAGGCAACGACCTTATTATGGTTGGAAGTTTCTCGGGATATAGCGTCCTTATCAATCGCCAACAAATGGGTCACTCTGGCATGCGCAGAGTCTGTGCCATAGAATGGGACCATATCGTAGAGAATGGTTGGGTTAACGAAAAAGGCTATGAAGGAAACATCTGCATCGTAGAAGGAAAAGCTCCTTTAAACAAGCACTACGTAGCAAATGAAATAAACCAGCAAACGTATAAAGCCACACATTATACAGGTGTTCTTACCCCAATAGACACCCAAGAAGAAAAGGCTGCTCCAAAAGAAAAGACCAAAGAAGAAAAAGAAGAAGTGCCTAACGAGCAATTGACCAAGATGCTAAAAGATGCTCAGACCAACCTGAAAGGCAACTTTGAGATTATTGGCAAGCGTGACCCAGAGCTTTGGGATCGTGGCTACTTTATCAGTTATAAAGACGAAACAGATATGTATGTAGAGCCCATCCTTGTGGCTACCAACGGCACTAACTTCTCATACAAGCACGACCTGAAGGACATTACCATGGGAAGAGTGAGAGCACTGATGAAAGATGGAACCATCTGCTCGGCATGGATAGACATTCCTTTTGTACCAGGAGAGATAGCAGAGCTAAGCGTACACAATGGTTACTACAGCCTCACAGGATCAAGTTTCTATAAGCAGTGGGTGGAAGAGGAAAGCAAGAACCATGATGGATGGGACGAGCGCAAGTATACGGATTACGCACTCAGCAATATCCATTCTCCTGGCATCATCTGCTATCTGTTCTATCAGCATTTGATAAAAGGTTCTTCGAATCAAAAGAAAATATTCAAAGCCCTCCCAACAACTCTACAAGAGAATCATGTGGGTCGCTTTATCAAAAAGCATATGAACAATAAATTATAAAAATCTCAACTTTCAGTCACATTCATTTAATACATATGTGATGTAAGAAAGGACATACTGCATAGAACCCAATGCCACCTCTATCAGTTTTGATGGAGATGGCATTTTTGCTTCAAATTAGCGCATCCCCAATAGAGGTAAATTTCAATGCCGACATGAATGAGAAGCCAGAGAACATCTACAGCATTTACTATCCTTCGATAACCACTCGCATTGTGGACAAGGTGATAGAGCTAGAGCTGCCTGCCTCATCCGATGGCATCCACACCCTCATAGATAACTTCTGCCGCTGTATGCCCATGAGCAGCATAGTGCAACTTATTTTGCACGATTCTTTCCAATAGTTGCCACCACCAAGATTCTTCAGACGTTCATCGTCCATCGTAAACCCTTTTACGATGGACTCATTCAGTCGCTCTGTAGCCCATTGACGGAAACGCGTGCCTTGAATAGATTTTACACGATAGCCCACAGATATGATAACATCAAGGATATAGAACTTCACTTCTTTGCTTTGGTTTTTTCCTGCCATAGCACCATGTAGAGTGGTTATTCGGAATTTCCGAACAACCACTTTTTCATCAAGTTCTCCCTCCTTAAAAATATTTGATATATGTTCTACTATCGTAGACTTACTCTTATTAAACAAGGAGGCGATTTGATCTTGGTTTAGCCAAACCGTCTTATTCTCCAATCTCACATCAAGCTTCACGCCATCATCAGATTGGTAGATGATCATTTCTCCCAAATCAGTTTGGGGTGCGTCCTCCCATTTATAGCCACAATCCAAGCAAAGATGCAGTACACCCTCTGTCTGCACATTGTCAGAATTGCACTTTGGACATTTTATATTATTATTCATCATTGTTTCATCTTTGTTATTATCTAAGTCAAAAAATGATATTCTTGTATGACTTATGCTCAGACATTATTATATTTGAATTTGTCAGACGCTGTCTAGAATATTTAATTAGTCTTTATTCATCTTGTACTCTTTTATTAAACTATACCAGATGTCAATATTGCATGAATCATCTTATCTATATATCTCCCATCCTCTTTCATGAAATAAACATGATGGTCAACAAACATATTTTTTACATCTTCTATTGTAGCCTCAGGCTTAACAACAAGCCCCCAACGCATGACTTCGCCAAAACGAGTGGGTGAAAGAATAAAGCTATTCAACGACAAATTCTTGTCGCCTATTTCTGGTTCAGTTTCGTGTTGAAGCATCTGAAACAGTTGCACTTTTGGATCTGCAAATCCTTTAGCTCGACCCAATCCATGGGGCTCTATAAATGAAACATACTGATGTCTTCCTTTTACTATCCACAAGATGAAATCTGGATAGAAGCCAGCCTCTGCAAAAAAGCCAACTCCAGTTTTACTTTGGTTTCGCAACAAATACACCTCATGATCTTCCAACACTTTCGGCTTAGAATTAACATATTCGGTCAACTTGTTCACGAACTCAAATTCACTATCTACTAAGGCTACAGGAGATATTTCTATCAACTGATTGCCATTTTCATCTTTCAGCTTTCCGTTGTAGTACATCAATGGACTATATAAATGTCGAGAGAAGTATAATGCCTGAAAGCCATAACCAATTCTTATGGTTGAAGCGAAGGAGCGATTCTCCAATTGGCTTTTTATCAGCTCGAGCGTCCGCTTAAAATCATCATACATACCTTTGTCTATCTGAACTAATACCTTTTCGTCAAGACCTGCCATCTCGCTTGTTAGCGAAACCGTCTCCAAGTTATGATTTACCCAAATAGACTTGTGATTCTTGTAATACTTGTCAATATATCCTTGCATCAAAGTTGTCAATATTTCTTGCCACATTGAACTAAAACGCAGATAATCATCCCAAATCAAACTACTTTTTGGCACATACAATATGTACCATGACGTGTTAGCAGCAACTTCTTTCAAAGTTTGCAGTTGCATAGTAAGATTATACATTCCACGCTGACGCTTATATTCACACAAGTCAACGTACAATTTTGTCCAATCAATTAGAGCCAACTGTTCTTCACCAAGTTTTGCCTCATCCTTTGTAATTGTCTGACTTATTTTTTCAGACTTATTTGAAGAAAATGTTTTTATCTGAGAATAGCGATCAACCACAACGGGGCTTGCCGCAATAGTTGCATCCATATCCAATCGCAAAAGCGGAACATCTTTGATATATTTTTTACCTTTCTTCAAACACAAATACTTCAAGCGTTTTTTCTCCAAGTCAACAACATTAGGCATTAAAGGCAACTCTACCTTTACCTTGTCATGTACATTCACTTCTACACCTTCATCCTTGATGATTCGACTAAACTCATCCATATAGTCTGCTTTCAATCCAAAGATGTTCAAAGTTTCCAATATACCAATATGCCCAGGTACCTCATCCGGACACTGTCCCTTGTCCAATTTGCAAGTACGTTTCAAGGAAAAGCCATAGCCTTTCAAGCGTACTCCACGACCAAACAACTGTATAATTTCCGATCCGTCTCCCTGTCCTACATTCAGCAAGCACATTGTTGACACACGCCAAGAAGACCAACCTTCTGTAAATTTCTTCGCACCAATCAATATGTTTATCGTAGATTTTTTCTTGTTGATATTCTCAAACAGCGAACTTCTGTTATAGTCTCTCACGTCTGTATGAACAAAAGAAGCACATGCCTTAACGACATCAGCAGGATTGCCAACATTTATAACTCCGAAATAAGAAGAATTGCCCATACGCATACCGATTTCTCCATCCACACCAGCTATGCGGTCCAAATGAAGTTGAACTCCATAAAGACTGCTGTTGAATATAGAAGTCATCATGTCGCCATAAACTTTGGAAGCATCCATGTTCAACTCTCGCAAATAAGCAAAGGCATCCTTATATATACTATAACCTTCTGCATCTACCAAGCCATCCTCTCCACGAAGCAGGGCTTTGATACCTTCTATCGTTTTATCTGTTTCGGTTGTAAATACCACATAGCTCCATCTCTCCTACATGCTGGGCAGAGAGGCTTTCTTTCGGAGTTATAAGCAATGTGTTATTATATACCATGCCATGCAAGTCGGCATAATAACGCAACACATCCTCTACCCTCACCATGCCAGCCCAACGCTCAAGCTGGTTGCAAAGAACTCGGCAATAGTATGATACGTTCTCTTCATCCCAACCTTCCAAGTTGGGAGATTTCATGTTGGAAGCCAACTGCTCTCTTGGTAATTGTCCTTATATACAAAATCGTCACCACCTGTATTGTAAGGAGGATCTATATAGACACATTTCACCTGTTCTGCAAATTTCTCTCTCAAAAGATTGAGAGCTTGAAAATTCTTATGAATGAAATAGTCACAACGATTTTTCTCCGTATAAGTTGTAAGATGGCGCAGCAGCAATGTAGTGTGATTTTTCTCATCCACCTCCTTGGTCAACTCTTTGTATTCCACAGGGAGTTGTTCCAAAATATATGTATTTATATTGATTTTTCACTCCATCACATCCTCATTCTTAAGAAATTGGAACAGCCCCATAAAGACATAACCATTATCATCCATATATGTGGCAATGTCATCGCCCACAATAATTATCTTGCGGAAAGAATCGTCTATCTTCTTCAGCGAGGCAAGTTCCTGCTCACGCTTCTCTTCCGTTGGCAAAGAATATGCCGACTGGATGTAGTACTTGTTGAGACCATTCGTGGCAATGAAGTCTATCTCATACTGTTGGTAGGTACTCTTGCCATCACGCATCACCCGACTCTCCACCACACCGACATCCACCACATAGCCACGGATACGCAACTCATTGTAGATGACATTCTCCATGATGTGGGTAACCTCCTGTTGCCGGAAATTCAGTCGGGCATTACGCAAGCCGACATCCACCACATAATATTTCTTGATACTCTCATAATACTTCCTGCCTTTTACATTATAGCGGCGAGCACCCTCGAAGAGGAAAGCATTCTCCAAGCATTGCATATAGGACGACACAGTATCCGCATCAAGCTTTACATGCTGCACACTCTCCAAAGTATTACGTATCTTGCTCGGATTGGTCAGCGATCCAATGGAAGAACATAAGGAATCCACCAAGCACTCCAAAGCCACACGATTCTTGATACCATTTCGCTCTACCACATCATCAAAGTATGTCTTTTGCCATAACCTTTGAAGATAACTCACCTTCTGCTCAGGAGTAGGATGATTACGAAGAGCAGGCATTCCTCCGTATGTATAATATTCCTTCCAAAGTTCGTTAATAGAATCAGACCTATCTGTGCAGAACTCCTTAAAGGAGAAAGGATAAACTCTCACCTCATCACCACGACCTCGAAAAATCGTATTGATGTCACTTGAAAGAAACTTGGAGTTACTGCCTGTGATATAGACATCAACATTGTCATGAGCATTCAAGCCATTCACAATACGCTCAAATCCCTCTACCATTTGTATCTCATCAAGAAATACATAATAGCTGGCATCTTCATCTATTATCTTGGAATAGAGATAGCGTTTCAGAACCATCGGATTGGTCAAATCCTCCCCTGTAATATCCTCATCCACATCAAAAGACACCATGATTATGTTTTTCTTAGGTACACCTTGACTCACCAAATAGTCATGATAAACCTTTTTCAGAAGCCACGACTTACCACATCGACGAGTCCCCGTTATGATTTTCACCTCACCATTGTCTCGCCGATGAATCAGCTTTTGCAGATAAATCTGTCTATTTACATACGTTGCCATAATCATTTATTCCGATTTTACTGCAAATTTACAATAAATTCCGAATAGGACAATCTTTTTGATAAGACAAAGTTATTTTTATAATATTTATTAACTAAACAAGCACTGAAAATCAGATAAATAAGGTATCTTTCAATCTTTTACCATAAAAGAAAGATCTACCCATAAGAGCTTATTCCATTCCGAATTTACTGTAAATTTGCAGTAAATTCGGAATGGGCAACCAACAAGTCATGCTTCCTTTACATAAACGGATCAAGCAATGCCATCAAGTCAGCCTTTGACATCGCACCACTCTCCCGATACAGCACCTCGCCATTGCGGAAGAGCATCAAGGTTGGCACTGAGCGAATGCCATACTGTGCCGCCACATCATTGTGAGCATCTACATCTACCTTGATGATGCGAAGCTTGTCGCCCACCGTCTTCTTCAAGTCTTCCAACACAGGATGCATCATCTTGCAAGGTTGGCACCATGTAGCAAAGAAATCAACCAATACCAGTTGATTGCCAGATATTACATCATTGAATGTTTCCATAAATTACCTTTTTTATAATATTTCACTTCTCTCTCAACATCCATTCCCACGTAGGGAGAACATGAACCTGCTTGCCATCTATCTCAAGTTCTTCCTTCTCCTCCATCGTAAGAATATATCCCTCAGCCAAGCCATAAGCATTCATGGCTTCCATCAGCCCCTCGATTTCCCGCTTGCGAGTTTTCTCATCATTCATGGCTATCGTTACCTGATAAGCCTTCATGATTCTCATGCCCTCCCTCACTACAAAGTCACATTCTTTCTTATCTGCATGATAAAAAACATCATGCCCACGACGCTTTAATTCGACAAACACCATATTCTCCAATTTCACTCCCATATTGTCGGTGGCATTGAATCCGATGCGACTCACGATGGCATTGTCGATGAAGTAAATCTTCTTCGGATTCAGCATCTGCACCTTTACCGATGGCGAATACTTCATGAGCTGGAATATCATATAGGTTTGCTCGATGTACTCCAAATAGTTTTTGACGGTTTCGGAATGACGAATGCCCACTATCTTACCAAGTGAGGTATAGGTAATGCGCTTCGTGGCATTGCTGGCGAGATAAAAGATGAGTTCCTGCATCTCCTTATCATTGGTCAACCCATTACGAGCCATCACATCACGGAAGATGATGCTATCGTAGAGTGACGAGAGGTAACGAGTGGATGACGACTGGAGATACTTAGGAAATCCACCTTTCTCCAAATACTCCTTGAAATGCCCCAAGAGAATGGCACGCTTGCTGGTTAGATAAAAGTCCTTGGCTTCCAGCTGCACCTTTGCCAACTGCAAGTATTCTTGAAAGGAAAAAGGGTAAATCTCCACTGCGATATAACGCCCCGTGAGATGAGTGCCAAGCTCTCTACTCAGCATCCGGGCATTTGATCCAGTTACAATCACCTTATTGCCTTCGTTGTAGAGACGGCGCACAAAGGTCTCCCAGCCCTTCACATTCTGTATCTCATCAAAATAATAGGTATGCTGCTCACCAAAGAGTTCGAAGAAACATTCTTGCAATGTTTGGAAATCTGCCACAGTAAAGTTGACCAGTCGCTCATCATCAAAATTGAAAAAGAAGTCTTGCTCCGGCAATTTGCTGCGCATTTGCTGGAGCAAAACAGACTTTCCACAACGTCTTATACCAGTAATAATTAGTATCTCCGTTGTGGTAAGCCACTCTTCCTCTATGTCTCTCGGCACAGTATCTTGTGCTATATTCTTGCAGTATTCCTGCTGCTCAAATATAATTTGCTTCAATAACTCTTTCATGTTCAATCATTTATTTGCTTGCAAAAATACGATTTTTTAAGTAAACAACCAAATAAATCTTCATTTTTGTTCATTCAGAATGAGTAATTTCTATCATTTTTACTCATTCAGAATGAGTAATTATGAATCTCAGGTCCGAAGGTGTAATAGATAGCCTCAGCCTCATCACATACCTCCCACTGCGAATTGCCAAGGGTGAGATGGATGGTAACAATGTTGTGACTTATATGATGCAAGGAAGCAATTATGACGATGCAAGGAAGCAATTATGACGATGCAAGGAAACAATTATGACGATGCAAGGAAACAATTATAACGATTGCGTGACATTTGTCATGTGATTATACGACACTTATCATACGGTCGGATGACAAATGCCGTATAATCACATGACATGTACCAATGTTTAAATAAACCTAATAGTTTACACCAAAAGATACAAGTTATCACATTATTATATATATTTGCATCATCTTTCATAGAAGACAAAGAATATAGAAAACAACGAACCATCAAACAACAAGAAATATGGAACTGAAATACGATATTTACACTCTCAACAATGCCCAGGGCACAGGAGAAAAGCGCCAATACGTTCGCATCGTGCAATATGAACCTATGACCGAGAAGCAATTGCAAGAGAAAATCCAGAACCGCTGCTCACTCACCAAGGGAGATGTGGCTGCGGTGTTGGCAGAGCTTCACGACCTTATGGTGGAAGAATTCTCCATGGGACGCCGCTTTTATATCCCAGAGATAGGCTACTTCTCCATGTCGGCTAGCCTAGAGATGCCAGAGGAGAATCCAGACAAGAAGATTACGGGCAAGGAAGTACGCATCACCGGCATCAACTTCCGACCAGAAGGTAAGCTAATGGAGGAAGTACAGCGCAACGTCCATTTCGTCCGCTCCCGCTATTCCAACCAATCCACAAAATACTCTGAGGAAAAGCTATTGGCGAAAATCAAGGAGTATCTTCAAAAGAATCGCTACATCACCACACGTATCATGCGCATCCACTTCGGCTTGACTCCATACATGGCTCAGAAGTGGCTCACTCATTTCTGCGAGAAGGGCATCATGGAGAAGGAAGGCACCCAGCATGCTCCTATCTATTTTCTAAAGTAACAAAGGCAGCTTTCTCCATTCTCCTTTCACCATAAACAAATGATTCACAAATGATTGCAAGATAGGTGAAAGGAAAAATGAAATTAGAAAAGAAAAATAAGAACCTGCAATCATTCTCCTCACATCGTAGGAAATGTATGCGAAGAACCTTGGATTAAGGATACAGATTATTGGAACAAATTTACATCCCGCTCTTATCAACCTACCTTCTGCAATGATTGTTCAACTAACCCGCATTGTGATTGTGGATGTAGAGAAGTAACCGATATTTTAGGACTTGGTATCAATGGAATTGAACCCAACTTAACTCTCAAGAAACAATAGTTTCTCTATAAAAGTGCCGATAGTGGTGCCAAAAGTCGTTTTTTAAAGCACTTTTGGCACCACTATCAGCACTTTTTCCATTGATTTCATCCAATCAATTGGACGGTTTTAAGCTTATTTTATCCAATCAATTGGACAAAAAGAGAATCAACCTCTCTGATACTGACAATGGAATCATGAAATAAAAGGGGAAAGTGCCAAATCACTTTCCCTCTTTCTCCTCCATCCATTCTTCCAGCACCTGGCAATACTCATCGTTTTGCTCGACAAATGGCATGTGTCGGGCTCCTACGAAGAGATGCCACTTGGAATCGGAGATACCATCATAGAGGGTCTTTGCCACCAAAGGAGTGCAGAGATCGTTGGTGCCACTCATCACCAAGCATGGCACTTGTATCTCGCCAAGGCGGTCGGTGTAATCATAATCACGAAGCGTGCCAGTCGGGGTGTATTCATTTGGTCCCCAACCATGGAGATAAGCCTCAGCACCAGCACGCTTCTTCCGGCGAAGACACTCAGGACTATCCTCCGTCACCTCACCGGCACAATGCAGGAGCATGAAGTGTTCATTCGCCTTGGCATACGCCTCGCTCGAAAAGTCATCCTTCGCCTCAGCCTCAGCGATGGCACGCTGGTCTTCCTCCGACATAAACTTAATCATGCGATGTTGCTCACTTGCCCAAAGCTTGCTGCTCGAAAGAGTGCTGCTGAGGATGGCTGACTTCACGCCCTTTGCTTGCTTCTCTATCAGATAGATGATGGCGAGCATGCCACCCCACGACTGTCCCAAGAGATGAAAATGGTCGATGTGGAGATAGTCGATGAGCACACAGAGTTCGTTGAGCCAAGTCTCAGGAGTCCAGAGTTCGGGATGTCCCTCCACAAATGAGTTGCCACAGCCCAACTGGTCGTACATGATGACAGCTCTACCTGATTCCGCTACCCTATCCAATAGCTCGAAATAGTTGTGGGTACTGCCTGGTCCACCATGCAAGAGGATGATAGGGCTCTTGCCCTCCTCTGTTTTACCTACTATACGATAATATGTTTGATAGCCCATGAAGGGCATATATCCTTCCTTGATTTCCATTGTCTTCAAATGTTTTTATTGTTACCTAAACTGTGTTATCTAATTTTGCTGCTCCTATACCTTATTATATAGTCTTCATTATTCTTCATATTCGGTGGAGTTTTGAAAAGACATGTATATCACATGTATCATGTGCATATATTATAATTTGCAAAAATATAAAAAATATGGCAATTAAACAAATATATCTTGCTTATTTTATCAAAAGAACTTAAATAATTTGGCTGTTTCTAGCTAATGCAATATCTTTGCATTCTAAATAATAATGAAATCAAATAAAAATAGAATATATGTTTAGTGGAATCGTAGAAGAAATGGCTACCGTAGTAGCTATCAAGCATGATAAGGAGAACATCGACTTCACATTGAGATGCTCTTTTGTTGATGAACTCGGCATCGACCAGAGCGTGGCCCATAATGGTGTGTGCCTCACCGTAGTGGAAATAAAAGATGGCACGTATACCGTTACCGCCATGAAGGAAACCCTGGACCGCAGTAATCTGGGACTGCTCAAGGTAGGCGACAAGGTGAACGTAGAGCGTTCTATGGTGATGAACGGCCGTCTGGATGGTCATATCGTACAGGGACACGTGGACGAGACTGCCAAATGTATCGCAATGAAAGACGCTGATGGCTCTACTTATTTTACTTTCGAATATGAGCTCAATAAGGAAATGGCAAGAAAAGGCTATTTCACGGTCGACAAGGGCAGCGTTACCGTTAACGGCGTTTCGCTCACCGTATGTGATCCTACAGACAACACATTTACCGTTGCTATCATTCCTTATACCAGAGAGAATACCAACTTCTGCGACATCGAAGTGGGAACGGTAGTGAATATCGAATTCGATATTCTGGGCAAATATATCGCTCGACTCAAGAGCTTTGAATAAGCCAGCAAAGTTAAGTACGGACGTTCTAAAAAACTTGCACATTTCTTGCGTTTTGCGCACAAAGCAAGACTAAATGGGCATTTTTTTTATAAAATATTTGCGTAAGCCATAAAAAAGTGTTACTTTTGCCCCCGTGTTTTGTCCCAAATTGAACATTGGACAGTAACTTATTAGACGATAGCAAGTCTGACAATCGCACTAGACGACGTACAACTTGAGTACTGAGCACTAACAAACTTAGGAAATTATAACAATAACCATTTTTAAAAATATGAGTTTAAAAATCGTAGTACTTGCCAAGCAAGTACCTGACACAAGAAATGTGGGTAAGGATGCGATGACCGCCGAAGGCACAGTAAATCGCGCTGCCCTTCCTGCAATCTTCAATCCTGAAGATTTGAACGCATTGGAGCAGGCTCTCCGATTGAAAGAGCAGAATCCAGGTTCTACAGTTGGTATTTTGACTATGGGTCCTCCACGTGCTGGCGAAATCATCCGCCAGGGTCTTTATCGTGGTGCTGATACAGGTTGGTTGCTTACCGACCGTCTCTTTGCCGGTGCTGACACATTGGCTACTTCCTATGCCCTTGCTACTGGTATCCAGAAGATTGGTGACGTTGACATCGTGATCGGTGGTCGCCAGGCTATCGATGGTGATACAGCCCAGGTAGGTCCGCAGGTGGCTCAGAAGTTGGGATTGAACCAGGTAACCTACGCAGAGGAAATCCTCAAGGTAGAGGATGGCAAGGCTACTATACGCCGCCTCATTGATGGTGGTGTTGAGACTGTTGAGGCTCCATTGCCATTGGTTATCACCGTAAACGGAAGTGCTGCTCCATGTCGCCCATGCAACGTGAAGCTCGTAATGAAATATAAATACGCTACCTGCCCTATGGAGCGCAAGGGTGATGAGCCTTGGGCCAACCTCTATGAAGAGCGCCCTTACCTCACTCTGAACCAGTGGAGTGTTGCCGATGTTGACGGCGACCCTGCACAGTGCGGTTTGAGCGGTTCACCTACCAAGGTGAAGGCCGTGAAGAACATCGTGTTCCAGGCTAAGGAAAGCAAGACCTTGACCAGCAGCGATGAAGACATCGACGGACTGATGAAGGAATTGTTGAACGAAAGTATTATCGGATAGTATTTTAAGAGGAATTTAAGAGAAGTTAAGGGAAGTTAGAGAAGTTAAAGGACAAATGTCCTTTCACTAATCAACTTCACAATCAACAAGATACATAGTAAAAGCTATTGTCCCTTAACTTCCCGAACGACCGAAGGGAGTGATAACTTCCTTTAACTTCAATAAATTCCCCACATAAGAGAAATAAAAAATGAACAACGTATTTGTATATTGCGAGGTAGAAGGCACAACCGTTGCCGAAGTATCTCAGGAATTGCTCACCAAGGGTCGTAAGCTCGCTAACCAGCAGGGCGTGGAGCTCCATGCCATCGTGGCTGGTACCGGCATCAAGGGTCAGGTAGAGGATCAGATTCTCCCTTATGGTGTAGATAAATTATTTGTTTTCGATGCTGAGGGATTGTTCCCATATACTTCAGCTCCTCATACAGACATTCTCGTCAACCTCTTCAAGGAGGAGAAGCCTCAGATAGCATTGATGGGTGCTACCGTTATCGGTCGCGACCTCGGTCCTCGTGTTTCTTCTTCATTGACCAGTGGTCTTACCGCCGACTGTACTGAGCTTGAAATCGGTGATTACGACGATAAGAAGAGCGGCAAGCACTACGAGGGTCTGCTCTATCAGATTCGTCCTGCCTTCGGTGGTAACATCGTGGCTACTATCGTAAACCCAGACCACCGTCCTCAGATGGCTACCGTTCGCTCTGGCGTGATGCAGAAGAGCATCTACGAGGGTGAGTGCAAGAAGGAAGTAGTTTACCCTGAGGTAAGCAAGTATGTTCCTGCTGAGGACTTCGTAGTAAAGGTACTCGACCACCACGTAGAGGCTGCCAAGCACAACCTGAAGGGTTCTGCCATCGTTGTAGCCGGCGGTTATGGCGTAGGAAGCAAGGAAGGTTTCGACCAGCTCTTCGAATTGGCTCATCTCCTCCATGGTGAGGTAGGTGCTTCCCGTGCTGCCGTAGATGCAGGCTGGGTAGATCACGACCGTCAGATTGGTCAGACTGGTGTTACCGTTCATCCTAAGGTATATATCGCTTGCGGAATCTCTGGTCAGATTCAGCACATCGCCGGTATGCAGGATTCAGGCATCATCATCTCTGTAAACAACGATCCTGATGCTCCAATCAACAAGATTGCCGACTACGTTATCAACGGCAATGTTGAGGATGTGGTTCCTAAGCTCATCAAGTACTACAAGCAGAATTCAAAGTAAATAATTTGGGAATTTAAAGAAGTTAAGGGAAGTTAGGGAAGTTAAGAGACAATAGCTTTATGGCGTATAGTTTTGAAAATATCATAGCTTGGCAGAAGGCTCATGCTTTTGTTATGCTCGTTTATCGAGTAACCAAACATTTTCCAAAAGATGAGATTTTTGGGCTGACATCCCAGTTCAGAAGAGCAGCTGTGTCTATCGAAGCAAACATTGCTGAAGGCTACAAGAAACTTAGCAAAGCTGACAAACTCCGTTTCTTCAACATTTCGCAAGGAAGCCTTGAGGAATGTAGAGATTACATTATCTTATCAAGAGATTTAGGTTACATCTCGCAAATTGAATTTGAAGAACTCCATACAGGACTTGAAACAACAAGTAAATTTCTCAATTCATATTGCAAAGCTATCGTTAACAATAAAGCTCTCAAGAAAGAAGAAGGAATGTAGTTATAAATAGTCACTCAAGGAAGAAAGGTGTTGTCCCTTAACTTCCCGAACGACCATAGGAAGTGATAACTTCCCTTAACTTCTCAAATTCCCCCAAAACAAAAAATAAAATGGCTAATTACTATAGTGATCACCCTGAGATTGAATTTCATCTCAATCACCCATTGATGAAGCGTGTTGTTGACTTGAAGGAGCGCAACTACGCAGAAAAAGACCAGTTTGAAGATGCTCCTGTCAACTACGAGGATGCCATCGAGAACTACAAGCGATTGCTGGATATTACCGGCGATGTAGCTGCTAACATCATCGAACCAAACTCTGAGGATGTTGACCTCGAAGGTCCACACTTGGAGAACGGCCGCATGATTTATGCCAGCAAGACATTCGAGAACCTCGATGCTACCCGCAAGGCTGGCCTCTGGGGCTTGTCAATGCCTCGTCGTTACGGCGGTTTGAACCTGCCTAACGCCATCTTCTCTATGGCTTCTGAAATCATTGCTGCTGCCGATGCCGGTTTCCAGAACATCTGGTCGCTCCAGAGCTGTATCGATACACTCTATGAGTTCGGTTCTGAGGAGCAGCGCCAGAAGTACATTCCTCGCATCTGCGCAGGCGAGACCATGAGTATGGACTTGACTGAGCCTGATGCAGGTTCTGACTTGCAGCGCGTAATGCTGAAGGCTACTCAGGATGAGGACGGCACATGGCGTCTGAATGGTGTGAAGCGTTTCATCACCAATGGTGACTCAGACATCCACCTGGTTCTGGCTCGTTCTGAAGAAGGCACCAAGGACGGTCGTGGTCTTTCCATGTTCATCTACGACAAGCGTGATGGCGGCGTAACCGTTCGTCACATCGAGCACAAGTTGGGTATTCATGGTTCTCCAACCTGCGAGTTGGTTTACAAGAATGCCAAGGCAGAGCTTTGCGGTAACACCCGTCTCGGTTTGATTAAGTACGTGATGGCTCTGATGAACGGTGCCCGTCTGGGTATTGCTGCTCAGAGTGTGGGTGTTGAGCAGGAGGCTTACAACGAGGGTCTGGCTTATGCCAAGGAGCGTGCTCAGTTTGGTGAGAAGATCATCAACTTCCCAGCTGTATACGACATGCTTTCAAGAATGAAGGCTAAGTTGGATGCAGGCCGTTCACTCCTTTACTGCTGCGCTCGCTACGTAGATATCTACAAGGCTTTGGAAGACATCGCCCGCGACACTAAGCTCACTCCAGAGGAGCGTCAGGAGATGAAGAAATACACCCGTTTGGCTGATGCATTCACTCCATTGGCTAAGGGTATGAACTCAGAGTATGCTAACCAGAATGCATACGATGCCATCAGCATTCACGGTGGTTCTGGTTTCATCATGGAGTACAAGTGCCAGCGCCTGTTCCGTGATGCCCGCATCTTCTCTATCTACGAGGGAACCACCCAGCTTCAGGTAGTAGCAGCTATCCGCTACATCACCAACGGTACTTATCTCAGCATCATCAAGGAGATGTTGGAGAGCGAGGTATCAGATGACTTGAAGCCATTGAAGGAGCGTGTAGCTAAGCTCGTAGAACTTTACGAGGCAGCCATCAACAAGGTGAAGGAAGCTAACGATCAGGCAGTTCACGACTTCCTGGCTCGCCGTCTCTACAACATGACAGGCGACATCGTAATGTCTCTCCTCATCCTCGACGATGCTACCAAGGCACCAGAGATGTTTGCCAAGAGTGCCAACGTATATGTTCGCATGGCAGAGGAGGAAGTTCTCGGTCATTCAGCATTCATCCAGAACTTCAAGGCAGAAGACTTGGAGAGCTTCAAGGCGTAAGACATTTACTTAGATTACGAGAATAGCATTTGATTTCATTCTCGTAATCTTTGTATTTACATTCTAAATAAAATAAAACAGTTTGTGGGTAAACCACAAAATTATATTTTTACTTCTAATTAGAAAATTTCATGTATATAATTACAAAAGAAGAAGCTCGAAATTTTTGGGAATATTATACTTTGACTAGTAGTTGGGAATTTAGTTGTTATTTGGCAATGCCCAAAATATTTGAGGGCGTTGACAATTTGTATAATGATGAAGTGGCAAAAAAGTATGCCAAGTTCTTGTCACCTATAATCAATAACAACCATCCTACTGAAGATAGTGAAGGAAATAAAAAAACTTGGATTATGGATACTGCTAGAGCCTATGCAAACTACCTTGCTGATTTCCATAATAATGAACATTTTTTGAACCCAGGGAGTTTTTATCTTCTTTGTACAATAATTGCAAAAGGGGTTAATTAATACCTGGTAGTGTAATGGAGGGGCATAACCATATGAGACGCTATTTTACAGACGACAGACATCTCTTCCTAACTAAGGATATTGCTATCTTTGCCGTCTGTACTTATTGAAGTGACCAATTTGGCAAATTCGTTAATAATGTGCATCGTTTTGAGTGGATGGTAAGTGAGGAATAATAGGTTGGTCTACTTGCTGCGGATTTCAAGTTCGCAGTACTCTCTAAATAAGGTATAAGAATAAAAACGAACTCTATTGGTTTGTATTCTGCCAACAGAACTCGTATCTTATTTTACTACTATAAGTTTCTCACCTAAGGCTTCTTACAACTTTGAAATCAGGGATAAGCTGAATCTTGTGTGCCAGATAGAATGCTAGTGAGTTTATTCTCAGAGATCCCCAATTGCTTGAAAAAATCTTCAAACTGTTAAACTTTGGTTAAATATAAAGGGACATTCGCTGATGAAGAAAGAAAACATGCACAGGAACTTGAAAACTATGATTTACTCCAAGAATATACTTACAATGAATACAATGGAAGCTATGCACAAGATGTCATGGGGGTTAGTGACCAAGAGATAGATGACGCTTTTGATGGAAAACCTGATACTTATTGGAATATTGATTAAAATATAATCATGACCTCTACAAAACCAAATGGCATTATGTTACGCACAACAAAAATCCGAAAATAAGGCATTACATCTTATTCTCGGATTTTTGTTATCGTTGTTTCTTATTACTTCTCGCCATCGAAGGGTCAGCAACATACTTTTGAAGAGGATGATTAATCATTTCCGGAATCCAATAGAAGAGTTTGTTTGCTAATCGTAAAGGCTTTATGTACTTATTCTTCATCGGCTTGGCCGCTCTTTGAATTATCAAAGCAAGCTCTTCGTTGCTATAAGGCTTAAAAGCGCATAAATCTACAAGGAGTTGACTAACCTTTTCCCGAGATGCCCTCTTTCCTAGTTTTGCAACTCGTTCTAGGAGCCCTTTAGGAAGTTCCCTCAGTAATTCGTTACGACTTTTCGGTTGGCTTTCGATCTCAAATGTACCATGCTTACCATGGTACATTTTGCCTTGAGGTGGTATCTTTTCTCCCAATGTACCATGCTGAAGTGGTATCTTTTCGCCTAATGTACCATGCTGAGGTGGTATCCTTTCGTCTAATGTACCATGCTGAGGTGGTATCTTTTCTCCCAATGTACCATGTTGAGGTGGTAACCTTTCGCCTAATGTACCATGCTGAGGTGGTAACCTTTCGCCTAATGTACCATGCTGAGGTAGTAACCTTTCGTCTTGAAGTCGTAACCTTTCGCCTAAGGATACCACCTTGGAGTTTCTTATATAATACCTCAGTTCGGGATAACGAGCTCTATCTAAAGGCTTTATAATGTTTTTATATAAGGGACACAGAGGCTTGGCAAC
>ENA-ORRI01000151-ORRI01000151.1-human-gut-metagenome-genome-assembly--contig:-NODE-151-length-42854-cov-12.7723_pt1 | contig 42854 bp, 36 predicted proteins | sample MGYA00242172_ERZ509128 | MGnify/ENA primary metagenome ERZ509128 (study PRJEB26280, sample SAMEA2338623) | human gut metagenome | biome: human gut; feature: human-associated habitat; material: faeces... | reverse complement strand
CCTGCGCCGATGGTACTGCAATGCAATGCGGGAGAGTAGGAGGCCGCCTGTTTTTAAGAGATGAGTCCCGGACGTCAGCAATGATGTCCGGGACTCTTTTTTTTGTCTGTCAAGGGGGATGGGACTGATAAGACGAATGGGACTGATGGGAGTGATATGAGGTATGAATAAAATAATGGGGCAGTAGAAAATTAATGGGGGATTTGTTTCCCAAATCTATAAAAATTACGAACTTTGCTTTATGGAAAGAAATCAAATGGAAGCTCTTGCCCGTATCGTGCTGCCTTCCGAAATACTGGATTATTTTGAGATAGTAAATGTTGAACAGACTCCAACCGAAATTCACATTCATCTTGATGAGCTGATGAATCCGTTCTTGTCCGGTGATGTTCATTTTGAGTCCAAGGGTTTTATGGAACCTGTGAATGTCACTGATTTCCCGATCCGTGACCACAAGGTCATATTGGTCGTGCGCCGCAGAAGATGGACGGACCTGCGCACCGGCAAGAGCTTCAGTATTCCCATCAACCTTGAAATGGTATGCAAGGGAACCCGTTACTCCAAGGAGTTCGGGGCTTTTTTAAAAGAGACTTATGGAAACATCCCCGGTGACCTGCCGTACGCTTGAAACATTCTACCACATAAATGCGCATACTTTTGAGAAACAGTACAAGGAAACGCTGAGCGGTTTCCGCAGCTGGGAACAGCTTGGCCATGCCGAGAAATGGCTGCTGTTCCCGGAGAACATGGGGCCTCGTCTTGCCATAGATGAGCCTTCACTGTCTAACGGAGAGCTGTATACATTTGTCACCAACCGTGACCGCCACACCAATGAGGGAAGCTTGGTGGCGGTCGTTTCCGGTACAAAATCGGAAGACGTCATACAGGTGCTGAAACAGATAGACGTGGACGAACGTATGAAGGTGGAGGAAGTGACCCTTGATCTTTCCGATTCGATGCGCAGGATAGTTCTGACGGCCTTTCCAAAAGCCAAAAGGGTAATTGACCGCTTCCTTATACAGAAGCTGGCCTGTGAGGCTGTACAGGAGCTTCGTGTGGCGCACCGTTGGGAAGCCTTGCAGCAAAACAACGAGGATATGGAAGAATGCAAGCGTTCAGGCATTCCCTATGTACCGTTCCGCTTCTCTAACGGAGACACACGTCCAGAATTGCTCATCAGAAGCCGCTACCTGCTGTTTAAATCCGCAGACAAGTGGACGGAAAGACAGAAGGAAAGGGCCAGAATCCTCTTTGAAGAATATCCAGATATTAAAATCGCATACGGCCTGTCACATTCATTGAGAATGATATTCTCTAAGAATACCGTCAAGGATGCCGCAAGGTTAAGTATGGCAAGATGGTACAACAAAGTGGAGGCTGCCGGAATAAAGCAATTCAACATTATTGCTGCTACTTTCTATGAACATTATGATGAGATCCTTAACTTCTACAATAACCGCTCGTCTAACGCTGCCGCGGAATCATTCAATGCTAAAATCAAACTTTTCAGAGCAAACCTACACGGAGTTACGGACAAAAGGTTCTTCCTTTTCAGAATTGCGATGCTGTATGGATATCCCCACTGATTTTCTACTGCCCCAAAATAATGCCGTCCGCCAAGTATTACGCTGCTGTAGGCCTAATGCTTAACGGACGGCATGTCTTAGTGTTTCTTACAGTTCTATTTTATGTCGGCAAACTTTTAAGCTTGTCATGACGTCTTCGGCAAATTATTTGAATGATATTATTCCTGACATGCGACTTATGTTACTTGTGCGACTTATGTTACTAATGGGAGCTATGTTATAAATGGGAGTTGTGTGCTGATATGACGTATGTGACTGATGATGAAAATTAATGTAATAAATGGGAAAGGACATCCGTCACGAATAAAGCTCAATTTCTGTATTTATTTTAGTTGTGTTGGCATAAAAGGATTATAGAATATATTTTTATTTAGTGTGTACTTATTGTCCGTTATATGCAATATTTATTGCATAGTTTAAAATCGTTTGTGGCATATTAGGGATGCATATTATTTTTCGATGCAACTTTTATGCTAATGCTGCAACTGCTTTTGATGCCAAATTCTTTGTAATTTTATTTTGTGATAACTATTTTATATGTCAATATTTATTGATTTTAATCGGATGGTTTATTATTATTATTTTTATAAAATTTAAAGCCGTATCAGTACTGGGTCAGCATGATACGGCTTTTGGTTTGAAATTTACTGGTAGATATTCTGAATATGTGTGATGTATTACAGAATTTATTTCAATGAAATTTAGAATTGTTCAAGTATCTCTATTCTCTTTTTTGTATCAGGGTGGGTACTGAATAGTGAATTGAAGAAATTCATAAGGCCTGGGGCGAAATGCTGCGGATGGATTATGAACAGCTGGGCTATGTCATCACGCTTTACGTTGTTTAATCCAGGGTCACCTGATATCTTGCGCAAGGCAGAGGCGAGGGCAAGAGGATTGCCGCATAATTCTGCACCGCCGGCATCAGCCATATATTCTCGTTTACGCGATATGGCAAAACGAGTAAGTAGCGTGAAGAAGTAAGCGATAGCACAACATATTACTCCGATGAGCAGTATTACTATTATTGATACACCGCTTCCACGGTTATCTTCATCATCATTAGATCTGTGTACTCTTGCGCCTCCAAACCAGAATGCATTGTACATCATCTGAATAACCAGACTCATTATTGTTGATACAATACCGACAAATATGATGCTTGTTATAAGCAATCGTGTGTCGTGGTTGCGTATATGAGTCAGCTCATGGCCGATAACTCCAGCCAGTTCTTCATCATTAAGCCTGTTTATTATTCCCGTAGTAAGCGTCACGGTATAGCTCTTTTTGTCAATACCGCTCGCAAACGCATTAAGCTGTGGGTCATCAACAATGTTTATCTTTGGCATGTCCATGTTGCAAGTCATGCAGAGATTTTCCACAATATTATATATCTTGGGATTCTCCTTACGCGTAAGCGGGCGGGCACCAGTTGCCGCGCGTACCATTGACGCATTGGCGAAATATGCTATTGCGAACCAAATACCGACACCGACTATTACCCATGGAATAGTGTTTATGAAATAATAGTTAACCGTTGCGGCATCAAGTTGATGAACAACGTTGCCATACTGGTCATAGTATCCGTTTCCAAAATAGTTTACAAGCGCAAGGAATACCCAAATCATGCCCAGTATTATCACAGGAAACATCAGCAGCAGTATAATTGTCAGTCTGTTGTTCCGCGCAATCTGGGTGTGCATTCCGACATATCTCATAATTATATTTCAGAGTTAAAGTTAGAATTTTATCTCAGGAGCTTTGTCGTAAGTTGCGCGTTCTTCCTGTGGAACCTCGAACATAGGCTCTTTCTTGAAGCCAAACATCTTGGCAAATATATTCGACGGGAATGTCTCAACGGCGTTGTTAAGCTCTCTTGTTGTAGAGTTGAAGAATCTGCGTACAGCAGCAAGCTTGTTTTCAAGATCAGCAATTTCATTCTGAAGCTGCAGGAAGTTCTGGTTAGCCTTCAGGTCTGGATAAGCCTCGAGTGACACTTTAAGTCCTGCCAAAGCACTTGTAAGAGCATTCTCTGCATTAATCTTGTCGTTTATTGTTGTTGCGCCCATGGCAGCTGTGCGTGCCTCGGTTACTCTTTGCAGCACTTCACGCTCGTGCGTTGCGTAACCTTTTACTGTTGCTACAAGCTGCGGCACCAGGTCGTGACGCTGTTTCAACTGAACGTCGATGTTGGCAAAGGCGTTTTCACGGTTGTTTCTCAGTTTCACAAGATTGTTGTACAGGCTTACACACCATATTGCAAGCAGTACTACGATTACTAAAATAATAATTCCTATTGTCATAATTTAAATATAAAATTTGGTTTCATAAGTTTGAATACAAATATAATACCATTTTGTGAATAAAACCTTTTAATTTAAGTCTTTTTGTTGATTATTCTTATTTTATATGAAGGTTTTAGCAATAATGGCCACAGGTTTGTTATTAACGCATGCAAAAAGGCTCTGTATGACGGGCGTAGCCTTTGACATACAGAGCCTTTTATATAATGTTTTAATGTTTATTTAAGCAGATTCATCACTTTGTTAAAATACTTCTGCGTTCCCCTTACGCTGTATTTCAGTCCTCCGTTCCACGATCGTATCGCCTGTTCGATGCTGTTTTTAGGATTGTAGAACGACTGAAACAATATGAACATTTCCTTTGATTTGGCAACGTTGAAACGGTCGGACAATTTAAATCTCTTTTTACTTTTCCTTCGTTTCAGGATATTGTTACATTCTTTCACCAGAATCGGAGTTATCTGCATTGCTCCGCACGAGTTGCCGCTTACTGCTTTAGAGTTTCCTTCGCTTTCAACCTGGATTATGGCGTCCATCACCGGATTCCAGTCAAACTCAGTACTGTTTGTTTCGCTGTTTTCAGCAAAAGCATAAGAATTTGCTATAAATACAAATAATAATACAAATACTTTTCTTAATATTCCCTCCATATTTTACGGTTTATGGCATCTGGACAAATTAAAAAACAGGATGTCCGCGGCAAGCAGTTCATGTGAGAATAATTGAAGAACCGAGCCTGGATGCCAGTTAGATACTAACGCTGAATGGCGGCTTACAAAACAAAAGAAGATTCACCATTCAATCTTTTTACCGCTGCAAAGGTATGAAAAAAAATGCGATTATCCAAACTTTCTTCTGATTTTTAAACATTTTATGACTATGAAGACGTTTTATATCATGTTGAAAATCAGTGAATTGTTTTAAAAATATGTAAAAAGTTTTCTGTCTTCGCCTTTCTTCTCTTGCATAAGAGTCAGTATGTCTTTCAGGATTCTTTTTTTTTGCCATTAAGCCGTTTTTTGCATACTTTTAAGCCTTAAAATCAGGCTTAGAACATAAAAATAGTGTGATAGATGTGAAATGTTATTCCGATTATCAGGATTTTGAGTATCTTTGCATAAATAATTGTTGCGCATGTCGCCGGTTCAGTTTTATTGTACATACGTCATGCGCCTTATATGTGTGTAGATATGGCACACAAATTTTCTTTATGTGTGCAGGTATAATGATTTATGGATAATTGTTTATATAAGATATGTATTACGTTTCAAAGCGAATGGAGATAGCAGGCTGTCACCGTCTGAACCTTTCTTATGAGAGCAAATGCTGTAATCTGCATGGTCACAACTGGATTGTTACGGTTTACTGTAAGTCGCGTGAGCTTAATGCAGACGGCATGGTGGTTGATTTTAAGCATATAAAAGATAAAATCCACGGGTATCTCGACCATGGCAACTTCAATGAGCTCCTGCCTTTTAATCCCACGGCTGAGAACATAGCAGCATGGATATGCGGGCAGGTTGAGCACTGCTATCGCGTGGACGTTGAAGAAAGTGAGAATAACAAAGTTACATACGTTAAAGACGAGGAGTAACGATATGAGAATAAATGAAATTTTTTATTCGTTGCAGGGCGAGGGACATTTCACCGGAACCACGGCAATTTTTATACGTTTTTCAGGATGCAATCTTGACTGCGTGTTCTGCGACACATCTCACATGACATTTAAGGATATGTCAGAAGACGAGATAATGCAGGCCATTTCTGAATATCCTGCCACACATGTCGTGCTGACAGGAGGAGAGCCTACGCTGCAGCTTACGTCGTCGCTTGTCGACAAACTTCATGCAGCCGGCAAGTTTGTTCAGATTGAAACCAACGGAACGCAGCCGCTGCCGGAACTTTGTAATATCGACTGGATTACATGTTCGCCAAAATACAGACCGGTACTTCTGTCGCATATTGACGAACTGAAGGTTATCTATCAGGCACCGGCTCAGGACATGTCTCAATATGACAAATATAAGGCAAAGGTTTACAGCCTTCAGCCGTGTGATGTCAACGATGAGAAAAAGAATGCCGAGACACTGAAAAATACTATTGACTATTGTCTTGCACATCCAAAATGGAATCTGTCTTTGCAGACGCACAAGATTCTAAACTTGAGATAGAGTCAGAGTGACAAAGTATTTCGGGCGTATTTCTAACTGTATTCAAATTAAAATTTGCGCTTTTAGCTTACTGCAAAAATCCTTTTTCAGATATATTTCTGATTATTATATTCAGCCGGGCCTGTGGTCCGGCTGAATTTTTATTGTCTAGTTTAGTTACCGATGTTGTACCCGGATATAACAAAAAAAACGGATAACTAACTGAGTTTCAGCTAACTATCCGTAAATAAGTTGCGGAGGCAGGACTCGAACATGCGACCTCCAGGTTATGAGCCTGGCGAGCTACCAACTGCTCCACTCCGCGATATTAATATTTCTTTTTCGTTTGCGCCTCATTTCTGATTCGCGATTGCAAAGGTACTGCTTTTTTTTGAATATGCAAAATTTTCGGATATTTTTTTAATCAAAATCCATAAAATGACTGAAAAAGTGGCCTTTTTTGCCGTCTGATACAGTCTTTTTACGTCTGTATAGACCATTTTCGCCGTTATCCGTGCGTAAGCATTTGTGCATGAAACCTGGCATTATGACATTATGTTTTTGTACGGATTTTATGATGAAATAGAATAAATGATGCCCATTATGTCGTACTTTGGTAAAACATAATTACAAAACGCTCCCAAAGGGCATGCTTTGTAATGGTAAACCTATGAGTTATTAGTCGAAAATGGGCTGTTTTATTAGTCAAAACGGGGCAGTTTTTATGCTTGAAATATGGCTTTTCATGGCATTTCGAGACAAAAAATAATGCACATAGTCTCAATATATGGCGTAACGCCTTAACCATTAGATATTTATGATTGCACACGTATTTTGCCCATATTTTCAGCCAAATGATTTTAATTTTCAAATATTCGAGTTTCAGAGCGTCAACGGAATTCAATTTGAAATGTAAATGCCGAATACAAAATCAAAATGGCATGTCGCTTAGTTGTTATTGTCATTAAGCCGAAATCCTGATGGCTTGAGCATGAATGCTTTGCAGGCAACAGCTCATGGCAAGCCCTGGAGTATTGTTTTTGTTATGATTAGTGCAGGCAATGTCAGCCTGAATTGGAAGTTAAGGTGCAGGCATCCGCTTTAAATCATTACAGAAGGCAAAGCCGTATTTTTTACTTCAGTTTTTACTATAATATTGTAAATCAGGCACGTTTTGCCGCATTGTTTAAAGTTTCTTTAATCTTTTACCCGTTAAAATGTTTGTGGTGTCAAATAAAAATAATAATTTTGCACACGATATTCAGTATGTGCAAAAGTAAATTAGGAGAAACAACCAGATGTCTATATCTAAAACAAGGCAGAAACTGGTAGACGTTGCAAGGCAACTGTTTGCCAAAAATGGCTTGGAAAATACGACAATGAACGATATTGCCAGAGCTTCAGGCAAGGGAAGACGAACTCTTTACACCTATTTTAAAAGTAAGGAGGATGTCTATTATGCCGTAATAGAGTCAGAACTCGAACGGCTTTCGGATAAGATGGACGAGGTTGCCTCGAAAAAAATACGTCCGCAGGACAAGATTATCGAGCTTATTTACACCCATCTGAACATGATCAAGGAGACCGTGATGCGCAACGGCAATCTTCGTGCGGCCTTTTTCAGAAATATATGGATGGTTGAGAAGGTAAGAAAAAACTTTGACGAGGACGAGATAGAGCTGTTCCGCAAGGTTTATGCCGACGGAAAGCTCGACGGCGAGTTCGACATTGACAATGTTGAGCTGGTGGCCGACATAACTCACTATTGTATCAAGGGTCTCGAAGTGCCTTATATCTGCGGCCGTCTCGGCCACGGCATGACTCCCGAGGCAAGCAAGCCCCTTGTTGCCAAGGTGGTGTATGGCGCGCTGGGCAAGCCTATGACCAAATAGCCTTCAGGCAGGCGGCGCCATGAATGACAATGCTTAAAATTATCTACAACGTTATAATTAAATAGAAAGAAAATGGGATTATTAACAGGTAAGACTGCGCTTATTACAGGTGCAGCACGCGGTATCGGAAAAGCTATCGCACTGAAATTTGCTGAAGAGGGCGCAAACATTGCCTTCACAGACCTCGTTATCGACGAGAACGGAAAAGCTACTGAGGCTGAAATCGCCGCTAAGGGCGTTAAGGCTAAAGGATATGCCAGCAATGCTGCTGACTTCGCTCAGACTGAAGAAGTTGTTAAGCTGGTTAAAGAGGACTTCGGCTCAATAGATATCCTCGTAAACAATGCCGGTATCACAAAGGACGGACTTATGCTCCGTATGACAGAGGCACAGTGGGATGCAGTTATCGCTGTCAACCTGAAGAGTGCGTTCAACTTCATACACGCTTGTGTTCCTGTAATGATGCGCCAGCGCAAGGGCTCAATCATCAATATGGCATCTGTTGTTGGTGTTCACGGCAATGCCGGACAGGCTAACTATGCTGCTTCAAAGGCCGGACTTATCGCCCTGGCTAAGAGCATCGGCCAGGAGATGGGACCTAAGGGCATACGTGCCAACGCCATCGCTCCTGGATTTATCGACACAGCCATGACTCAGGCTCTGCCTGACAACATCCGCAAGGAGTGGATTTCTAAGATTCCATTGCGCCGTGGCGGTACTGTCGACGACATCGCAGCCTGCGCAACCTTCCTGGCTTCTGATATGTCAAGCTACATCTCTGGTCAGGTTATCCAGGTTGACGGCGGTATGAACATGTAAAGACTTTTTACAGTAAGATAATCATGCGGGGAGAGAAGTGCCTTTTCAACAGAAAGGTCTTCCCTCCTTGCTTTTATAGAAACTTAATCATAAGAACTTAACTTTTTTGCAAGGAGAAATGCAGGTCGTATACGAAGACAATCACATAATCATCGTGAGCAAGCGCAGCGGTGAGATAGTGCAGGGCGACAAGACCGGCGACAGAACGCTGGCAGATGACGTGAAGCAGTATATAAAGGAAAAATATGCCAAGCCGGGCAACGTATTTCTCGGTGTTGTCCATCGTCTCGACCGTCCCGTTTGGGGGCTTGTAGTCTTTGCCAAGACATCAAAGGCCTTGTCCCGTCTCAACGATATGTTCAGGACAGGCGACGTGCATAAAACCTACTGGGCCATAACCCAGAACTGCCCTGCCGAGCCTGAGGCAACGCTAACCGACTGGATAAGGCGCAACGAGAAGCAGAACAAGAGCTATGCCTACGACCGAGAAGTGCCTAATTCTAAAAAAGCCATGCTGCATTATAAGGTCATCGGCCGTTCTGACAATTATACGCTGGTTGAAGTTAATCTTATGACGGGACGCCACCATCAGATACGCTGTCAGTTGGCAAACATCGGATGCCCCATAAAGGGCGACCTTAAATATGGAGCCCGCCGCAGCAATCCTGACGGAAGCATATCGCTGCTGGCACGCAGGATAGAGTTTGTGCATCCGGTTTCAAAAGAACACATAACTGTAGAAGCCCCGTTGCCAGATGACAAACTGTGGCACGAAATGCGTATGCTCTGACATAATATTAGCCTTGTCGTATATTTTTATTGCCAAATAATTTCGTCTTTTCCAAAATATTTGTTTACTTTGCATGTATTACAATCGAACTTAATTTTAATATGTGCTGATGAGGAAGACGTTAAAGTGGGCCGGTGTAATCGTCTTGACACCGGTTTTGCTGTTTTTTACTCTTGCTATACTGCTTTACATTCCCGCTGTTCAGAATTGGGTGGTGCAGCGAGTGGTGACCTATGCCTCAGACAAGACAGGCATGGACATCAGCGTTGACCGCGTAAGTCTGGTCTTTCCTCTCGACCTTGGCGTAGAGGGCTTCCGCATGATTCAGCAGAACGACTCTTTGCCGCAGGTAAAGGACACCGTGGCCGACGTCAAAAAACTTGTTGTCGACGTGCAGCTGTGGCCGTTGTTTAAGAAGAAAGTTGAGATAGATGCCTTCGAGTTCAACGGGCTGAAGCTCAATACGGCCGACTTTGTTCATGAAGCGCGTATTAAGGGAAACATAGACAGACTTTATCTGCGCAGCCACGGCATCGACTGGGGCAAGGAAACCATACTTGTAAATGCTGCCGAGCTGAAAGACGCATCTGTCAATGTAGAACTGAGCGACACCGTTCCGCCTGACACATCTAAAAGCAAAAACTACTGGAAAATAACCGTTGAAAAACTTGACATAGCCAATACCGGTGTCGTAGTACACATGCCGGGCGACACATTGCAGGTTGGGGCGTATTTAGGCAAGGCAGAGGCACGCGACGGATTCTTCGACTTGTATAAGAATCTTTACCGTCTGCGCAGTCTTAATCTCGATGACAGCCGCTTGAGTTACGACAATAATTTTAAGGTGCGTACAAAGGGACTCGACTATAACCACATAAGTCTGTCCGACTTTAATATCAGTGTCGACTCCTTCTATTATTGTGCGCCGAAGCTCAATATGAATCTGCGTGCCTGCTCGTTTAAGGAGAAGAGCGGCATTGTGGTGCAGAACATTTCAGGTCCGTTTGCACTCGACTCTGTCAAGATATCCGCACCGGCACTCTATTTCAGGACTCCCGACTCGTATCTTCGTGCCAATCTCGTTATGGACCTTACGGCATTTAACGACAAAAATCCAGGCAAGCTGCATCTTATAGCCGACGGCTCGTTCGGCAAGCAGGACATTATGCGCTTCATGGGCGGTATGCCCACGGCATTTATCCGCCAGTGGCCAAATCAGCCGTTGACAGTAAAGACCGTACTGACGGGCAACATGAAATATCTGAAGTTTGCCGGATTAAACGTAAAACTGCCTACGGCGTTTAACCTTAATGCCCGCGGATTTGCCGCAAACCTTGCCGACATGAATCGTCTTCGCGCCAATGTTACGCTCGATGCGCGCACTTATAATCTTGGTTTTATAAAGGCTCTTGCCGGCAGCAGCGGAAGTTCGTTTAACATTCCAGCCGGAATAGTTGTCAAAGGCGATTTCAAGGCCGACGGAAAACAATATTCGGCCGACTTCATTGCACGTGAGGGCGGCGGCAGCGTTAAGGCCAAAGCCGACTTCAATGCCACTTCAATGAGCTATAAGGCAGCGCTCAGTGCCGTGGCTCTGCGCGTAAGCCATTTCCTGCCAGGCAGCGGCATTGGTGATTTTACCGGCAGCATGAATGTCAAGGGCAACGGACTCGACTTTCTCTCTAACCGCACTGCGCTTCAGGCTAAGGCAGGAATAAAGAAGTTCAGTTTCGGAAAATACAACTTTGACGGAATTGATTTTGATGCCAATCTTAACAACGGCAAGGCCCATGCCTGCATAAACAGTGTTAATCCTTTGCTCAACGGCAACATCACGTTTAACGCATTCCTCAGCCGTAAGAAGATAATGTCTTCGCTTAAGGCGGATCTCAATCATGCCGACTGGTATGGAATGGGACTTGTCAAGTCGCCGTTCACCACGTCGTTCAACTGTCAGATAGACGCCTTTACCGACCTTAAGACTCTTCTTGGAGTTAAAGGCAGTCTGAATAATCTTGTCATGACGGATTCTGCCAGAACTTATCGCCCGGATAATCTTGACATTAATCTGCTGACAAGTAAGGACACAACCCACTTTGCCGCGTATTGCGGTGATTTCCGTCTGAGGTTCAACGGCAGCGGCGGATATAAAAAGGTGCTGAAACAAAGCGGAGTGTTTATGAAAGAGTTGTCGGCTCAGCTTAAAAACAAGAAGCTCGATGTTCCGGCATTGAGGTCTTATCTACCTTTGGCCGACCTTTATCTTACAACAGGAAAGGACAATCCGTTAAGCCGTTTTATAGCTAAGGCCGGATATTCGTTCCAGGATGCCAGCATTGACATAAAGTCGTCGCCGCATATAGGTCTTAATGGTAATGTGCAGTTCCTCGAACTGCAGAACAGCAGTGTGGTTCTCGATACGGTGCGCTTTAACATAATGTCCGACTCGTCCAAGTGTTCATATAACGGACAGGTGCGCAACAACAGCAAGAACAAGCAGTATGTGTTTAATGCCATGTTCGACGGATATGTATTTGAAAAAGGTTCCGGCGTTAACCTTAAGGTCTATGACGCAAGAGACAGCCTCGGACTGAAACTCGGTGTTGAGGCTTCGATGGAGGAAAACGGCATAAAGCTTCACATGCTTACCGACGACCCAATTCTGGGATATAAGAGGTTTGCCGTCAATGAAGACAACTATCTTTTCATGGGAACCGACAGAAGGCTGATGGCCGATTTGCGTCTGAAGGCGGATGACGGAACAGGAATATACGTCTATACGAACGATGAGAACACTGATGCGCTGCAGGACTTGACCGTAGGACTTAACCGGTTTGACCTGTCAAAACTTCTCACAGTAGTGCCATATATGCCGAAGATAACAGGAATGATGAACGGAGATTTCCACCTTATTCTTACAAAAGAAGAATTGTCTGTGTCATCTTCTGTAAATATTGCCAACATGACTTACGAGCAGACACGCATGGGCAACATAGGTCTTGAGTTCGTATATATGCCTCAGTCTGACGGCACTCACAGCGTTGACGGCATGCTGATGTGCAATGATGAGCAGGTGGCAGATATCAACGGTTCGTATAAATCGGGAGATGATGAACAGCTCAACGTCACAATGAATATGTCGCGTCTGCCGATAAGGCTGCTCAACGGATTCATTCCCGACCGTATCATACGTATGAGAGGATATGCCGACGGCTCTATTGATGTTAAGGGCACATTGAGTCACCCTCGTGCTAATGGCGAGATTACCTTAGATTCGTGCTATATGCGCAGTGCTCAGTATGGCGTAAAGATGCGTATGAGCGAAGGACCGTTGCGTATAGTAGGCAGCAATCTGCTGTTTGAAAACTTCAAGATGTACACCAACAACGACAATCCTCTTATAATAGACGGAAATTTCGATTTCTCTAATCTTGACAATATGTCAATGGATCTGCGCATGGCAGCCAAGAACTGTCAGATAATAGATGCCAAGGAGAATAGGCGCAGTGTTGCTTTTGGAAAGGCGTTTGTCGACTTTATCGGAGCCATGCAGGGACCTGTCAGCAATCTCAAACTGCTTGGCCGTTTGGATGTGCTCGGATCTACCGACATGTCATACATCCTGCGCGATTCGCCATTGTCTACCGACAATCAGATGGACGAGCTTGTTAAGTTTACCAACTTCAATGACACAACAGAAACCGTTGTAACTCATCAGCCTATATCAGGCTTCACCATGGACTTGACAATGAACATAGCCCAGGGCGCTCACGTGATGTGTTATCTTAATACAGACCATTCTAACTATATCGACCTTATGGGTGGAGGAAGTCTGCGAATGAAGTATGGCATCACGGGCGACATCTCGCTGACTGGAAGATACACGCTCGATAACGGTGAAATGAAATATTCGTTGCCTATTATACCTCTGAAGACCTTTACCATAAGGGACGGAAGCTATATTGAGTTTACCGGCGACCCGATGAATCCTAAGCTAAACATTACGGCAACCGAGCGTACTAAGGCAAACGTTTCAAGCGGAAGCGGAGGACAGGGACGCACTGTTGAGTTTGACTGTGGAGTGGTTATAACCAAGACATTGTCGAACATGGGACTTGAGTTTACTCTCGACGCTCCTGAAGACATGTCGCTGCACAACGAGCTTCAGGCCATGAGCGTTGAGCAGCGCGGCAAGTTGGCCGTTACAATGCTTACCACGGGTATGTATATCGCTGACGGAAACACGAGCGGATTCTCAATGAACAATGCGCTCAGTTCATTCCTGCAGAGCGAAATCAACAATATAACAGGAAACGCGCTGCGCACGCTCGACTTGAGTTTCGGTATGGACAATGCTACCGATGCCAGTGGAAACACCCACACTGATTATTCGTTCAAGTTTGCAAAACGTTTCTGGAACAACCGCATGAAGATTGTTGTGGGCGGAAAAGTTTCAACAGGAGCCGACGTTGCCAATCAGAACGAGTCGTTCTTTGACAACGTAACCCTTGAATACCGCTTGAGCAACTCCTCAGACACGTATGTCAAGCTGTTCTATGACAACAATGCCTATGACTGGCTTGAGGGTAATACCCGTGAGTATGGCGTAGGTTTCATTTGGCGCAGGAGTTTGCAGCATTTTAAGGATATTTTCAGTTTCAAGAAGAAAGATGTGATTATTCCGATGCGTACTGATACAATAACAACAAATAAGAAATGAGACAGTTGGTTAAATATATAATGTTTATGGTTAGCAGACAGTTTTGTCAGCTGCGTGTGTTGTTGCTGCGTCTTTGTCTGTTTGCTGTTGTCGTCGCGTTGTTATGGTCATGTTCAACCACAAGTGGCATACCGGATAAAGATCAGCTGTTCATCGGACTTACGAAGATAGACTATCAGGATTATGAGAAAAACGAACAGTATGAAACTACGCGCGAGGAGATTGAAGCGTCGTTGGCTACAGCGCCTAACGGTGCGCTGTTCGGCAGTTCGTATTATCGCACACCGTTTCCTTATGGTCTGTGGATATGGAACGCCTTTTCAGGCTCAAAGAACAAGATTGCACAGTGGGTTACAAAGACATTCGGCAAGTCGCCCGTGCTTATGAGCCAGGTCAATCCGCAGTTGCGTGCATCTGTGGCTCAGTCGGTGTTGCGCAATCACGGATATATGAACGGAAAGGTAGACTATGAGATTGTAGAACAGAAGAATCCTAAGAAAAGCAAAATTGGCTATACCGTCAAGTTTGGTCCGCTGCTGACAATAGATACAATACAGTATGTAGGTTTTCCTGTCATGGCCGATACTCTTATCGGCAATACCCTTGACGAGGCTAAGATAAAGAGCGGGGCGCCTTTTGACGCTTCTGCTCTCGATGCCGAGCGCAATCGTATAGCAACGCTGTTCCGCAACAACGGCTATTATTTCTATCAGCCCAGTTTTGCTTCTTATCTCGCCGATACAACCATGACGCCGGGAAAGGCAAACCTGCGACTGCAGATGGCCGACAATCTGCCTGAGATGGCCAAGCATAAATGGTATATCGGCAAAATAAAAATAGACATACGCAAGCAGTTTATGGAAGAATTGAAAGATTCTTTCAGTCACCGCTACTTTACGGTGAGGTTCAACGGCCGCAAACCGCCGATACGTCCGCGAATAATATTGAGCGACCTAAAGTTGCGTCCGCGTCAGCTTTACAGTTATGACAAGTATCTTGAGTCGTCAAATAAGATTAGTGGTTCAGGCTTGTTCAGTTCTGTCGAGTTTGCTTTTACTCCTCGCGACACATCGGCAACGTGCGATACGCTCGACCTTAATCTCTCTTGTACGTTTGGCAAGCCTTATGACTTCTATATTGAAACCAATTACACCAATAAGATTAACGGCCGCACAGGTCCTGAGCTTGTAATAGGTTTCACCAAACGTAACGCGTTCCGTGGAGGCGAGAAGCTCGACATCAATCTGCACGGTTCATACGAATGGCAGAAGGGAGGCAACGTCAGTGGCGGTTCTGCCGACATGAACTCTTATGAGTATGGTGCAGATGCGTCAATTGAGTTTCCGCGACTCATAGTGCCGTTCCTCAAGCATCGCCGTTATTTCACTACGCCTTCAACTTATGCCAAGATAGGAATGAACGTAATGAAGCGTCCTGATTATTTCAAGATGCACACATTCTCGGCGGAATGGACCTATACATGGCAGAAGTCTTCGCTGTGGCGTCATGAGTTCAGTCCGCTGACTCTTCAGTATCAGCGCCTTAACTATACCACGGCTAAGTTTGACTCTATTCTTCAGGCAAATCCGTATCTCCAGACATCAATGCAGAACACGTTTATCCCGAAGATGCGTTATATGTTGTCGTACAGCAGCACGGTAAAGCACCGCAATCCTATTGTGTGGCAGACCACTGTAACCGAGTCGGGCAATATTCTTTCGCTTGGATATATGGCTGCCGGCAAGAAGTGGAACGAGGTTGGCAAGCAGCTGTTTAAAAACCCGTATGCACAGTTCCTGAAGATAGAAACCGACTTCAGCAAAATATGGCAGCTTGGGCAGAAGTCACAGCTTGTCGGGCATATCAGTGCCGGAGTTATTTACACTTACGGCAACAGTATGGCTGCTCCTTACAGCGAGCAGTTCTACGTAGGCGGAGCCAACAGTATCAGAGCCTTTGCCGTGCGCAGCATCGGTCCGGGAAGCTATACCACAAATGAGTCGAAACTGTCGTATCTCGACCAGACCGGCGACATAAAGCTGCAGTTTAACCTTGAATATCGCTTTAACATCTTTGGCAGCCTTTATGGAGCCACATTCATTGATGCCGGCAACGTGTGGGCAATGCGTGACGACGGCTATCGTGAGGGTGCCAAATTTCAGTTTAAGAATGTGTTGAAGGAGATGGCCCTTGGTACAGGTGTAGGCTTGCGTTATGATCTCGACTTTCTTGTTCTTCGTCTTGACTGGGGCGTGGGTCTTCATGTGCCTTACAACACTGGCAAAGGCGGATTCTATAACATACCAAAGTTTAGTGACGGTCAGGCTATTCATCTTGCAGTCGGTTATCCGTTCTGATAATTATATTGCGGTGATGTGTCTAAATCCGGTGCAGGGGTATGACAAGTGTTACATTGTGCCTGTGTATTTGTAACTTAACTACGAATCCTAACGTTAAGGGTTAAAAAATCACTGTCTGATTGTGTCATGATATAGGTGCTATAATGATGCTTCAGAAAAAATAAAGTATGTTTCTTTACAAATTTCAGGCCAAAAAACAACATTCACATAATGTTTTCCTAAAAAGTGCGTCTTTTTATGTTGAAAACGTTGTGAAAAAGATTATTTTCGTAAAAAAATAAGTATATTTGCATTCAGTTTTTAGTATTATATATCCTGGCGCAACGATTAAAGCGCGCATAGCCGGGACAAACAAAATTAAACCTTAAAAATAAATTCACAGAAACATGAAACCCGCATTATTATTGTTGGCAGCCGGAATGGGTAGTCGTTACGGCGGTCTGAAGCAGCTTGACGGACTGGGCCCAAACGGCGAGACAATTATGGATTATTCAATTTACGATGCCATAAAAGCCGGATTCGGCAAGATAGTTTTTGTTATTCGTAAAGATTTTGAGGATGATTTCCGCACAAAGATTCTTAGCAAGTATGAAGGTCATGTGCCTGTAGAACTTTGTTTCCAGAGCCTTGACGCACTGCCCGAGGGCTTCCATTGTCCTGAAGGACGTGTTAAGCCATGGGGTACAAACCATGCTGTTCTTATGGCTAAGGACGTTATCAAGGAGCCTTTCTGCGTAATAAATTGCGACGACTTCTATAACCGCGATGCATTCATGGTTATCGGCAAGTTCCTTTCAGAGCTTCCCGAAGGCAGCCATGACAAGTATGCAATGGTTGGTTTCCGTGTAGGCAATACATTGTCTGACAATGGAACTGTCGCACGTGGAATATGCTCAAAGGATGAGGCCGGAAACCTTTCTACTGTTGTTGAGCGCACAGAGATTATGCGTGTCAATGGTCCTGTATGCTATAAGGACGAGAAGGGCGAGTGGGTTGCTGTTGAGGACAACACTCCTGTTTCAATGAACATGTGGGGATTCACTCCTGACTATTTTGAGCACAGCGAGGCTTATTTTAAGGAGTTCCTCTCTGATCCTAAGAATATGGAGAATCTCAAGGCTGAGTTCTTCATTCCGCTTATGGTTAACAAACTGATTAACGAAAAGACTGCAACTGTTGAGGTGCTTGACACCACAAGTAAATGGTTTGGCGTTACTTACGCTGCTGACCGTCAGTCTGTTGTTGACAAGATAAAGAGTCTTGTTGACGAGGGTGTTTATCCAAACAAACTGTTTTAATCATAACAATACTTTATAGCGGCCGTGTGCCGCTATAAAATGTTTATCGGTGTTGAGCTCACTTTGTTATGCTCACGCCTGAAACATTTTCCTTGTATATTAAGAAATGGATATAAACTTGCTTACCGCTGCGGAGACCGAACACCTCCGCAGCCTTATCAGTTGTTCGGACAACATAGTTCTTTGTTGCCACCGCAGTCCTGACGGCGATGCCGTCGGTTCACTTCTCGGCATGACCGAGTATCTTCGCTCTTTGGGCAAAGTGCCCGTTGCGGTAGTTCCCGATGCCTATCCTGATTTTTTGCAGTGGCTTCCAGGCACAGAGCGCATAATACGCTACGACAAGCACAAAAATTTTGTTGACGGATTGCTTGCTTCGGCCGACCTTGTGTTCTGTCTTGATTTCAACACCTTTTCGCGTACTGATGAAATGGCTGTTCCGTTGGCCGGGTCAGCTGCAAAGAAAGTTCTTGTAGACCATCATCTTAATCCTGACATCGACACAGAACTGTGTGTCTCTCATCCTGATGCTTGCAGTACGTGCGAGCTTGTGTTCCGGCTTATTTGGCAGCTTGGCGGTTTCGACATGATGACGCGCAAGTGCGCCGTTCCGCTTTATTGTGGCATGATGACCGACACTGGCGGATTTACATATAATTCAACACGTCCTGAAATATTCTTCATCATTAGTCAGCTTCTTACCAAGGGTATTGACAAAGATAAGATTTATCGCAACGTTTATAACAATTACAGCGAGTGGCGAATGAGGCTCATCGGATATGTGCTTAACGAGAAAATGGTGGTAATGCAGGAAGAACGTGCAGCCTATTTCGTGCTGAGTCGTGAAGACCTGAAGCGTTTCCATTACATCAAGGGCGATGCCGAGGGACTTGTCAATATGCCTCTTCAGATTAAGGGCATGCGCCTTAGCATTTCGTTGAGACAGGACACAGAGAAAGACAATCTGGTTTGGGTTAGCACACGTTCAGTAGACAATTTCCCGTGCAATCGTCTTGCCGAAGAATATTTCAACGGCGGTGGACATCTCAATGCTGCCGGCGGGCGTCTTGAATGTTCGGTGGAAGAGGCTGAGGCTATAGTCAGAAAGGCCGTTACGGAGTTTAAATTCTGACACACGTCCGTTTTGTCTGCCAAAAAGCATTTTCAGCATATTTAGCCGTGTATCGTTAAAGTAGCATAATTATAAATTATGATGTGGCATAATTAGTGTATTTTTTGTAATTTTGCCCGTTGTACTTATATTACTATAATTAAGAATGAGAAATTTAGCTTTGGCTTTCATAGCCCTTTTCGCAGCTGTTACGGTTATAAGTTGCGATGATACAGAGACTTATGCAGAGCAGAAAGATAGAGAGCGTGCTGCAATTAGTAGATTTATTGCCGATTCGGCCATAAATGTTATAACAGAAACACAGTTTGCCGAACAGGGATATAAAACTGACTTGAGCAAAAATCAGTTTGTCTTGTTGAAGAATTCTGGCGTCTATATGCAGATTGTAAGAGAGGGCTGTGGCGAGAAAATAAAGGATGGAGAGACAACAACCGTTTTGTGCCGTTTCAGTGAGCGCAACATTCTTACCGACTCATTGCAGTTAACCAATGATGTTTTGTCTTTCTCGTCAATTGTCGACAAGATGACAGTTACAAACACCAGTGGAACGTTTACTGCTTCGTTTATCAAGAATCAGAGCGTCATGGCCATGTTCTACGGAAGCACTTCTGTGCCTTCAGGATGGCTTGTGCCGTTTACGTATATAAAGGTTGGACGCCAGGAAAATGCTGACGAAGAGATTGCAAAGGTTAATCTTATTGTTCCTCACACACAGGGACATCAGTATGCATCTTCGGGCGTTTATCCTTGCTATTACACAATTACTTATGAAAGGGGAAGATAAATAATGACACTTATTAAATCTATTTCTGGCATTCGCGGAACTATCGGCGGACATACGGGCGACACGCTCAATCCGCTTGACATCGTTAAGTTTGTTACCGCTTATGCCACATACATCCGCCGCAGCGGCAAGTCGTCGAGCGGCAAAATCGTTGTTGGCCGCGATGCACGTATTTCAGGTGAAATGGTCAGAAGCATTGTCTGTGGTACATTGATGGGCATGGGTTATGATGTTATCGACATAGGCCTTGCTACTACGCCTACTACAGAACTTGCAGTGCGCATGTCAGGTGCCGACGGAGGTATAATAATCACCGCAAGCCATAACCCGCGCCAGTGGAACGCTCTTAAACTGCTTAACTGCGAGGGAGAGTTTCTTGACAAGGCTGCCGGTAACGAGGTGCTTGACATTGCTGAAAAAGAAGACTTTGAGTATGCCGATGTCGACAGTCTCGGCCATTATATAAAAGATGACTCGTTTAGTCGTCGTCACATCGACTCTGTGCTGGCTCTTAAGCTTGTTGATGTTGAGGCTATCAGAAATGCTCATTTCCGTGTGTGCGTTGACGCAATCAACAGTGTCGGAGGTATAATTCTTCCGGAACTTCTGAGGTCACTCGGTGTTGAATGTGAAGTGCTCAACGGCGAACCAAACGGCGACTTCGCGCACAATCCTGAACCGTTGGAGAAGAATCTCGGCGGTATAATGGAGCGTATGCGCAGCGGAGAGTTTAATCTCGGCATTGTTGTCGATCCAGATGTCGACCGCCTTGCGTTTATCTGTGAGGACGGACGTATGTTCGGTGAGGAATATACGCTTGTAAGCGTTGCCGACTACGTGCTGAGCCACACACCGGGCAACACCGTAAGCAACTTGAGTAGCACGCGTGCCCTGCGCGACGTAACCGAGAAACACGGCGGACACTACACTGCGTCGGCCGTAGGCGAGGTAAACGTTACCACCAAGATGAAAGAAGTTGGTGCAGTTATCGGCGGCGAAGGCAACGGCGGAGTTATTTATCCTGAAAGCCATTATGGCCGCGACGCTCTTGTAGGCATAGCCCTCTTCCTGTCGTCTCTGGCTCAGAAGGGCTGCAATGTAAGCGAGCTTCGCGCCACATTCCCTGATTATTATATTGCCAAAAACCGTATAGATCTTACTCCTTCAACAGATGTCGACGCTATACTCGAGAAGGTTAAGGAGATGTACAGCAATGAGCAGATTAACGATGTCGACGGTGTCAAGATTGATTTCCCCGACAAGTGGGTTCATCTGCGTAAGTCGAACACAGAGCCTATCATCCGCGTTTACAGTGAGGCTTCATCAATGGAAGAGGCCGACGCGCTTGGCAAGAAGATAATGCAGGTGGTTTACGATATGCAGAAATAATATAAGATTTAAAATATCTTTATAATATATCATACATTCGGAGCATTTTGCTTCGGATGTATTTTTTCTGTAATAGTCAAGAATCTTTGTTGCTTAATGTAATATAAAAACGGACAACAGCGAGAAAAAAATCCTCTTACTGTTGTCCGTCTTTCTTTATGACAGGTAAGAATATAGTGTAAACATCAGATGCCCATCAGCGGTAATATTGACGGTGTAAGCAGTGATGTCAGTATGCCGTTGATAGTGAGGCCCAGACTGGCGTAGGCTCCGTGAACCTTGCTCACGTCCATTGACGTTGCTGTACCCATTGCGTGAGCAGCCGTTCCCATCGACAGACCTTGTGCCACAGGACTATTAACGTGGGCAAATCCCATTGTCTTATATCCTGCCACGGCACACAGCAGACCTACGCACACCACTACGGCAGCCGTGAGCGACGGTATGCCGCCGATGCTCTTTGTAACCTCCATGGCGATAGGCGTGGTTACAGATTTTGGCGCGAGCGACATTATCACGGGTTTAGATGCGCCGAGAGCCTTGGCTATGAGCACTACAGATATTATGCCTGCCAGACAGCCCGCAAGCTCTGACATGAGTATCGGCATAAACTGCTTCTTGATGGTTTCAAGTTGCTGATACAAGGGCACGCCGAGTGCTACTACGGCAGGCTGGAGCCAAAACTCTATCATGTGTCCGCTTGTAGTGTATGTCTCATATTTCACGCCCGATATTTTCAGAAAAGTGATAAGCACGCATATACTTACCAATATTGGATGCATTATTGTCCAGTGAGTCCATTTGCGGAGCAGTTTTCCGAAGAAATAGCTTCCGAACGTAATGGCAATAAGGAAAAATTCGTTTGACAGATAGCTCATTGGTCGCCTCCTTTCTTGTGTACGGCTTTTCCGTATATCTGATGAACCCATCCCGTTACGGCAAGCACAATGACGGTTGATGCTGCCGTTGAGATTACTATGGGCCAAAACTCGGCTTTGATTATGTCAAAATAGAGCATAATTGCTACGCCGGGCGGAACGAAAAAGAAACCGATGTTTGCAACCAAAAAGTCGGATATGGTCTTTACCCATTCCAGACGGATAATCTTCAGCTTGAGCAGAAGAGTAAGAATAAGCATACCCAATATGCTTGAAGGCAATGGTATGCCTGTGAGCCATATTATGAACTCACCCAATGCGAGGCAGCCAAACAATATGGCCAGTTGTCTAATCATCATAACCTTAAAACAATAATCTTTTTACCTAATGGGCTGCAAAGGTATAACGTTTTTAACTGATATACAAATTTGTTAACATATTTATTGCCTTATTTTTTATGTTGCTTACAATTTGTCGCTTAAAACGTTAAAATCTCTTTGTCAGTTTATCTTTGATTGCCTGTTTTCTGTTGTGTGGGCTTGATGCTGCTATTACAATTTGAGCGTGTTTTTGAGGTAGATAAAATTTGCAATTGCTTTTCTGATGTTATATTTTTGCGCTGAGGATAACAAATAATTATAAAATCATGAAAAACGAATTCAATGTAAGTTTATTTAAAAACTTCCTTAACAGGGAGACTATTGTTAATTGCAGTCTGGAACATCTGGCACGCATCATCCGTGAAGGCCGTTATGCCGCAGCGCTGACAGACTATCGCTGTTACATTCCTTTTGAACGTAAGGATAACTTGTGTGTATCTTCGGCTAAAGAGGTTAAGAGTGCTGACAACCGCATACCGCGTGTATGCTTTTCTTCCGTATTCCGCCGTCGCAACGGCTGTCGTATGCTCATAGAGCACAACTCACTGCTGTTTATCGAGATGGCCGGACTCAATAGTTTCGACGAGGCCCGGTCCTTGCGCCGTGAGGCTTCGCGCCAGCCTTACACCATGATGGCCTTTGTTGGTGCCGATGGCTTGTCGGTCATCATAGTGTGCACCGTTGCCTATGCCGACGGCACCGTGCCTTCCGGTGCAGAAGAGTGGGGCAGGATGATGGCCGAAGGCTACAGGCGGCTCAGCTATGTCTATTCTTCGCAGTTGCGTAAGGCCGTTATCGGAGCCGACAGGTTTTCAGATGCTATGTGTCTTGTCAGTGCTGATGCCGGTGTGTATTACAATGCCGGTGCCATTGCTATGAGCGTAGATGCAGACGGACATACGCCGGCATTTTGTCTCGGCGGTAAGTTTAGTCCTGATGCCGATGAGTCTCCCATTCCGGGCAAGTCGCCTTCAGAGGCTTACCGCTATATATTTTATTGCTGCTGGAACCGTGTGCTCGATTCAGGACTTGATGCCGCCGGCGCTTATTATGCCGAGGACGCCGTTAAGAAGCTGGCTTCGTTGTGCCATAAGTCTGGCTTGCCGTTGCAGATGTGTATTGACAGAACTATGGCTCTTGACGGCATAAATGCAGACCGCAGCCTTGTTGAGCTTCTCTTTGTTCAGGCTTACCGGCAGACTATTTCAGAGCCTAATCCGCTTAGATGTGTTGAGGCTCCGAGGCTTCAGGCTATCAAGCTCGACAATTTTTTCAAGGCCAATTATGTCATGCGCCGCAACGTGCTGACAGGTGTTGTGCAGTATAAACGTGCGGGAGCCTGCGGCACAGAGTTCAGTCCGGTTACTCAGGAAGTTATCAACACTATTGCTGTTGAGGCTCAGCGCAATGGTATAAAGGTGTGGGCGCGCGACATCAAGGAACGTGTAAACTCTACGCTTGTTGCCGATTTCGATCCGTTAAACGACTGGCTTCTGTCGTTGCCCCAATGGGACGGACGCGACCGCCTAAAGGCCTTTGCGTTGCGGGTGCCTACCGACAATCCTCGTTGGTCCGAATATTTCGGCGTATGGATGCGTTCAATGGTTGCTCACTGGATTGGGCTTGATTCTATTCACGGCAACGACCTTGTGCCTCTGCTCATTGGCAGTCAGGGCTGTGGCAAGTCGTCGTTCACAAAGATAATATTGCCGCCGGAGTTGCGTGCATATTATAATGACCGCATCGACTTCCGCAACGACAGCACGCTGATGCGCGGACTTTCGTCCTTTGCCCTTATCAACATAGATGAATTCGACCGTTATTCTGCCGGTCGTCAGCCGCTTATGAAATACCTCATATCAAAGAGCGAAGTAACTTCCGTAAAGGCATACCGCAGCACTTTTTCAACCGACCGCCGTTATGCCAGTTTCATTGCCACAACCAACAGCCTGCAGCCTTTGACCGACCCTACGGGCAGTCGCCGGTTTGCGTGCGTTGCAGTTAATGGCAATATAGATTTCACTTCAAAGGTTGATTATAGGCAGCTTTATGCACAGATCAGGCATGATATACGCAGCGGAGCTTCATGCTATCTTGACCATGCAGCCACAGAGCAGCTTATGGATTACAACAGCCGCTTTATGCGCATAACTGATTTAGCTTCGGCAATAGCCTGTCTTTTCCGTATCCCTGAATCAGATGGCGCAGGGCATGAGATGTCGGTCGACGGCATTTTGTCCGCGGTCTGCCGTGCCTATCCCTGTCTGCCGGTGTCAAAGCTTACTGACAAAGGCGTAGGCATAGCCATGAAGCGTCTCGGCTTTAACAGACGCCATACCCGCAATGGTGCGCTTTATATGGTTGAGCAAATAGTGAAATAATTTTTCAGAAAACTCATCACTCGTCACATCTTGATGTAACGTGTTTATTATCAATACTTTAAAGTGTGATGAGTTGATTTTTCAACTCATCACACTATAACTCTTTGTAAATAAAAAAGTTACATGCCGACGAAGACGGATTCAACGTTATATGGGGATGGTTCGGATGGGCCAACCAGACGCTTGCCGTGTTTACGCTTTGGGCAATGACGGTGTATCTTGCCCGTAAGTCAAAGCCTTACATCATAACGCTTATTCCGGCAATGTTTATGACGGCCGTATGTGTGGCGTTCCTTATGGTGTCTAAAAACTCGTTTGCGCTCAGCAATATGGCAGGCTATATAGCAGCCGTAATAGTGTTCCTGCTGTCAGGAGTGCTGTTTGCGTTCTGGTGTAAGAAATACTGTCGTCCAAGCACCGACAACGATTAGTTCTAAGTGTGAAAATATGTCATCAGCCCCAGAAACGGGCTTTAGGCCATGACCTCTGCATTATGAGGTTATGGCCTTTTATTTTAAATTATGTGTGGGTCTATTGTGTTATGAGGCAATGCCCTTGTTGTCTGTAAAAAATGAGCTGCCGGACCAAATATTTAACATTGGTCCGACAGCTCATGCTTATGTTTATTGAGTTATGCTTTGTCTCAGTAATGTCGTGGAAAAAGTATTATCCGAAGAAACCTACGATATACTTTGTTATGAAGTATCCGCCTACAACGAGCCATACGTAAAGCATGCCGGCAAGGAGGAACGGCTTGGCTCCGGCCTGTTTAAACTTCTGTATGTTTGTGTCTGTTCCGAGAGCAGTCATTGCCATGGTCAGCAGGAAGGTGTCGATGTATTCAATGACGCCGTTCAGCGGTATGTCCTTAACTGTCGGTGCATCGAAAAGATACTGCAGGAGGGAGTTTACACAGATTATGCCGATGAAGCCGAAGGCAAACCATGGTATTGTGATTTTGCTCTTTTCCTTATGTCCGTCGGCTGTGGCCTTCTTGCGTCCGGCAAGCGCGAAGCTCATTATGACGAGCACCGGGGCAAGCATCATTACGCGTATCATCTTTGTGATAGTTGCAGTGCCGGCTATGCCCAGGCTGTCTGTCGGGTCCATGGCGTTGCCGGCTCCGGCTACGTGTGCCACTTCGTGCAGCGTGCTTCCAGTGTAGATTGCAACGGCAGTGTCGCTCAGGCCTGAAAGTATTCCGGAACGATACATGATGGGGTAGAGGAACATTGATATTGTTCCGAAGATAACCACAGTTGATACGGCAATGGCTGTCTTGTGGCTTTCACATTTCACTACGGGCTCGGCTCCGAGCACGGCTGCTGCACCGCATATGGCGCTTCCTGTAGAGGTCATTAGCGTAGTGTCGCGGTCGAGCTTGAGCATGCGGCCAAACCACAGGCCAAGAAATATTGTTCCTGTAACGATTATGGCATCCACGATTATTGCCGGCACTCCTACTGCCGCAACCTGTGTCAGCGTAAGGCGGAAACCATAGAGCACGATACCCGTGCGGAGAAGTTGCTTCGTGCAGAACTTAATACCCGGCACCCAAGTTTCGGGCAGTTTGTTGCGAAGGCTGTTGGCATAGAGCATACCAAGGATGATTCCGATGATGAGCGGACTGAGCGAGAGCTGCTTCATGATGGGCAGGTCTGCCAGATAGAATGCTGCAAACGAAAATAATGCAATCAGCAAGATTCCGTGAAGGGTGTTTGCCCTGTTTCCTTTTTCAAACATGATAGATTACCTTTGTTAATAATATTTATTTTATTCTCTTTTTCTCCTTGCCTGGCAGACCTTCGTGTCTTGTTGTCGGGCTGCCTTTAAGTTTACTACTGCAAAGGTAATTAATTTTTTGTTATGTAGTATATCTTAATTTTTTATACTCTATAACCTGAAGTTATTATGCTGCGGCGTGTAAAGTCTTTGAACTTTTCGGTAAGCGGTGAATCCTTGCCGGCAGAGGCCACAAAGCAGAAGTGGCGGCTGAAGTTGAGGCCGGCAATGTCGATGACTCTGAACACGCCTCTGGCCAGTTCTTCTCTCACGGAGAACACCGACACTATGCCCATGCTGCGGCTGTGGCGCAGAAAGGCCTTGATGGCTTCAGTGCTGCCGAGGCGTATGCGTATGTTAAGTTCCTGGGGCCTTATTCCGTACTTTTCCAGTTCGGTCTCTATCACCTCGAGTGTTCCTGAGCCTTGCTCGCGTATGACGAGCGGTTGGCGGCACAGCTCTTGCGGAGTAATTTCTTCGGGCATCGACTCGTTGCCCGACTGCTTTATTATGGCCACGAGTTCGTCTTCAAGAAACGGCTCATACTGTAGGCCGGCTGAATGGGTGATGCCTTCCACCATGCCAAGATCGATGTCGTGGTTGAGCAGAGCGTTTTCTATGTCGCGCGAGTTGCCGTTGGTGAGCGACACCTCTATCTGCGGAAATCTTTCGGTAAATTCTGCCAGTATCTGCGGCAGCACATACTGCGCCACAGTGGTGCTTGCGCCTATGCTTATGTGTCCGCTGCTGCGCTCGTTGAGCAGGTTCATGTCGTATTCCATGCGGTTATACTCGTCGAGTATGCAGCTGCAGTGTTCAAGCATGAGCCGTCCGGCATCGGTGAGCATTATCTTTCCGCCTGTGCGGTCGAAGAGTCTTACGGAGTATTGCCGTTCCAGTTCGTTGATGTGTTTGGTTATTGCAGGCTGGCTTACGAACAGCTCTTTAGCCGCACGTGTGAAACTGAGGTTCTTGGCCACGCTGTAGAATGCTTTTAGTCTGAAATCTGACATATTACCGTTATTTGTTTCTTAACCTGACAAAAATACAACTAAAAAACGAGAACGGAAAGCAAGGCGTGATAAAAGTGGTTGTCTGGAAAAGAAAATATCCTGAGATTTATATTTTGCGGCGTAAGCATGAATGCGCAAAATTGATAAAGCTATTGCAGCCTAATGGTGATTTTGATAGAAACAGAAATGGCTGTCCATAAATTAATCTTTGGACAGCCATTTCTGTTCTTATCTGATATGCCGCAAGCGGCATCAGCTTTTTTTATTCTGCTTATCAGTTGTTCTTGCTGACGAATATGGCGTTCTTTATTTCAATTGTTTCGCCGTATGTCAGGTGAGCGCCGATAACTGTAATCTCGTCTCCAACCTTGAGGCCGCTGTTGGCAACAAAGTCGTAGCGGTTGTCGCCAGTTGCACCATAGCCGGGATACAGACCATAGAGATAAACCTCGTTTGTACCGTCAGAGATATAGACATTGCCGTAATGGTCGTTGGCTATCTTTGTGATTGTACCGGTTATCATATAGTTGGTGTCGCTGTCAGGAAGACCCATGAAGTCGGCAATAGAGATGGTGGTTGTAGGATTCAGCTCTGTAACGTCGCCGCCTACCAGTTCTACTGTGCCTTTATATGTGTCGTGTGTGCCTACAACGGTTACGATGTCGCCGTTCTTAACGCCTTTGGCTGCAGCATTGGTGCTCTTGTAAACCAAGGTAGAGCCGCTCCAGTCGGTCAGCGTGAAACTTCCGTTGTCCTGAACGTCTGTTGCCACACCCTTAAGGCGATATTGTGCATCGCCGTCGGCAGCAGCGTTGAAGTCAGCTACAGATACGTCCTGTATGCCGCCTTGCTGTGTGATTGTAGTCAGTGTGGTGTATGTCTTACCGTCTGCCACAGTAGCAAGTGTCAGCTCTGTTGAGCGTATGCCTCCTTCGTTGGGTGCAGCCTTGAAGGTCAGTTCTGCAGATGTGCCGTTCTGCTTTATTGAAGCGATAGACAGCCATTCCTTGGCATCCTCTGGAATGTCTACTGACACGCCAGAGCCTTTTGTGGTTACATATGCTGTAATGGTGCCGCCATCTTTAGAAATGGCGTCTGCAGAAAGAGAGTCAACCTTGATAAGGCTCTTGTTGATGTCAACAACAGTAACGTTTACCAGCTCTACAGTTCCGTTGTAAGTAAGCTTCGGACCCTGAACTGTGATTTCGTCGCCTACCTCGATGCCAAGGCTGAGGAAGTTCTTCTCAGCGCCTGACGCGTCGAGAGTTCCGTAGATGTAAATCTCGCCTGTACCGTCGTTCAGATAGAGGTTTCCATAGGTGGTGTTGGCGATAGCTGTCACCGTACCTGTTACCTGATAAGTCTTGTTGTCAGGTCCGGCAATAACCTCGGCGCAAGTGGCGTTTGTGATGCTTACTTCACCCTGTACGACGTTGAGATGCTGCACCTTGCCGTTGCATGTTATTGTCATGGCGTCAGAGCTGCGGCCGCCTGTGTAAGGTTCTGCAGAGAATACGAGCTGTGTTTCACCGGCCTTGCCTACTGAGTCAGAATGCTCGTTAAATTTAAGCCAATTGGGCTTGTTCTCAAGTACCCAGTCGCCTTTGGCTTTTACAATGATGGTGTCGTTACCACCTTCCTCGGGGATGGATATGTATGATTTTGATACCTGAATGTCATCAAGCAGAGTGATGTCATCGTCGTTTGAGCAGCTTGTGAACAAAGCCACAACACTCAGCAGAAGCAGGGAAAATATATTTTTTAGTTTCATAATTATACTTCCGTTTTAAAAATTAGTTGAATGTGTACTTGATGCCGATAGACATATACCAGCATTGACCGATTGCATGGTTTGCTGTCCATGTCTTTGTTGATCCGTTGATAGATGACGGAGTAGAGAACACAGCATAGCCGTCAGCGTCGGCTCCTTCATATTTCAGGATCTTTGCTTCTGTGCCGATAGCCGGGTTGAGAGTCTTGGCCACACCCCATGAAGAGTTGAAGAGGTTGCCGACGTTCTTGATGTCGAAGCTCAGGGTCAGCATGTGTTTGCATGCGCCAGTGTTGAACACGAAGTCGTGCTTGTAGCTGAAGTCGAAGCGGTGAACCCATGGAGAGTAAACGCTGTAAGCCTCTGCATATTCGCCCTGATGATTCTTCAGGTAGCTGTTGTTGTGAACATAAGCCATGAAGCGGTCGCGGTCGTCAGCTGTCTTGAAGCGGAACTGGTTCTTCTCAACTTGCTCGTCGGTCGGGATGAAGATCGGGTCGTAAGCCTGTCCGTCGCCGTTCATATCGTTCTGCAGCATGTATGTGTAGTTGTAAGAGCCGCGCCATCCCTCATAGATGAGGCTGAAGTGGTTGTGGCTGTTGTCGTGAGCAGTAATCTGTGCTATCACGCGGTCTGGCTCAACATACTGTGAGTTGTGCAGCTTGATGTTGTTAGGACCTTCTACTGAAGGCAGATATGCTATTGTAGAAGAAGCGTTAGAGCCGGGCATACCTGTAAGCTCCTTAGAGCAGGTGTGAGTATAGGCAGCCATGATGTCGATGTTCTTTGTAGGAGATGCGTATGCTGACAAGCTTGCGCTCCATCCGTAGCCCTTGTGTGTGTTAGACAGCACATAAGCAGGCACAACATCTTTGTTGTATCCGGTAGGGAATATCGGGCGGTTGTCAACACCGTTGAAGCGTGCAAATCCGCCTACATCAGGAATTGACCAGTCTTGCATTGTAACGCCATATATTGTCTTGTTAAAGATACCTTCGGCTGTGATTGTCAGAGGGAAGCCTACTGGTACAACATAGTCAATAGCCAAAGAAGTCTTCCATACTTCAGGCATCTTGAAGTCGGGGTCTACGGCTGATATCTGTGAAGGCAGAGTTCCGTCCTCAGGTCTGATTGTCTTAGGATAGCCCAGTTCAAACAGTTTGTTCTGCAGGGCGTCGATAGTGGGATAGCCGTTCTCGTTTGTAACAAGTCCTCCGGCAAATTCTTCCATTGTGAATCCTTTCTTTGCAGCGTTTGCGGCATTGATGATTGCCTGATACTGCACCATACCTGAGTTTGTAGGCATGTTGGTGAAGAATACCAGCGGCAGACGGCCCTGGAATATACCTGAACCTCCACGCAGCTTGAGGGTCTTGTCGCCGAGAATATCCCATACGAAGCCTACACGCGGAGCTACAGTAAGGTTAGAGCTCGGCCATTTGCCTGTGTCAATGTGGCGTCCGTCGTAGTCGAGGTCGTAGATGGCCTTGTTTGTCATAAGGTCAGCGTTGCTGAAGAACATGTCGTCAAAGCGCAAGCCGTAAGTAAGCTTGAAGCGTGGATTGATAGACCACTCGTCCTGCAGATAGATACCGAGAGTGTTGAAGCTTACTTTCGCAGCCGGATCGCTCTTGCCGTCATAGCCGTAGGTCAGGTTAACAATCTCAGGAGCAGCTCCGTTGAGGAAGTCGTCGAGTGAGTAGTAGCGGTAATATCCTGTACCGTTACGCATATAAGAGTTGAGCGCCATCTGGTGTTCAAACTTAGCTCCAAGCATAATCTTGTGGTTGCCGGCATAGTAGGTAACATCGTCCTTGATGTTCCAGATGTTATTACGCACGGCGTTGTTGTGTGTGAACAGCTCCTTACCGAGTGAAATGTAGGCCGTGTTAGTGCCTGTGCCGTCCATGATGTCTATGAAGGGGAAATCAGCCGAATTGGTGAAACGCACATCATCGAGCTTTGAGTAAGTAACCAAGAACTGGTTAGAGAGGTTCTCGGTGAAGCGGCTGTTAAGGTCGAGAGAGAAAGAGTGAACAAGATTGTCGAGAGCATACATAGAGTTGGCGTAGCTCATTGACATCTGTGAGAAGCGGCCGTAAGCCGAGCGCGTACCTCCGTCCATTGAAGATGCGTTAGTGGGGTTCCAGTTGCGGTTCTTCGTATAGTTGTAACGGAATGACAGATGGTGCATGTTGGTGATGTTCCAGTCGAGACGTGCCAACAGCTTGTAGTTGTTTTCGTCGGCAGGGAAGTTTGTCCATGAGCCAGTGTCGTAGCCGTATTTGTCTTTTACAAAGTTAGACACCTTCTCAAGGTCGGCCAATGTCGTACGTGAGATGTAGTTGTCTGCGTCGGCTACGCCGTCTACAGAACCGCGCCAACGGTTAACCACTGTAGGAGTCTTGCTCATTTCTCCGCTGACGAAGAAGAACAGCTTATTCTTGATGATCGGACCGCCGAGAGTGAAACCATAAGTTGTCTTCTGGTCTTTCTCGCGTGCGCCGCTTATCTGCTCGCGCTCAATGGCATCACCGCGCATGTTCTCGTTCTGATGATATATGTAGGCAGTACCCTTGAAGGTGTTCGTACCTGACTTGGTTATGGCGTTCACGCCACCGCCTATGAAGTTAGTCTGACGTACGTCGTAGGGTGATATCACAACCTGCATTTCTTCGATGGCATCGATAGATATAGGGTTGCCGCCGCCGGGCAGACCGTCGCTCAGACCGAAGTTGTTGTTGAAGTTGGCACCGTCCACGGTGAAGTTGGCTGTACGGCCGTCAGTACCGGCAAAGCTCATTCCGTTGCCGCCGTAGGGAGACAGACGTGTGAAGTCGGTGATTGAGCGGCTTACTGTAGGCATGTTCTCCAGCTGTCTCAGGTTGATGTTGGTAGAGGCACCTGTTCTTTCTGCAGTAAATTTTGTAGCCTTGGCCGAAACCACTACTTCGCCCAGCTCATTGGCGTCTTCAGCGAGCTTTACGTTCAGGCTGTATGACTCAGCCAACTGCAGCGTCACATCTTTTGTAACGCTCGTTGTGTAGCCTATGTAGCTCACTTTGACGGTGTAGGGGCCGCCCACGCGCATACCGTTGATAGAGTAGCGGCCGCTTTCGTTCACCACGGTGTTATAGGTGGTTCCCGACGGCTCGTGCACTGCTGTTACGGTGGCGCCGATAGCCTTGTCGCCTCCGGCCGTAACCATACCGTTGATTCCTGACGTTGTCATCTGGGCCAGCATGGCGGTCGCAGAGAACAACATCAACACGAATAGAATTTCTAGACGTTTTCTCATACTGTTATTGTTTATGATTAAAAATAAAATTTTAATAATCTGACTTAATTTTTCTTTTCTAAGGCGCCTCTGTTACGTCAGAATGCGCCTTACAACTATTCCACATGCAAAATTAATTAAAAAATAGATATATTATGTTACAAGGCGATTAAAGTTGACCTTAAACCCTTAATTTTTTTATATAAACGCCCTTTTCGGCTATTTTGGACGTTAATTTTAATAAAATTTGTTTACTTTAATGCGTCGGCTGTGCATGTGGCGATATGCAAGGTAAGTTAAATTTCAATTGTTCACAGGGCAGCATGTTGTTTAATTCGACAAACATATTGGTGTCTGCAGATGTCGTTTATAGTTTAGGTTAATTCTGGCCTTAAGCAACGCGAACGACTTGCTGTCTTTTTACTGATTATTATTTATAGTGGTTTAGTCTTGCATTAAAGTTTATGTTCATGGGGCATATTAGGCTGTATTCTGTTTTCATCGTGTAAGTTGTCGGTAGAGAACATCCACAGTCAGTGTGCGTCTTTTGGCGATAATAAGTTGTTGGTAATGTCTGTATAAAAAGAATGTGCCTTTGGGTAACATAATTTTAAATCAGCATACCTTTTTTACTACTCTGATGCTTATTTCGTATAACAAATACAGGGGCAGAGTAACCAAAATAAGACTTAGGATGTCTTGCCCGGGTGTGATTATTGCGGCAATTGTAAGAATTATAATAAATGCGTGTTTACGGTATTTTGAAAGTATTGTTGCGTTTATTATTCCCATTTTACCAAGGACAAAGGATATTACGGGCAACTGGAACACAACACCCATGAGTAAAGTCATGGTGATGAATGTAGAAACATAACTGTCAAGGGTTATTGTGCTTTCTATTCTGTTTGAAACACTGTAAGTTCCAAGAAATCTGAACGAAATAGGGAACAGCATGTAGTAGCTGATCAGAATTCCGATGATGAAAAGAAAATATACTGCGCAAATTACTTTTGCAGAGTATTTTCTCTCATTCTCGAATAATGCAGGTGAAACAAAATGGAACAGCTCGTATAGAATATATGGAGATGAAATCAATAGACCTAAATATATGGATGTGGAAAGATGTGTCATGAATTGGCTTGACAAATCTGTCGCTATCAGCTTAACGTGAAATTCGTCAAAATGGAAATTATGCAGCCCTAACATGTGCATAATATGTTCGGTAAATGAGTAAGAAACAAAATTCCATTCACTTGGCGCAAGCAGAATGTTCCAAGTTGTATCTTTAAAGCAAAATACAATTATTGCAAACAGACTGCTTACTCCGAGTATTCTAAAAATCATTTGGCGCAACACCTCAAGATGTCCGCCAAAAGTCATCATTCCATTATTTTCGCTATTTTTCATTATTTACTTTGTTGCCTTTTTCTGTATTATGATCTTCAACAGTGGCATTTTCAGCAGATTCTTTTTTCGTATCTTCCTCTATGGATGTATTAATGTCGTTAACTCCTTTTTTAAATTCTCTTACGCCTTGTCCTAAGCCCTTCATCATTTCGGGCAGTTTTTTGCCTCCGAAAAGCAGCAGGGCGATGGCTCCTATGAGTAGGAGTTCAGTTGTGCCTATAAACAAAAATAGTGATGTCATTGCTGTACTAAATAAATTTCACATGTTTCGAAGTTTATCTCCCAGTTGCCGCCTTCAGCGCTTTCCCATTGATATTTGTCGCTCATGCGGTCCCACCATGCCTGAAATTTGGTGCCGGTCTCGCCGAGATCCTTTACCAGTTTCTCATACAGCTCGTTGTTGTCGGCCGTCAGAATCTTAGCCAGTTCGTTAAGGCCGTTTCTACGTTCAAACAAAGTTTGAATCTCGTTTTTTTCTTCGACAGTTACCTGTCCTATTACTTTCTTTACCATTCTTTTTTTACGTCAAAGGGGTCTAAATAATCTATTTTGTCAATCTCTTTACGGTCGGGCAAGAACGTTCCGTGCTTTCTTATTGCAATAAGAAGTTCGCGCGATGCATTGCGTTCAAGATGAGCCACAACACACTGTTCGTGCGACGGCGTGTTCACCTCAAGCGTGGTCTTGCGGTTGAGCCATATGCAGCGGCGGCACTGATAGGCGTCGCATATGCGGCACAGCGGTCCATGGTCGAGCCTGTATAGCTGGCTGTTCTTTATGTCAAGTCCGTCTTTCAGATTTCCAATAGCATATCCGCCGGGCTGCTGATAGAATGCCGGGCATACGTAGAAGTTGCCGTCTGGCGCAAGTGTTATTGTCGTGTCGCCCGCACCGCAGTTGTTCATCTTGTCGAGCATCATGCGGTCTGTAAGTATGTTGAGCTGCGGTGAATGTCCTTCAGCATACATCTTTTCAACGTCTGCAGCCAGCTGTTTCAGCATGTCCTTGTATTTGTCAAAGTCGTCGTCGGTGAATGTTTCCACGTCGGTCAGCGTTATGTTCAGCCTGTCGGCATGCTGAAGTAGCTTTACTATTATGTCGTGTCCGCCGAACAACCCAGTCTTGTCGGTGCGCAGCACGTATGCTGTTCCGCTTCTCATGTCAGTTCTGCCTGCCTCTTCTATGCCGTCAATCACAACCACGTCGGCACCTTTCTGCCGGCTTGCCGGCTTTATCTTGCTGTGGTCTACCGATTCTATTATTTTATCATATTCTTCTGGCAGGTCATAGTTTGGATAAACAAACTGTATGTTCAGATTCTCTTTCATTCCGTATAGTATGCCGGCTTTCAGAGTGTCTGTAGGCATGAGCCTGCGCTCTTTGTGCCCGTTGCCGTAGTGGCAGAACGACACAGACGTGTCGTCGAGCAGGATAACAATATATTGTATCATGGCTTTAGCAAGTTTGTTGGTTCAACTTCGGTCTGTTCTCCTCATACTCCTCGCGTGCGTCCTCAAGTTCCAACTTGCGGAACAGCTTGTTCCAATAGTAGTTGTTGGCCCTTACGCGCGCTTTGTGCATCAGGCATATAGCCGTTGAGCGCTGGTATATAGTAGGTGTGTCGGCGGCGTCGTAGTTTTCGCCCTGACACCATGCGCATCCTTCGGCCACCTCGCAGTCGATACACTTCTGCGGGCTTTGCGTGCAGCGGTCGAGCGTAAGAAACGGGCGCAGCCTGTTCTTGTCTATTCCGTCATGAATGTTGCCTATTATCCATGCTTTCTTGTCGCGCAGAGAGTATTGTGCGAATCGGGTGCAGGGATAGAAGTTGCCTTCGGCATCCACGGCAAGCATACGTCCTGCTCCGCACCAGTTCTGGTTTTGTGTAACGCAGTCGAGCGGCTTGCCTAAGCGTTCAGAGAAGAACGAGCATGCGTAGTCGCTGTAGTATCCTCCGTCGATTATTGCGTCTGCAAGCTGCATCAGCTGGTCTTCAAACAGCAGGTCGTCGTTTTTCTTCCATACGTCTTCAAACACGCAGTTGATGTTCACCTCGTGAATGCCGAGTCCGTAAAGATGCAGCACGCTCTCTTTGATGTAAGGGATGTCTGCACTGCTTATAGTAACCTTTGTTCCGGCATTGGGAAATTGCTTGAGCCACAGCGGAATGTTGCGCACTACGTCTGCATAGGAGCCTCGTCCGTCGCCTTTATATACGCGGTTGAGGTCATGTTTGCGCTCCGTGCCGTCAATGGTAATACCTATTGACAGATGGTTGTGGTTCTTCTCAATGAAACGCTGCACTTTGTCCGTGTGATAGTTTATTCCGTTTGTTGAGAATGAAAAGCGGTAAGAGTTAAACCAGTGATGGTTTCTGCGGAACATCTCGGTTTTAAGATAGTCGCATATTTTGTCTATCAAGTCAATTTCGAGGAAAGGTTCTCCGCCTATAAAGTCCCATACAACGCTTTCCTCTTTCATATCATTCTCATGGTCGAGGATATAGTCTATTGCTTGTTTGGCTACCTCCCAGGGCATACGCTCCTTGGAGTTTTTCCCTACGAGGTAGCAATACTTGCAGGCAAGTTGACAGTCTTTGGTGACAATGAAGGTGATATTTTTCGCAATTCCTTCTTGCCATGATTGATTATTATTTTTTATAGGAAAAGATTGCATTAAGTAATTATTTCATAAAATATAAGTTGGTAATCAGATTTTAATCCGATTCTTTATCCACCCATTCTTGTTGAGTAAGAGCAATAGTATGAACAACTGCCACTACATGATCCTGAGCATGTGCCAGAACATGTACCTGTGCAAGTTCCACTACATCCTGAACATCTATAAGCGCATGAACCATAACAATTTCCTGAACATAATCCTTCACATGCCCAATTACATCCAGAAGGATCTTTTTCACATTTAGCTATAGATGGAAGACTTGATAATATTACTGTACCCAAAATAGGTAATATGCCTTTTGCTGCTTTTTTTTAAAAGTCTCTTCTGGATTGGAGCTCTTCATTTTTTTTCATTTTGTCATTGTCCATAAAATAAAAAATTAAAAAATGCCCTTTAGAACTCCCAAAATAGGCTAATAATGTTGGTTAATTGAGATACTAAAAAAGACGTGGGAGTTTCTACTTCTCGCTTATCCCGACTTTCAGGCTCTCGCATTGCCCATCATCAAGGATAAGCAACGCAGTCAGCCCACGTCGTGACATATTAAGAAAAGTAGGGGTGTAATACACCCTTACAATTATAATACATCCCACGTGGACGTTCCCGTTGCCGTATCTTCTTGATGATAGTTCAAATTTGCGAGATTTGAAAGTCAGAAGATAACGTTCGTAAAACGTCCTTTATTAGTAAATAACCCAATGCCCTCCACTAGGGCTAACTGGGTCGGTACAAAGATATAGCTTTTTTGTGGTTTGTCCAAATAAATTAAGATAATAATTTACGGTAATATTTTATCTTTTTATTTGGGTAATTCAATGAATGTAGAATGAAAAAATATTTATATATTATAAGTTATTATTTGTTTGTGATAAAATCATTATGTCTATATAAATGATGCAAATTATAGCAAAACGTCATTTACCTATCGTCATGTGAAAGTTGGAAAATAGAGTAATTCTGTTGCTTATTATTGGATATGTTATGCATTTTATGGTGTTTTGCGTGCTAAAATGATGGGTTTTTAGGTGCAAAAAGCGTGATGTTGTGTGTTATCATGCAGTTTTTGACGGGGTAGAGGTGTGGGTATCTTATAAAAAGTGGCCGAGTAATGTTTTTAACAGTATGAGATTTTTGTACATAATTATTGATATATGCATATCTGGTATAAGGATAATTATAAATGTACACAAAAAACGGCTGTATTTTCTGCATGATTGTGTTTATGGAAAAGTAGATATGGATATTTATACAAAAATCACAATGTAAGCAAATTGTGATGCTTGCATTGTGATTTTTTTGCGAGAGTCTATCATTTTGTGTGTTGCTTTTTATAAAGTGAATCATGTCTTAATAAGTTCGTCCGTATTAACTTTATTTGAAACATGAAACAATGTATTATTTTATCAAGATATTTTCAGGCGTGTTTATGTTTACTACTATTGCTCACCTTTTTAATTAGTTTCTAAAAAGATGGAAGGGCAATATCAGGAAGTTTGTGGCTTGATGCCTTTCTGGTAACATAATTGTTTTTGCCTTATTTTTTTGTGGATTTTGCTATATCCTGCACTATATTCATTGTGACGGCAACCATTTTCATCATATCTTCGGCACATGTCCATTCATAGATGCTGTGTTCTGCCTGTTGTCCACTGAATATACATGGACCTCCGCGTAGTCCTTTTGCGGCCATCATTGCTGATGTGGTTCCACCTCGTTCGCTTTTCGGCTCCATCGGCTGTCCGGCTGAGGCTGCGCTTTTCTGTATTATTGATGGCAGTCCTGGGTACATTGAGTAGGCCACGTTCTCATATTGCATCACTTCGGGTTGTGCCTCTACTTTTACAAACGGATATGCAATAGCTGTCTTCTCGGCGGCTTTATCAAGCAAGGCTCTTATAGTGTCACCCTCTGCCTTGTTGAAATAGCGCAGACGTACTTTCACCAGATAATCGTCTGAAATCTCCTTGCCACGGCTGTCTGTAGGATGTGTCAATGAGTAGCAATGTATATATCCCATTTTGTCTTTACTCGCTGAAGGGTGCTTAGAAGGAGGTATCATACCTATGAAGTAAGAAGCAGCGGTAAGTGCGTCGCCGTATTTGTTGGCAAATCCGTCACCGGGATGTGCGTCTTTGCCATAGAAACGGTATATGCGCATAGCTGCAGTGAAATTTTCTACAGAGAATCTGTCTGGCTGGTCTCCGTCCACGTCAATTACGATGTCAGGTTCTGCCCCTATATAATCGCTTTCAAATTTGTCAGCTGCGCGTCCGATATCTTCGTTTTGTGAGAAAACGAAATACAAGTCTCCATGTTCGATGTCTTTGTTTTGAAGAATATTTTCTATCAGTGTTACCAGCACGGTGCATCCGCTCTTGTCGTCAGCTCCGAGTAGGGTGTTACCGTCAGAGGTTATTATCGTTTTACCGAGACAGTCTTTTAGATGTTTCCCTTGCGGTGAGGCTGGGCTAAGAACCGCGCCTGACGGCAGTTTGATATCTCCGCCGGTATAATTGCGGTGGACTATAGGGCGAATGTCACCACCTGGGGCTTCTGGTGTTACGTCAAGATGAGCCATGAACATAATTGACGGAACTTTGCGATTTATGTTTGATGGTATTTTTACGTAAAGATATTCGCTCTCACTTCTTTTCACCGTCATTTCTGTGCCTTTGCTCATGGCTAGAAGTTCTTCTTCTATGTGCGCGGCTATCTGTCTTTGCCCTTCATTAAGCGGAAAGGCGTCCATGTCGGCAGTGTCTGTGCTTTGGCTATTTATTTTTGCGTAGGCCACAAAGCGTGATATTATTTTTTCTATACATTTTTTATCCTGACCGGTGTTGTCCTTACTGTCGGATTGCGTGGTTGTACCTTCCATTGTTTCAGACATGTTTTCATTCTGCATTGGTGATGAAATATGTCCGTATGACGGTATTATGAATGCACCTGCTGTCAGTAAGACAAGGGTGTGGAATAGTTTATTTGTTCGTTTCATAATATATCGGTTTTAAAAGTTTATTCTTTTTGTTCACAATTACTATAGCTCGCTTTGCTGCTTATTCAATAGTGTTGTGTACTGGTCGGCTCTCTTCTGCATCTTCTTAGCCTTTTTCTTTTTGTTTATCTTGCTGTACAGATCTGCGGCATATTTGTATATGTCAACATTGAATTCCGTGTCGCACAGTAACGGCTTGTCGACACCGTCGTAAATTTCCATTATGGGCATTATCTTGTCTATTATCGCGGCTGCGTCTTTAGGCTGGTGGAATGACAGTACAGAAGAATACGTCACACCGGTAAGCACAAGAGGTAAATGATAGTTTGTGTCCTTGCGCTTTTTGTAGAGTTGGCTAAAAAGGACTTTTAAGTTTTCCCGGCCCTGCTGCGCAGACGACATGAAGCTTGTACGGCTGATTTCTGCCAGCATCTTTGAGATGGCATTCTGTGGCGTAAGTTGTCCGTTGTGCAGACTGTCTGCCCTGTGGGCTATTTCAATAATGGCCTCACGGTAAGGTGTGAGAGTCTCTTCATAGTAGTATTCTGAGTCATCGTCCGGCCCATCGGGCAGTTTGCGCATTAGGTCTGTTATTAGAGCGTTTAGATTTTCTGCCATGTTCTCTGGGTCAAATCCTGCGATTATGAAGTCAAGGTCTTCCAAATATTGAGGGTTATCTAGAAAGTAGTCATATATGTCGTTGTAAAACTTCAAATATTGCTCTTCAAAGTATTCAGCATTGATTGTGTTACATAAGTTCATGTACTTTGTGGCTGTGACGGTGTCCCCTGTCAGCAAAGCCGCTTTGAACAGCATGAATGTAGTATAGTGATTGTCCGTTACAAGTAAGCCCAGTTGCTCTTTGTCTTCAAACGGCTGTGATGTAAGCCTATCTTCACACTCCTTGAAGAATGTAAGCATGTCTGTGTAGCGTCCTGCGCAATCAAGCATGTAGGTGGTTATGTAGTGTAGATATTTCTTGAGCTCAGGCTCGAAGTGAGTTGATTCCGTTTCGTTCTCAGACAGTTTCATAAATATGTCGCTTGCGTTTTTGAAGTTACCATTGAGATAATACTCCATTCCTCGTGCGAGGCCTACATAGAACTCGTCGCAGCCGTGCTTCTCGCACAGTGTGGCAAGGGTACCGAAGTCATTAGCTGTTATTGTCGACGAGTCAGGATTTACCCAGTATTCGTAGAATTTATGTTCTGAGAAAACCATGGGCAGCGTTTGAGTAAAAACGTCGCCTGGATGCATAATCGTATCTGCTGCGGAAAGTATCGCTATGGAAGGGTTATAGTTTACAAATCTCATGATGCAGTCTCTCGCAATGCTGTCTTGCTCAAACTCCAACGCTTTGTTGTAAATCCGTATCAAGCCGAGTGTATCGCGAGGTGCTCTGCCTTGATCCATAGCGTTGCATATACGCCTGTAATAGTTTTGAAACCGATGCAATCTAGCCTCTTTGAGTTTTTTCTCAAACATTTCTTTCTCTTTGAGAATGTTCTCTAACATTTTCCTGTGTTCATCTTCAAACTTTTTGTGCAATCTTCTAAGCTCTTTTAGATACTCCTCATTTTTTTTATTGATGAGTCGTTCTTGTTGTTTATTTGATATTAATATCTTCGGTGGGTACGCAACCGGAAGGGGCTTGCGTATATGAGTGTATTGCTGTGCGCTAGAACCTAACTTTGTAACTAACGCTCCTATGGCCGAATGCTTATTGATTGTTGCTTTCGAAATTGTTCTAAATTTTTGTCCGTATGATGATAAAATAAAGGTACATACTATCAACAAAAATAGTTGACGTAACCAAATGTTTTTCTTTCTCATGATAAATAGTTTTAAAAGTTGTAAGAGTTATTACTAATTCGTATAAGTGTCGTAAAAATATCTGCCTCTCGATTGACAAAAGAGAAATATATTATGAACAGTAATCGCTGCAAAGACTGAAATACACTCCTATGTCGTCGTTTTTTATATTTCGTTTTAGACTTAAATGATCTATCTATTTGTAGCCAACTTTTGCTGTATAGCGAGTGTTTCCCCAATAGTTGCGGTTTGCTTTATTGTCGTCGCGTTTATAAACGGCAATCATATTTTGGAAGTGTCGGTTATGCCATTGAATGCATATCTTCTGTAATCTATCAGGTCGGTAAAATTTAATTACAACGTCACGTTATTTACGGATTCCACAATCCTTTTACTCTCTCTTGTCATGTTTTTAATTTTGGGTAAAGGTTTTCGCCACTTTTTGTTATTATTATATTTCTATAAATATTGCTTATTTTGAATTGTTTCAAGTGTCTAATAACTTCTTGTGACTATAGACATATTGTTTGTCTGAACATGGCAAGCGTAAGGAACGTCATCATGGAGGCTTAGTTTTGCGTCTGTGATTTTTCATGACTGATAATGTTTGTCTGCCCAGTGAACTCCCCTTACGGACATGTGTTTAATATGAAAAGCTAAGATACTAAAAAAGACGTGGGGAGTTTCTACTTCTCGCTTATCCCACGGTCAGGCTCTCGCATTGCCTCTATCTTAGGATGAGCAACGCAGTCAGCCCACGCCCAGATGATATTATACATTAAAGAAAAGAATCTGTAAATAAAATCCATTTCTATATAATACACCTAACGTGGACGCTTCCGTCGCCTTACCTTCGAAGAGAGTTCAAACTTGCGAGATTTGACCGTCGAAGATAACGTTCGTAAACGTCCTTTACCAGTAAATGACCCACAGCCCTCCAAAAAGTGCCAAATGAGTCAATTGCAAATATAAATATTTTTTTATTATATTCAAAATATTTATATATGTTTTTCTTATATTTTGGATTATTTATTACATATAATGAATATCATTTATTACGCTCAGTCATAGCTTTAACAGCGTATAACATTAAAACACAATATATAATCCAAACATAAAACAATTATATTACATATCGGAAAAGACCGGATAATGCTTTACGAACATTAGTAATAATATTAACATCATTATTACTAATTAGTCGTCCCTTAAAAAGCCCATTTTTGCGAGACATTGTTCCGACACAGTATCTC